>Ga0182741_1000013_pt1 | contig 297608 bp, 268 predicted proteins | sample eDN5th37CBELigOP_FD_128874 | JGI IMG/M metagenome (GOLD analysis project Ga0182741, IMG submission 128874) | Enriched Organic Plus compost microbial communities from Emeryville, California, USA - eDNA 5th pass 37_C BE-Lig OP (version 2) (version 2) ...
CCTTCGGAACCAGACTGTCGAGCGTTACCATCTCGAGAGCTGTCTGCGACGGAGCGGGTTTCTTCAACATGGCCCAATGAATCACAAACCCCTCAACAAGGCCAGGGGTTTGTCAGCAGTCTGGGCCGGAAAACCGGCTCTTTTTCAATGCCTTACGGCCACTTCACCACGGGCGGCATGGACGACAGGATGGAATTCACATTGCCGCCGGTCTTGAGGCCAAAGATCGTGCCCCGATCATAAAGCAGGTTGAACTCGACATAGCGGCCACGGCGGATGAGCTGCTCGTTTCGGTCGGCGTCGGTCCAGTCCTTGTTGAAGTTCTGGCGCACCAGATGCGGATAGACAACGGAGAAGCCGCGCCCCACATCACGGGTGAAGGCAAAATCAGCATCCCAGCCGCCCTTTTCTTCCGGTGAGTGCAGCCAGTCATAGAAAATGCCGCCAATGCCGCGCGGCTCGTTGCGATGCGGCAGGAAGAAATACTCGTCGCACCAGTCCTTCACGCGCTGGTAGTCGACAATATCCTTGTGCTTGTCGCAGATGAAACGGAAAGCCTTGTGGAAGGCCAGCGTGTCGGGATCGTCCTGCGTGCGGCGCCGATCAAGCACCGGCGTCAGGTCGGCCCCGCCGCCGAACCACTGGCGCGTGGTCACGACCATGCGCGTGTTCATGTGGACCGCTGGCACGTTCGGGTTCTGCGGATGCGCGATCAGCGAAATGCCGCTCGCCCAATAGCGCGGGTCTTCCTCGGCTCCGGGAATCTGCTTGCGGAATTCCGGCGAGAATTCGCCATAGACCGTCGAGACATGGACGCCGACCTTTTCAAAGACGCGGCCATGCATGATCGACATGACGCCGCCGCCGCCCTTGCCGTCATCCTTCTGCCATGGCGTGCGGACGAAGCGCCCGGGTTCGCGATCGGAAAGCGGGCCCTGCAATTCATCTTCAAGTTGTTCGTAGCTTGCGCAGATACGGTCGCGCAATTCCTCGAACCAGCGTTGTGCCGCCTGCTTCTTCTCTTCGATGTCTGCCGGAATGATGGCCGGAATCTCGTCGCGTTGCATTTTCGTGTCCTTCCGGCGCATCCGCCGGATTGCTCGGCAATATCGCGCAGCCAAGGTTAAATTGATGAACTATTGTTGCCTGACTTACCAAAGTCTGCGACCGGCGCAAAGCGTGAAGCGCCTGATCGCAGGCCGGTATCGACGCTCTCCCCAAGAAAAGACTCGTCTTTGCGACCCTGCTCCCCTATCTTTCTCTACCTGAGGTTTGGAAGTGCCGGGAAGGGCCCCCCGCATGGCAGCAACACCGCCCCGTCCACCGCTTGACGGACTGCGCAGGCAGCTTGAGAAAAGCCGCGCCCAGAAAAGCGCGAAGCAAAGCACGAAAAGCCGGATGCCGCGCGATGGCTTCGTGCGCGAGACATTCACCCTGCCGAGGCTGGCGGCGCGCGAAAAGGCGCGTGAATGGTTTGAGACATTCCCCAAAGCAGCCTACTGGACCGAGATTGAAAGCTGGTGCGAGCGCCCCGACGATGTGATCGAGTTCACCATGCGCCGGCTGGCAACCGCGGATTGAGCAGTGCTTCAATCACGATGGCCAAGGCCTTGAAATGCGATTCAGATTAGCAAGCAGAAAAGGCACCCCGCGGGGTGCCTTCGCTTTTTGAATCGTTATTCCATTACAGGCTTATTGCGCTGCGGTCTGCGGTGCCTTTTCCCATGCCTTCCAGTTCCGGATGATGCTGTCGGCATAGGCCTTGCCGACGCGATAGGCGTTGGTCGTGGCGAGCGGGAAGCCGCCAGAATTCGCGGCAAGCGATTCCGCCGCCGTCTGGTCCTTGCCCTGACGGTCGAAATTCGACGCGGTGCGCAAGAGCGCGATGCGGTCGAAATCGAGCTTGCCAGCTTCGGCGGCGCGCTTCAGCGACGTCAGCGTGGCATTGTCTTCCATCTGCGAGGTGCAATAGTCCGCCTTGCCGTCGGTCAGAAGCTTCGACCATTCGGCCATGGCTTCGCCGAGCTTCGCGCCGTGCCAGTAGGTATCGCCCGAAGCCGTGTCGCAGATGGTGACCTTCGGCGCGCCGGTTGCCGCTTCGTCAGTATAGTGCTTGCGATATTCCTTCGCCGCGTCGCTATCGAGAAGTTCAACGTCCTTTGTCGTTGCCAGAGCGTATTCGGCAAGCTTGCCGTTCAGCTCGAAGACTTCCGTGCCAGCGGCCCATTTCGGCTTTTCGCCGGGTTTCGCAGCACCGAGGCCGAAGAAGTCCGTGGGCCAGCCTTCCGGCGCTTCCCGAATGTCGATGCGATGGTTCAGATTGGCGTCGATGGCATATTTTGCCCAATGTGCGGAACCGAGCGTGCCCTGCTTCGGGTCGACACCGGCAATGCCTGCGATCAGGAAATAGGTGTGGCTGAGATCGAACCTGTCGCTCAGCGCCATGGCGGAAACCGAGCTTGCAGCATTGGCGAAGCCCATGGCCGTCGTCATGTGGCAAAGCCCTTCGGCGGTGCAATCGATTTCCGGATATTCGGGATTGAGGCCCGGCAGCTTGATCTTGTGCGTGAATTTTTCGCCGTCAAGCCATGGCTTGGCTTCCTCGCCGAACATGGTGATGACCATCACCTTCGGCTTGATGGTTTCGGGTTCCTTGGCGAAAGCCGGGGCGCTAGCCAGCAGGCAAGCGGCAGAAGCGGCGAGAGCGACGGTGCGCATGGACAGGTTCATGGGAGAAGCGGGCCTTTCAGACCGGATAGGAGATGCTGCGCTTCGCGAATCCGGTCATTTCGCGAGGCTTTTCCTTTGCCTGAGAGCTTCGCCCGTCGTCATCGCGACCGAAATCGCAAGATTTAGCGAGCGCGCGCCGGGCATCATCGGGATCAGAAGCCGCGCATCGGCGGCATCGTGCACCGTGTCGGGAACGCCCGACGACTCGCGGCCGAAGAGCAGAATGTCATTTTCCTGAAACTGGTAATCCGTATAGGGAACCGCCGCCTTGGTGGATAGCAGCACGATGCGGCGGCCTGCCTGCTGGCGCCAGTTCTCGAAATGCTGCCAGTCCGCGTGGCGGGTGAGGGCTGCCTGTTCCAGATAATCCATCCCGGCGCGTTTCAGGGAGCGATCGGAGACGTCGAATCCGGCAGGCTCGATCAGGTCGACCGCGAAGCCAAGGCAAGCGGCCATTCGCAGGATGGTTCCCGTATTGCCGGGAATGTCGGGCTGGTAAAGTGCGACGCGCAGTTCCATATGATGCGGGTAGCTTACAAATCGGATGGCTGCAAGCGTTGAGCGTGATTGGGTCTCCAACGTCAACATATCAGTAAGCGGGAATAGTGCCGGCAAGAAAAAACGTTCTCGCCACGTGAAAATATTCCTGTTTTGTTCCTGTCCCGTCTTGGAAATTCTGCAAGGTGCCCGTAAAAGGATCGCCATGTTCAGATGGTTTGAAAAACGACTCGAAGCCTATCCCGAAGAACCGCCGCGCGAACCCCCGCGCGGACTGGTAGCCTTTTGCCTTTATTATACCCGCGGCGCATGGCCGTGGATCGTCGGCATGGCAATTTTCACGACGCTGATTGCCGTGATCGAAGTGTCGCTCTTTGCCTTCATGGGTAATATTGTCGACTGGCTGTCGCACCAGTCGCGCGAGACTTTCCTCAGCAATGAAGGCTGGCGGCTCGCTTTGATCGCGGGCGTCGTCCTGATCGGCCTGCCGGGCGTGGTGCTGATCCATTCGCTGCTCATCCACCAGACATTGCTCGGCAATTATCCGATGCGCGTGCGCTGGCTGATGCATCGTTACCTGATCCGCCAGTCGATGGCGTTCTTCCAGGACGAGTTTGCCGGGCGCATCTCCACCAAGCTGATGCAGACCGCTCTTGCCGTTCGTGAAACGGTGATGAAGCTTCTGGACGTGCTCAACTATGTCATCGTCTATTTCGCGGGCACGCTGTTCATCGCGGCGTCCGCGGATCTGGTCCTGATGATCCCGTTTGCCGTCTGGCTTATAGTCTACATCCTGTTGCTGCGTTTCTTCATCCCGCGCCTGCGGGTGGTTTCGGAACAGCAGGCCGATGCCCGCTCCCTGATGACGGGCCGCATCGTCGACAGCTACACCAATATCGCGACGGTGAAGCTTTTCTCGCATTCAAGCCGCGAGGAATCCTATGTGCGTGAGAGCCTCGACGGCTTCCTCGGCACCGTGCACCGGCAGATGCGTCTCATCACGATGTTCCATTTCACGCTCTATATGGCGAACTGCATCCTGCTGTTCGCGGTGGGCGCAATCGGCATCCAGCTCTGGATGAACGAGGCGATCTCCGTGGGCGCGGTTGCGGTCGGCATCGGCCTTGTGCTGCGCCTCAACGGCATGTCGCAGTGGATCATGTGGGAAATGTCGGCGCTGTTCGAGAATATCGGCACGGTGGAAGACGGCATCACCACGATTGCGCGCTCGCATGAGGTTGTGGACGTTCCCAACGCCCCGGCCTTGCAGGTGACCAAAGGCGAGCTCGACTTCGACAGGATCGGCTTCCACTACGGCAAGGGCAAGGGGGTTATCGAAAACCTCACGCTCACCATCAAGCCGGGCCAGAAAGTGGGATTGGTCGGGCGTTCCGGTGCCGGTAAATCGACGCTGGTCAATCTGCTGCTGCGTTTCTACGATCTGGAGAAGGGCCGCATCCTGATCGACGGGCAGGATATTTCCAAAGTCACGCAGGATTCGCTGCGCGCCAATATCGGCATGGTCACGCAGGACACGTCGCTTCTGCACCGTTCTGTCCGCGAGAACATCATGTATGGGCGACCGGACGCGACCGAGGAAATGCTCCAGCAGGCGATCCGTCTCGCGCAGGCCGACCAGTTCATTCCGCTGCTGACCGACCCGAAGGGACGGCAGGGGCTCGATGCCCATGTCGGCGAACGCGGCGTCAAGCTTTCGGGCGGGCAGCGACAGCGCATCGCCATTGCGCGCGTGATGCTGAAGGATGCGCCGATCCTCATTCTGGACGAAGCCACCTCGGCGCTCGATTCCGAGGTGGAGGCGGCCATTCAGGACAGCCTCAACACGCTGATGGAAGGCAAGACCGTGATCGCCATCGCGCACCGCCTTTCCACCATCGCGGCGCTTGACCGCCTCGTGGTGATGGACAAGGGGCGCATCGTCGAAGACGGCACGCATGAGGAACTCGTGGCGCTCGGCGGCATTTATGCAAGTCTATGGGCCCGCCAGTCCGGCGGCTTCCTCGGCTTCGATGAAAATACCGAGGATATGCTGGTAAAATAAGGACAGAGCCATTGATGAAAGCGGTTTACAGCCTGTTCGAACGTTGGGTCGATCCCTTTCGTGAACCGGACAGGCTGAGACCGCCTTCAACCACGCTCGGCTTTCTGTGGCATTATGCGCGGCAGGCCAAATGGCCGCTGGCGGCTTCCCTTGTCGTCGGCGGATTGCTGCCGCTGGTCGAGGCGGGCCTGTTCTACTTCACCGGCAGGCTGGTCGATATTCTGGATCAGGCGGGCAAGGGCGGCGTCGAGCGAAGCTGGTCGGCGCTTTTGCAGGCCGCAGGACCTGAACTCCTGTTCATGGGAATCACAGTCCTTGTCATCCGCCTCGTCGTGACGGCGATCAACACGCTGCTGGAAGACCAGACTCTATCGCCGGGCTTCTACAACATGATCCGCTGGCAGGCGAATTCCTATGTGCTGCGCCAGTCCTACGCCTTCTTCCAGAATGATTTTGCCGGGCGCATTGCCACCAAGGTTTGGCAGGCAGGACAAGCGGCAGGCGATCTCATTGAAAGCCTCATTCAGGTCGTCTGGTTCATGGCGATCTACAGCATTACTACACTGTTTTTGGTGGGGCGGCTTGACTGGCGACTGGCGGCGGCCGTCGTCCTCTGGATAATGGCTTTCTGCTTAATTGCCCGGCGTTATCTGCCGCGCATCCGAAAAAATGCCGAGGCTTCCGCAGAGGCCGGTTCGATGATCAATGGTCGCATTGTCGATAGCTATTCCAATATCCAGACGATCAAGCTCAATACCGCTGATGACGATGAGCGCTATCTGCGCGACGGTTTCGAGCGCTATTTGGGTGCGATCCTCCCGTTCATGCGCTCGCTCACCGGTGTTCGCGTGTCGCTTACGGCACTTTCGGGCCTGATGATCGTGACGGTTGCGGCGATTGCCATCGATCTGTGGACGCGCAATGCCATCACGGTCGGGCAGGTGTCGTTCACGCTCGGGCTCGTGCTGCGCCTCAACATGCTGCTGGGGCGTCTGATGATGCAGTTGAACGGCATGTTGCGCCAGCTCGGACTCATCGAAAATTCCATGCGGCTGGTTTCCGCGCCGCTCGGTCTGGAAGACCGGCCCGACGCCAAACCCTTGCAGGTGACCGAGGCGCGCATCGATGTTCGCAACGTCACCTTTCACTACGGCAAGGCCGCAGGCGTTCTCGACAATATCAACCTGACGGTGCGCGGCGGCGAGCGGGTCGGTCTTGTCGGCCATTCCGGTGCGGGCAAGTCCACGCTGGTCAATCTCATCCTGCGTCTCTACGATGTCGAGAAAGGCTCTATTCTGGTCGATGGGCAGGACATCCGCGACGTGACGCAGACATCGCTGCGCCGGGCGGTTGCGGTCGTCAGTCAGGAGACCGCGTTGCTGCACAGGTCGCTGCGCGACAACATCATGCTGGCGCGGGACGATGCGACCGACGAGGAATTGCTGCAGGCGGCGCGGCAGGCCGAGGCAGACGGCTTCATCGCCAATCTGGAAGATTTGCAGGGGCGCCGCTCTTTCGATGCCTTCGTGGGCGAGCGCGGCGTCAAGCTTTCGGGCGGACAGCGCCAGCGCATCGCCATCGCGCGCGCCATCCTCAAGGACGCGCCGATCCTGATCCTCGACGAGGCGACATCGGCACTCGATTCGGAAGTTGAAGCCTCCATTCAGGAAAACCTGAAACGCCTGATGGACGGAAAGACCGTGATTGCCATTGCCCATCGCCTTTCCACCATTGCAGCGCTCGATCGGCTCGTCGTGATGGATCAGGGCCGCATTGTCGAGGAAGGCACGCATGACGAACTTATCGCCCGCGGCGGCATCTATGCGGGACTTTGGGCCCGCCAGTCGGGCGGTTTCATAGGGCAGAACAGGGAAAGTTGAAAGCTTTCCACCGCTGCAGCTTTACTGAGCATTCCCTGAATTGGGCAGGCAAATTCGCCTGCGACATCGTGCCGTCATAAGGGCTTGGTGTCTGGACAAGCGTTTTTTACACGCATAAACCGGAAAGTGAAATGGAGGGAATTTCGTCCTGTGAGCACTTGCGGGACTACTTTTGCGCAAGTGCAAAAGAGGACGAGGGGAGAGTTCAATTGAACATGCAGGTTGAAAAGGAATTGGCACGTGAGCGCACACGACACGGCTGAGCCGACACGGCGTGATTTTTTGTATATTGCGACGGGAATGGCCGGTGTCGTCGGAGTTGGCGGACTGGCCTGGCCGTTTATCGACCAGATGCGTCCGGACGCTTCGACACTCGCGGCTGCGTCCATCGAGGTTGATGTTTCGTCCCTGACGGAAGGAGCATCGTTAACTGTTAAATGGCGTGGTAAGCCGGTTTTCATCCGTAACCGCTCCGCCAAGGAAGTCGAGGATGCCAAGGCGACCGCTCTTGGCGATCTCAAGGATCCGAACGCGCGTAATGCCAACCTCGCTTCGGACGCGCAGGCGACCGATCTCGCCCGCTCGGCAGGCGAAGGCAAGGAAAACTGGCTGGTGATGATCGGCGTGTGCACTCATCTGGGTTGCGTGCCGCTCGGCGAATCCGGCTCCTTCGGCGGCTGGTTCTGCCCATGCCATGGCTCGACCTATGACACGGCCGGTCGCATCCGCAGCGGCCCGGCGCCGGAAAACATGCACATCCCGCAATATGCGTTCACTTCCGATACGGTCATCAGGATCGGCTAACAGGTCTTGGGGAGAGAAGACATGAGTGGTGGACACTCCACATACACGCCGAAGACCGGCATCGAAAAATGGGTGGACGAACGGCTTCCCTTGCCGCGTCTCGTCTATGATTCCTTCGTGGCCTATCCGACGCCGCGTAACCTGAACTACATGTACACCTTCGGTGGCATCCTGAGCTTCATGCTCATTTCGCAGATCGTTACCGGCATCGTGCTGGCAATGCATTATGCTGCGGATACGGGCATTGCGTTCAATTCCGTCGAAAAGATCATGCGCGATGTCAACTCCGGCTGGCTGCTGCGCTACATGCACTCCAACGGTGCATCCTTCTTCTTCATTGCCGTCTATCTCCATATTGCCCGCGGCCTCTATTACGGTTCCTACAAGGCACCGCGCGAGCTTCTGTGGATTTTGGGCGTGGTGATCTTCCTTCTCATGATGGCAACCGCCTTCATGGGCTACGTGCTGCCATGGGGCCAGATGTCCTTCTGGGGCGCGACGGTCATCACCGGCTTCTTCACGGCTTTCCCGATCATCGGCGAACCGATCCAGCAGCTGCTGCTCGGCGGTTTTGCGGTCGACAATCCGACGCTCAACCGCTTCTTCTCGCTGCACTATCTGCTGCCGTTCATGATTGCGGGTGTCGTTATCCTGCACGTCTGGGCGCTGCATGTGACGGGCCAGACGAATCCGACCGGCATTGAAGTCAAGTCCAAGACCGATACGGTGCCGTTCACGCCATATGCGACCATCAAGGACGCTTTCGGCGCGCTCGTCTTCTTCGTGTTCTTCGCCTATTTCATCTTCTACATGCCGAACTTCCTCGGCCATCCGGATAACTATATCCCGGCCGATTCGCTCAAGACGCCTGCTCACATCGTTCCGGAATGGTACTTCCTGCCGTTCTACGCGATGCTGCGCGCCATCACCTTCAACATCGGCCCGATCGATTCGAAGCTTGGCGGCGTTCTGACCATGTTCGGCTCGATCGCCATCCTCTTCGTCGTACCGTGGCTCGATACGTCGAAGGTTCGTTCGGCTGTCTATCGTCCGTGGTTCAAGCTGTTCTTCTGGCTGTTCGTGATCAACGCCATCTTCCTCGGCTGGCTCGGTTCGCGTCCGGCGGAAGGTTCCTACGTCTTCATGGCGCAGCTGGGCACGCTCTACTACTTTGCCTTCTTCATCATCATCATGCCGGTCATCGGCCTGATCGAAACGCCGAAGCGTTTGCCGAACTCGATCACCGAGGCGGTTCTGGAGAAGAACGGCAAGGCCGAGATTGCCCCTGTGGAAATCAAAGGCTGAGCAGCGAGAGAGATGAAGGACGTCACAATGAAAAACATCCTCAAGAACTTCGCTGCCTTCGGTGTTGCTCCGCTGGTTGCGCTTGGGATAGCTCTGGGCGGCGCTTCGGCTGCGGAAGGCGGTAACGCCGCGGAGCCGGAACATTTCCCGATCCACCATCCGAAACAGGAAAAGTGGAGCTTCTCCGGTCCGTTCGGAACCTATGACAAGGGCCAGCTTCAGCGCGGCCTGAAGGTCTACAAGGAAGTCTGCGCGGCCTGTCATTCGATGAACCTCGTGGCCTTCCGCACGCTGGAAGGTCTCGGTTACTCGCCTGAACAGGTCAAGGCGCTTGCCGCCGAATATGAAGTTGAGGACGGCCCGAACGCGGATGGCGAGATGTTCACCCGCAAGGCGCTTCCGACCGACCACTTCCCGTCGCCATATCCGAACGCGGCTGCGGCTGCGGCGGCAAACAATGGCGCCGCTCCGCCAGACTTTTCGCTCATCGCCAAGGCGCGGGCGGTGGAACGTGGTTTTCCGCAGTTCATCTTCGATGTATTCACGCAGTATAACGAAGCTGGCCCGGACTATATCCATTCGCTGCTGACCGGCTTTGACGAACAGCCGCCTGCCGGCATGCAGATCGCCGAAGGCACGCACTACAACCCGTACTTCATTGCCGGCAAGTCGCTGGCAATGGCAAAGCCGCTCAGCGACGAGCAGGTCACCTATGACGATGGCTCGCCGGAAACGGTGGACCAGTATGCGCGCGACGTTTCAGCTTTCCTGATGTGGGCCGCGGAACCGCATCTGGAAGAACGCAAGCGGACCGGCTTCCGGGTCATGATCTTCCTGATCCTCTTTGCGGGTCTCGTCTATGTTGCCAAGCGTTCGATCTGGTCGGACGTGAAGCACTGACAGGCCAATTCATGTTAGAAAATGGGCGCCACGGGCGCCCATTTTTTTGTGCTGCCAAAAATGGCGAGCCCTTGCTTGCCGCCACAATTCAGCCATAAAAATGTCCGTGCTTCGCCGCAATGTTCTTCGCTAAAAGGAGCGGTTTCTTTTGCATTTTGCTCGTTTGAGGGTGTAAAGGAGCTTGGTCCCGGCTTTGCCATAATTAGTATACCGGCCCGCAGGCCACTGAAAGGATGGAAAATGGAATCCGGATTTAAAGCCAGCTTGAAGGATGCGATCCGCACCATTCCGGATTATCCGAAGCCGGGTGTCCAGTTCCGCGACGTGACGACGCTCATGGGCGATGCGCAGGCGTTCCGCCGCGCCGTTGATGAACTTGTCTATCCCTATGCAGGCAACAAGGTCGACAAGGTGGCCGGTATCGAGGCGCGCGGTTTCATTCTGGGCGGCGCGATCGCGCACCAGCTTTCCGCCGGTTTCGTGCCGATCCGCAAGAAGGGCAAGCTGCCGCGCGATACGGTGCGCATCGCCTACAGCCTTGAATACGGCATCGATGAAATGGAAATGCACCGCGACGCGATTGAAAAGGGCGAGCGGATCATTCTGGTGGACGACCTGATCGCCACAGGCGGAACCGCGGAAGCGGCGGCGAAACTTCTGCTTCAGATGGGCGCGGAAATCGTTGCCGCCTGCTTCATCATCGATCTGCCGGATCTGGGGGGCCGCAAGAAGCTCGAAGCGCTCGGCGTTCCGGTTCGCACGCTTGTCGCCTTTGAGGGCGATTGAGGAACGAAAAAGCCCGGATCGCTCCGGGCTTTGTTGTTTCAGACATCGGCCTTTGGCGGCAGCTTCACCATGGCTGCATTGTCGAATGACAATACCTCTTCGCCATTCTGGTTGTGGGCGGTCGTCGTCATCGTCAGCATCGACCAGCCGGGGCGGGAAGCCATCGGCCTGATGGCATGGACCATGCGCTTGTAGGTGATCGTATCCCCGGCATAGACCGGCTTCGGCCATTTGAGGTTTTCAAAGCCGGGCGAGGGGCCGAATGTCGGCGGCGTCTCACCGCGTTTCAGAGCATCCTTCGTCGCCTGGACGATGGAGGCGACATTGAGCTTCATGAACACTGCCGTCGTATGCCAGCCGGAAGCGCACAGCCCGCCGAAGACGCTGTTCCTTGCCGCTTCGGCATCCAGATGGAACGGCTGCGGATCGTATTTCCTCGCGAATTCGATGATTTCCTCAGGCGTAAACGTATAGCTGCCGATGACGAGGTTTTTCCCGAGATTGTCTTCCAGAAAACTCATGACGCATCTCCCGCAGCCGCATCGTAGTCACGGCGCAGCATCATGCATGGATGCTGCATTTCGCAGACGCTTTCGCCGCGCTGATTGAACAGTTCATGATGGAACGTTACCAGCCCGATTGACGGGCGCGATCTGGAAATGCGCTTGTCCTTGATGGTCGTCACGCCATTCAGCGTATCGCCCGCCAGCACAGGACGTTTCCAACGCGTAAATTCCACGCCGGGACCGCCCTGTGAGGTGGAATCGGTCAGATAGGCATCGCAGACCAGCCGCATGATGAGGGAGGCTGTGTGCCAGCCTGACGCGGCCAGCCCGCCGAGCACGCTCGCCTTGCCGGCTTCCTCATCCAGATGGAAGGGCTGCGGATCGAACGCGCTGGCAAATTCGATGATTTCTTCCTTGCTGATCGTACGAGGACCGAAGGGAAGGGTCATTCCCGGTTCCATATCCTCATAGGCATATTTCGGCAGAGGCTTGCTCACCCTGGGTTTCCTCCGTGTAGGCATAAAGAAAAGGCCGCCGGTTTCGGCGGCCTGATCGTATCAGGTATTGAAACGGAACAGCATCACATCGCCGTCATGGACGATGTATTCCTTGCCTTCGTCGCGTGCCTTGCCGGCTTCCTTCGCGCCGACTTCGCCATTGTATTTGACGTAGTCTTCATAGGCGATGGTCTGGGCGCGGATGAAGCCGCGCTCGAAATCGGTGTGGATGACACCGGCGGCGGCCGGAGCCTTGGTGCCGCGCTTGATGGTCCAGGCGCGGGTTTCCTTCGGTCCAGCGGTGAAATAGGTGATGAGATCGAGAAGCTTGTAACCGGCGCGGATCAGGCGGTCGAGGCCCGGTTCCTCAAGGTCCATGCTTTCCAGATATTCCTTGGCTTCCTCATCGGGAAGCTGTGCGACTTCGGCTTCAATGGCGGCGGAAATGATGACCGTCTGCGCGCCCTGTTCCTCAGCCATCTTGTCGACGGCGGCACTAAATTCGTTGCCCTTGGCAGCATCGCCTTCGGCGACGTTGCAGACATAAAGAACCGGCTTGGAGGTCAAGAGGTTCAGGCCCTTCAGCGTCAGCAGGTCTTCCGGCGAAATGTCCTTCAGCATCAGGCGGACAGGCTGGCCGTTCTGGAGCAGTTCGAGTGCTGCTTCCATCACCGGCAGGACGGTCAGCGCTTCCTTGTCCTTGCCCGTCGCGCGCTTGCGGATCTGCACGATGCGGCGCTCGATGCTTTCGAGGTCTGACAGCATCAGCTCCGTTTCAACGGTCTGGGCGTCCGATACGGGATCGATGCGGCCCTCGACATGGGTGATGTCGTCATCCTCGAAGCAGCGCAGAACATGCACGATGGCATCGACTTCGCGGATATTGGCAAGGAACTGGTTGCCGAGACCTTCGCCCTTTGAAGCGCCACGCACGAGACCGGCAATGTCCACGAAGTTGATGCGGGTCGGGATGATTTCCTTGGAACCGGCAATTTTGGCAATCTCGTTCTGGCGCGGATCGGGAACCGCCACTTCGCCTGTGTTCGGCTCGATGGTGCAGAACGGATAGTTTGCGGCCTGTGCGGCGGCCGTTTTGGTCAGCGCGTTGAAAAGCGTCGACTTGCCAACATTCGGCAGACCGACAATGCCGCATTTGAAACCCATGATCGTACCTATCAGACTAGAATTTTCTTGGTGTGGCTATGCGTCATAGGACGGCATAGCGTCAATCCTTTTTCCCGAAAAGCCGCTTGAGCATGTCGGCCATAGGGCCGCTTTCGGGAATGTTCGGCTTTTTCTGGTTCTGCCGCGCCTGACGGATATGGCTCTGCGCCTTTGGCGGGGCCTTTTCCAGTTGCGCAGGATCGGCCTTGAACCCGCTTGGCCGCTGATTGCCGTCGCCCATGGCGAGCGCGACGCGGTTCATGAAACTGTTGTTCTCGCCCTTGGCGAGCATGGCGACATTATCGGCGACAGCACCCAGAAGCGTATCCAGCCATTCATTATCAGCCTTGGCGAAATCGCCGAGAACATAATTATGCACGAGTTCCTTCGCGCCGGGATGGCCGATGCCAAGCCGCATGCGGCGATAATTCTGGCCGCCGGGGAAGGATTGCATATGGGCGTCGATGGACTTGATGCCGTTATGGCCGCCGGAGCCGCCGCCGGTCTTGATGCGCAGCTTGCCCGGAATGAGATCGAGTTCATCATAGATGACGACGAGATCGGCGGGCGTCAGCTTGTAGAAGCGCATGGCCTCGCCGATGGATTGGCCGGAAAGGTTCATGAAGGTTTGCGGCTTGATCAGCAGCACCTTCTCGCCGTCAATCACGCCATCGGCAATCTCGGCCTGAAACTTCTTCTGCCAGTTGGAAAAGCGATGGCGGCGGAATATTTCATCCGCCGCCATGAAACCGATATTATGCCGGTTATGCACATATTTGGGGCCCGGATTGCCAAGACCTGCGATGAGCAGCATGGTTCAGAGCCCCTCTATAGCGCACCTATGCGGAAAGCGATTATTCGCCGTCCTTGGCTTCTTCTTCTGCAGCGCCTTCAGCGGCTTCTTCCGACTTCAGGCCGGCAGGAGCCGCGATGGTGGCGATGGTGAAGTCGCGATCCTGGATAGCAGGCGTCACGCCCTTCGGCAGCTTGATTGCCGAAATGTGGACGGAGTCGCCGATTTCGAGGCCGGTCAGGTCGACATCGAGTGCTTCCGGAATTGCATTGGCCGGAACGATCAGTTCAACGTCGTGGCGAACGATGTTGAGAACGCCGCCGCGCTTGATGCCGGGAGCTGCTTCTTCGTTCTTGAAGTGAACCGGAACATTCACGTGGACGACCGACTTCGCGGAAACGCGCAGGAAGTCGACATGCTGCGGGAAGTCGCGGACCGGGTCCAGCTGGTAGTCCTTCGGGAGGACCTGAATCTTCTTGCCGTCCACTTCGATCGTGGCAACAGTGGTCTTGAAGCCACCGCCATGGATCTTGTAGAAAATCTCCTTATAGGAGACGGCGATTGCGAGGGGCTCCTGCTTGTCGCCATAGATGACTGCAGGAATCTGGCCGTTGCGACGCAGTTCGCGGGAGGACCCCTTACCAACCCGGGTACGCAGATCGGCCTTGAGCACGTAAGTCTCGCTCATGGCATTTCCTTTCGATGTTACTGGAGTGTCGCCTGCTTTCCGCGCATGATCTTGTCCGAAAACCGGTTCGGGATCATGCTTCAACAAACGACATGAAACAGCCCGTATCGTCTGTCACAGGGTGAAAGACCGGACCGCTCCATTCCGCGTTGCCTCCAAGGGTGTCTACGCGGATGGCGGTGGCTATAGACCATAGCGTGCGGCGGCGCAAGTTTTTTGGGTTTGCCCGTTCAGATGGCAGGTCACAGTTGATAAGATGTACCCGATGGCCTATATTCGGATTGGTAGCTGAAGCGCGAACTCCAGCTACCATGTACTTAGATGAAGAGCTGTACCCGCACTGTAGCTTGCCAGCCGGTGCGGGTTTTCTTTACTCTAAGTGTGAATCTAATGGGTATTAACTACATAGAATTCACCTCCGAATAGAGAGCAAAGCCTTTGCCACGGTCGAGGTGGCTCATCCTCCCCGACGCGCCCGCTGGCTGGACGCTTGCTGCTTTTGCCCCCTGAGAAGATTGCTATCAAAACTTCAGGTTGAAATCTACTGCCCGGCATCTGTGGGCATTTGTCTTAAAGCGTGTCACCTTTTTCGTCGTCATATGACACGCTTTAAGTTTTTGTTTTCATGCATGTCTTTATCCCAAAACCGGTTCCCACTTTTGGGAGACATGCATTAACGGGTGGCAATGACAGCCGCAAAAGTGTTAAGCGAATGCCTGATCGACTGGCGGCATGGCTGCGCGAGTCGTCTGTTCCTGCGATATTGAAACAAGGAGGCGAGATGCAGGTCGGTATCGACATGGGTTCCGTCACTGGTAGCGGTTCTGCTTCAGCAGCAGCGCTTGGCGGTGGCAAGCAGGCCATGCTTGATCTTGAGGAGCTTCTCGCCACGCGCCTGCTCGTGCAGGGTAATTCCGGTTCCGGAAAGTCGCATCTTCTGCGCCGCCTGCTGGAACAGAGCGCGCAATGGGTGCAGCAGTGCATCGTCGATCCCGAAGGGGATTTCGTCACGCTGGCCGATCTTTACGGCCATGTCGTTGTCGATGCCGCCCGCACCGAAGCCGAACTGACCCGCATTGCCGGACGCATCCGCCAGCATCGTGTTTCGGTGGTGCTCAATCTGGAAGGGCTGGACGTCGAGCAGCAGATGCGCTCGGCGGCGGCTTTTCTTGGCGGTCTTTTCGATGCCGAGCGCGACTACTGGTATCCGATGCTCGTCGTCGTGGATGAAGCGCAGCTTTTCGCGCCCGCCGCCGCCGGCGAAGTGTCGGATGAAGCGCGCAAGCTTTCGCTTGGCGCGATGACCAACCTCATGTGCCGCGGACGCAAGCGCGGTCTTGCCGGGGTTATCGCCACGCAGCGGCTGGCGAAGCTTGCCAAGAACGTTGCCGCCGAAGCCTCCAACTTCCTGATGGGGCGCACCTTCCTCGATATCGACATGGCGCGCGCGGCCGACCTTCTCGGCATGGAGCGCAAACAGGCTGAAATGTTCCGCGATTTGCAGCGCGGGCATTTTGTGGCGCTTGGTCCTGCATTATCGCGTCGCCCGTTGCCGATCAAGATCGGCAAGGTCGAAACATCGGCGCGTTCGTCGTCGCCGAAGCTGATGCCGCTTCCCGATGCGCCGGAAGATGCGCTCGATCTTATCTTCACGCCAGCGCCGCAGGAAATCCGCACCGCCGTGCGCAGGGCGCCGCCACCGCCACCGCCGCCATCGACGGCGGAAATCCTGGCGCAGGTGGCAAAGCCAAAGCCTGAAGCCGAGCCGGTCGAAGAGCCGCTTTTCCCCGGTATCGTGGAGGCCGAACGCGAAGAGCTTCTGGAAAAGGTGATGCGCGAGATCGTGGACGATCCTGAAGCCTCGTTCCGCTCGGTTGCCGTTCTCTATCAGGATTTTCTGGTGCGTTGCCGCATTCATCGCGTTCCGGGCGAGCCGCTGGCATTGCCCGCTTTCCGCAGGAGGCTGGCGGTGGCGCAGGCCAGCATCGAAAGCGATGTCGCCAATGGCGAGACATGGCAGCAGGCGCTGTCGCTTTCGGAAAGCCTCACCGACGATGTGCAGGGCGTGTTCCTGATTGTGGCGCAGGCAGCCGTCACCGGCGCGCCTTGCCCGTCCGATGCGGCTTTGGCGCGGGCCTATGGCACGCATTCGTTCAGCCGGGCCCGGCGTCTCCTGACCTATTTCGAAGAACGCGGGCTTCTGGTGGTCCGCAATGATTTCAAGGGAATGCGCATCGTCAATTTCCCTGATCTCGGCTGCGAGACCGCGCCGGGCGATCCGAATGCCCCAGACGATTTTGCCGAAGAGGGTGCTGCCGCCGAGTAGGCCTGTGAAAACTGTCATGAACCTGTAATGATCATCCTCGACAGCTGGCGAAGGAGCCATTCAGGATGACAGCGTGATACAGCCAATAAAGCAGCCGGATTTCAAAGAACTTTTCGCGACCTTCGGCAAGATCGGGCTTCTGTCCTTTGGCGGGCCGGCGGCGCAGATCGCCATGCTGCAACGCGTTCTCGTGGATGAAAAGAAATGGATGGATCAGGAGCGGCTGATCCATGCGCTCAATTTCTGCATGTTGCTGCCGGGGCCGGAAGCCATGCAGCTTGCGACCTATTCCGGCTGGGCGGTCAAAGGCTGGCGCGGCGGCCTGCTGGCGGGGCTTTTGTTCGTGCTGCCCGGTGCGGCGGTCATGCTTGCATTGTCGGCAATCTATATTGCCTTCGGACATGTGGACGTGGTGGCCGGGCTGTTGTTCGGCCTGAAGGCTGCGGTTCTGGCCGTGGTTTTCGAAGCGCTGTACCGGATGGGAAAGCGCACGCTCGCTTCCGGCTTTTCCTATTGCGTAGCCGTTGCGGCATTTATCGCCATAGCGCTTTTGAAATTGCCGTTTCCGCTTGTCGTTCTGCTGGCGGCACTTGCCGGTGGCCTGCGACACGTGGTTGAGGGGAATGGTGCAGCAACAGTTCTGGGCGAGGCGACGCCCGGTGCCTTGCACGAATTCACGCAGCAGGCGCTGATCTGGGGCGGGCTGTGGCTTTTGCCTTTGCTTGGGCTGTTCTTGGCTTTTGGCGGCTCGCATGTCTTCGTGCAGGAAGCGGCTTTCTTCTCGAAGCTTGCCGCGGTGACATTTGGCGGCGCTTATGCAGCGCTTTCCTATACGGCGCAGCAGGCGGTCGAGCATTTCGGCTGGATGAAGCCGGGAGAAATGCTGACCGGGCTTGGGCTGGCGGAAACCACGCCGGGACCGCTGATCCTCGTGCTGGTTTTCGTCGGCTTTGTGGGGGCTGCGAACCTGTCCGGCCTGCCGCCGCTTCTGGGCGGCTTTTTCGGCGGGCTGATCGCGCTGTGGTTCACCTTCGTGCCGTGTTTCCTATGGATATTGGCAGGTGCGCCTTTCGTCGAGCGGCTGCGTCAGGTGCGCTGGCTGTCGGCGATGCTGGGCGGGATTACGGCTGCAGTCGTTGGCGTTATCGCCAATCTGGCGCTGTGGTTCTCGCTGCATGTCCTGTTTTCGCAGGTGGTGGAGAAGGCTGTCGGGCCTTTCACATTGCCGCTGCCGGTCTGGAGCACAATAGACAATGCCGCCGTCCTGATCGCAGGCGCGGCGGCATTGTTGCTTGTCGTCTTCAGGATGAACATGCCGCTCGTGCTGTTGCTGGCGGCATGTTTCGGGATCGCCCTCAGGCTGTTGTTTTAGTCGAAGAGGCTGGAAACCGACTCTTCCGCTGCCGTGCGGGCGATGGCTTCGCCGATGAGGTCCGAGATCGACAGCACGCGGATATTCGGCGCATCGTTGATGGCGGTGGTCGGCTGGATGGAATCGGTGATGACCAGTTCCTTCAGCTTTGACGAGGCGATACGAGCAACCGCGCCGCCGGACAGAACGCCATGCGTGATATAGGCGGTGACGCTGTTTGCGCCCTTGTTGAGCAGGGCTTCGGCTGCGTTGCAGAGCGTGCCGCCGGAATCGACGATATCGTCGAACAGCAGGCAGTCCTTGCCGGAAACATCACCGATGACGTTCATGACTTCCGATTCACCCGGGCGCTCGCGGCGCTTGTCGACGATGGCAAGCTGCGCATCGATGCGCTTGGCCAGCGAGCGGGCGCGCACCACGCCGCCGACGTCCGGCGAGACGACCATGCAATTGCCGGTGGCGTAATTGGCCTTCACATCGCGGGCGATGACCGGAACGGCATAGAGATTGTCGGTCGGGATATCGAAGAAGCCCTGGATCTGACCGGCGTGAAGGTCAAGCGTCAGGACGCGGTTGGCGCCGGCTTCGGTGATGAGATTGGCGACGAGCTTGGCCGAGATCGGCGTGCGCGGACCGGGCTTGCGGTCCTGACGGGCATAGCCGAAATAGGGCAGGACGGCGGTGATGCGACGGGCCGAGGAACGGCGGAAGGCATCGATCATGATGAGCAGTTCCATCAGGTGATCGTTTGCCGGATAGGAGGTCGATTGCAGAACGAATACGTCTTCGCCGCGCACGTTTTCCTGAATCTCTACGAAGATTTCCTGATCGGCGAAGCGGCGCACGCTGGCCTTACCGAGCGGAATGTTGAGATATTGAGCAACGGATTCGGCAAGAACCCGGTTGGAGTTGCCTGCGAAAAGTTTCATTCTTTTGCCTCTGACGCCGATGCGGTCGCGGTTTGCAGTCTGGTTGTTGCAAAAGTCCGCCGGAACGGACAATCTCAAAAATTTTAAAGCTGCGTACTTATCTGACGGGATCAAGTACAGCAGCTTGCAGGTTCTTTCGGATGCGGGGGCTATTGCAAAGAGTCACAGTTATTGCAAGGCCCGAAGGAACACAATTGCTCCAAAAAGGCCGGAAATCCGGCTTTCCCACAATATGCAAAACCGATTCAGCAAAAGATTTCAGCCTTTTGCCGCGAAAGGACCGGTTCATGCGCGATTTGCCGCAAGCCAGGTGGAATATTCCTGAATGGTGCGGTCGGCGATTGCCTGCATGGCGGAAGCCGGAACGACGCTCCATGAGTCTGCTGCCGCGCCCTGAACTTTCTCCTGACCCTGTATGCGGTGAAGGCGGTTGCCGGACGCATCCAGCACGTCCCAGACGTAGAGAACCGTGGTCTGGTTATCTTCCGAAAGAACGGAGAAATATCCCTTCATGACATAGGCCGCACTCGGGTCGTTATTGCCCGCAAGCTCGATGCCCTTGGCCTTGGCGTCGTCATTGATGCGATGCGTGAGCGGCGTGACCACATTGACCGGCGCGCCGACAATGGGGGCGATATGCAGCTTGCCCGGCTTCAGGCCCGCACTGCGTTGCGGCGCGGCTGGCGCGCCGGTTGCGGGCGCGGTGCCGGTTGGGGTCGTTGCCGCGGGTTGCGCGGCGCCCGCGGCTGGCGTCGCCGGGGCAACGGCCTGCCCGGAACTCTGATTGCTGCCCTGTACGTTCAAAGCGGATTCAGTGCTGTTGCAGGCGGCAAGTAACCCGGTAAGCAACAGCAGCAACGAAAGATGTGCCTTGTTCATGTTCGGCTTCATGCTCCTGAAGGCGCAGGTTCCCTGCGGTAGGGCATTTCAGTTCTGTTCAGTCGACTTTTCCTGACGTGCCGTTTTATCGCCGATTGCGCCTCATTTGACAATCATATCAAGAGAATGGCGGGATAATGGCTGAGCTGCGCCATTTGTTGTGAGATATGTCTGCCCCAGCGTCATGGCGGTCTGCGTGTCGGAATCCATGATGATCATATGGGCGAAAAGCGTCATGTCCGGCTGGATGCTTTCCGGGTTTCCGGCATAGAACATCTGCGGATCCATCCATGATGGGGTGAAGCGCGCGCCCACCGAATAACCGCAGGCGTTGAGCCGGTGGCGGGTGAGGCCGTGCGCTTCCATGGTCCGCGCATGGGCGTCGAACACGTCGCCGAATGTCGAGGCGGGGGTCATTGCCGCTTCCACGGCTTCCAGCGCCTCGCGCGCGGCGGCATAAAGCTCCAGATGATGCGCGGTCGGCTTGCCGACGATCAGCGTGCGCATCATCGGCGCGTGATAATGCCGGAACACGCCCGACCATTCGAGCGTGAGCTGGTCGTTCTTGTTCAGCTTGCGCCGGCCCGATTTGTAGCGGCAGAGCAGGGCGTCGTCGCCCGAGCCGATGATATATTCGTTCGCCGGATAGTCGCCGTCGCCCGCGAAATTGGCGCTCATCATCGCAGCCAGAATATCGGCTTCGCTCGCGCCGCCCTTGGTCAGCTTGATCGCCGCATCCAGCGCGTCGTCGCTCAGTTCCGCAGCGCGCCTGGCATAGGCGATTTCGGCGGGGCTTTTGAGAAGGCGCAGGCGGTCCACCATGCCGGACGCATCGTAAAGCTTGGCGAAGCTCTGCAACTGTTCGTCCAGCTTGCGCGCATTGGCGCCGGTGAGGCCATGCGTCTGGTATTCGATGCCGATCCGCGTGCCGAGCAGCTCAAGGTCGGTCAGGATATTGCGCAGGTCCGAGGCCGGATTGGCATTGTCGCGGTCGGTCCAGACGACGATGTTCTCGATATTCGACGTATGGCGCGCCTGCCGCAGATCGGCGGAGCGCGTCATTAGCACCATCGATCCGTCGGCTTTCACCACGAGGCACTGGAAAAAGCAGAAGCCGAATGTGTCATAGCCGGTCAGCCAGTACATGCTCTCCTGCGCGAACAGCAGAAGCGCATCCAGCTTCTCCTCCTCCATCTTCAAGATCAGTCGGTCGCGACGTGCGGCGAATTCTTCCGGCTCGAAGTGAAGGGCCATGCGGTTCTCCTAATCTTCTATGATGGCGATCGCTGCAATCTGACGCCCGTAATCGGGTTCGTTGCGATGGGTGGTGCGCCGGTAGGAATAGAACTGTTCCTCATCGGCATAGGTGCATTGGCGCAGGGATTCGGCCTTTACGCCAGCCTTCGTCAGACGGTCGGTGATGAATGTCCACAGGTCGAACAGCTTGTGGTCTGCCTTGTCCGATGGACGGAAATAGGCGGTATAGGCCGGGTCCCTGCCGATGAACTCGGCATAGAATTCCGGTCCGACCTCATAGTTTTCCGGTCCGATGGTCGGTCCCAGAACGGCGACGATATTTTCGCGCTTCGCGCCAAGCCCGATCATGGCCTCGATGGTGTTTTCAAGAACGCCGCCAAAAGCGCCGCGCCATCCGGCATGGGCGGAACCGATGATTCCGGCTTCATGATCGGCAAAAAGCACCGGGCCGCAATCGGCGGAAAGCGCGCCGATGGCAATGCCGGGAACATTGGTCACCATGGCGTCGGCCTTGGGGCGCGGGCTGCCGAAAGGTTCGGTGACGCGGATAACATCGGGCGAATGGACCTGATGCACCGTCATGAGATGATCGGGCGCAACGCCAAGGGTTGCTGCGACACGGCGGCGATTCTCCGCGACCTTTTCCGGCACATCGTTCGATCCGCTGCCGACATTGAGGCCCGTATAGATGCCATCGGAAACGCCGCCCTTGCGGGTGAAAAAGCCATGCGCGATCCGCTTCCCGTTCTGCGCCACGGGCTTTTCAAGGAGAGGCGAACGGAGCGGTTGCGGCGTGTCTGTCATGGCAATCTCGTTTCAAACGGCGGGATGGTGGGGGAGCTCGGACGGCTTGTCAATCGCGGCTTTCTAAAAGAGCGTGATCTGGTAGTTCTCATTCAAAAGGCAAAAGACGTGTCTGCCGGTCACTCAATGCGAGAACCTTGAACAAGGTTCCCATCTGATCGGGCGCGGCCAGCCTTTCGACGTCCTGTCGGATTTTCTCCTGAAACGCCGCATCCTTGCCCGCGCCGAGCCGCCCGGCGCGATCAGCTAAGCCCATTGCAAGCAGAAACTCGCCCTGCGTCATGGTTCCGGTCTTGCAGCCGCAGGCTTTTGCGGTCTTCTCCAGACTGTCGAAATCGACATGGCTGGTGAGATCGGCTTCGCCCGGATGGGCGAACACATCGTCAAACCCGTGTTTCAGCATGGCTTGCAGCGTGTCGCCAAAGCCGGATTCCAGATGGCCGTAATCGATGTTGAGCGCCGCGCCGCGCGTTGTCGCGATACGGCTGGCGATTTCCTGCATCAAGGCCGTGCGCGCCGGGGCTGCTTCAAAGATAGCCCCTTCTTCTGCGTCTGCGTGACCTTGCGGCAGGAGAGCGGGGTCTATGCCGCCCAGACCGCTGACGAATTGAAACGCGTCCTTCTCGTCGAGCGCGATCATCCGTTCGACAAAGCGGCCACCCACCTTGACGAATTGCCGGAACGGGATCGCGTCGAACAGCTCATTGGTAACGAGGATCAGCGGCCCATCGGCGGGAATATCGGCGAAACGCTCGAACCAGTCGATCTTCGCGCCTGCATCGGCCAGCTTTTCCTTCTGTCTTTCGACAAGGCGCGGGCTGGTTTCGACCATGGCAACATGCGCATGGGCCAGCATTTGCGGGGCAAGCTTGCCGATGGTGCGCAGCATGTCGCTCATCAGCGTGCCGCGACCGGGGCCGATCTCGCACAGCACCACATTATCCGGGCGTCCCAGCGCATCCCATTCGCTGACGCACCATATGCCGATCAGTTCGCCGAACATCTGGCTCACCTCCGGCGCGGTGATGAAATCGCCGTCGCGTCCGAAAGGTTCGCGCGTGGTGTAATAGCCCGCCTCGCGGTCGCCGAGGCAGGCGGCCATGTAATCGGCGACACTGATCGGCCCGGAGGCGGCGATCAGGCGTTTCAGCCGGTCTTTCAGCGAGAGGTCAGGCATCCTTTGCCGCGGCCCGGTTTGCGCGCCACATGGCCCAGAGCCCGATCAGCACCATCGGGACCGAAAGCACCATGCCCATGGTAAGCCATCCGCCGAAGAGATAGCCGAGCTGTGCGTCCGGCTCGCGGAAGAATTCGACCACGATGCGGCTGAGGCCGTAGCCGGTGACGAATGCGCCCGCGAGGAAGCCCGGCTTCTTCAGCTTGCGCCCGACCCAGACGAGCAGGAACAGCACGAAGAACAGTACCAACCCCTCAAGGAAGGCTTCATAAAGCTGGCTTGGATGGCGCGGCAGCGGACCGCCATTGGGGAAATAGACCGCCCAAGGCACATCGCTGACGCGGCCCCATAGTTCCGAATTGATGAAATTGGCGACGCGCACCACGCCAAGCCCGACCGGAACACCGGCGGCAATCGTGTCGAACATGCTCCACACCCTGATGCCGCGCGAGCGGGCAAACAGGAACATGGCGAGCGTCGTGCCCAGAATGCCGCCGTGGAACGACATGCCGCCATCCCACACCGCCGGAATGGCGAGCGGGTTGGAGATGTAAAAGGAGAAATTATAGAAGAGCACATAGCCGATGCGCCCACCCAGCACGACGCCGAGCGCCGCCCAGATGACGAAATCGTCGAGCGCTTCGGGCGCCATGGGCGGCTGGTTGTTCGCCCACAGGCGGTGGCTTCGCAGGAGCTTCTTGCCGTACCACCAGGCGAACATGATGCCCACGACATAGCCGAGGCCGTACCAGTGCACTGCCAGCGGCCCGATCCTGAAAATCACCGGATCGATATTGGGGAAGGCGAGCGCCGATACGGGCAGCAACGTCTCGATCATGAAATCACTCCATTTTGTGAGGGGAACATGCTGGACGAAGTTTCGGCGGTCAAGCCGGGTTTGGATTAATCACGATTGCAGGCCCGCGCTTGCATCGCAACGGAGACAGCCCTATTTCAAATTCAGGGTCGAGCAGGCCGTTAAACAGATAGGAAGAAAGCCATGACCAGCGGACAGAACCGGGTTCTCGATGAACTCGCCAAGCTTGTGACGGATGCGGCAGGCGCTGCGCAGGGCGTGCGCCGCGAAGTGGAAACGGCGCTGCGTTCGCAGGGCGAACGCGTGCTGAACACGCTCGATGTCGTGCAGCGCGAAGACTTCGAAGCCGTTCGCGAAATGGCGATCAAGGCACGCGCGGAAAACAGCGCCTTGCTGGCAAGAATCGAAGCTCTCGAAGCGCGTCTTGCGAAATTGGAAGCCGATTCCGATGCCAAAACGGCAAAATCGGCTTCAACTTCGGCAAAATCCAAAAATAATCCCTGATTATTTATTAACAGGCCGCAAGCGGCAAAAACCCTTGTCTTAGAGTCGGTTAAGGCAAGGGTCGCGGCCCGCCCCCCGCATATTTCCACATGCTTTCATGTCTCTTTTTTGAAAAGGGGCTGGCGTTCAGATTCAGCATCAATAGACTGAAAACACTACATGATTCGTAATGCGGTCATGTGGGCGGCGGCGAGGGGCTGTGTGTCAGGTTTCGCGTCTTTCAGGCTGCTTTCCAGTATCAGTTGCGTATGTGCGTGTGCCATTGGGGCGCTTGCATGCCACCGTGCATGCCGGTTCCTCGACCGATCAATTCGTGCCTGTTTTCCTGCGCCTGTTCTTGCGCGGTGACCGGCGCGGGCGGGCAGTTACCTGCACGCCGGGAATTAGGAAACATCTGGGGGCAGATGATTCCCAGAACAGGAAACGGACATGAGCCTTCTTGAGCTTGAATTCGCACGTGAGGCGCATCCGGTGGATGTGATCGAACAGGTCGCGCATTCAAACGACTGGACGTTCGAGCGGACTGGCGACGACGAAATCGCAATCTCGGTTGCGGGCAACTGGACTGACTATCACATCTCGTTTTCCTGGATGGAGGATTTCGAGGCATTGCATCTGGCCTGCGCATTCGACATCAAGGTGGCCGAGCCACGCGTCAACGAAGTGATGCGCCTGCTTTCGCTCATCAACGAAAAACTGCTGATGGGCCATTTCGATCTCTGGCAGCAGGAAGGCGCGATCATGTATCGCCAGTCGCTGCTGCTGGCAGGCGGCGCGGAGCCGACCAGCCGTCAGGTGGAAGTGCTGCTTTCGGCGGCGCTGGAAGCCTGCGAGGCCTATTTTCAGGCTTTTCAGTTCGTGGTCTGGTCGGGCGTGACGGCCCGCGAGGCGCTGGAGAGTGTGGTGTTCGAGACAGTCGGTCGCGCCTGAGAGCCTGTTCCAAAAGTCACCCTGTGCGGCTGCAAATGGCAATTTATCTGCGTTCCGGTGCTCACGTACATTCAAGTACGCTCCGCTCCGGTACTCGAAAATCGCCATTTTCGCACGCACATGACGCTTTTGAATTCAGGCTCTCATTCGATCGTGAGTGAGTGAGGGGGAGTAAAAAATGAGCGAAGCCACCACCATAAGCTGGGCGGATTTCGAAAAGGTCGATATCCGCAGCGGAACCATCGTGGAAGCCGTGCCATTTCCTGAAGCGCGCAAGCCCGCCTACAAGCTGAAGATCGATTTCGGCGAAAAGATCGGCATCAAGAAATCATCGGCCCAGATTACCAAGCGCTATACGGCAGAAGAATTGATCGGCAAACAGGTCATGGCTGTGGTGAATTTTCCGCCCCGCCAGATCGGTCCCTTCATGTCGGAGGTGCTGACGCTCGGCATGCCGGATGAAAACGGTGAAGTGGTCCTCGCAGCCATCGACAAGCCGGTGCCAAACGGCGGCAAGCTTTATTAAGAGCGTGATGATTTCGCGTTGAGCAACCGCGTCGACCCCTCATCCTGAGGAGGCTTCTGAGCTTGCGAAGGAGCCGTCTCGAAGGACGAGGGCAGGCACTGTGGCAGGCATTGGGTGTTTTCCCTCAGCCCTTCGAGACGCCGTTTTCAACGGCTCCTCAGGATGAGGGAAAAGAAGCGTGAAAACTCCTGCTTATCGCTTTGCTCTGAAGTTTATTTCCCCAGCCCCAAGCCAGAACGCCTGGAGAATTTCCAGCAAAAGTATGAAACGGTTTTTCTGTTAGAACAGGAACCGCTCTAAGCCGGAATGTGGATGATGGCGCGGAGGCCGCCCAGCGGCGAATCTTCCAGCGAAATGTCACCGCCATGGCTGCGCGCGATGTCGCGCGCAATGGCAAGCCCGAGCCCCCCCGTGCCGCCGGAATCCTGCGTTCGCGCCTCATCCAGCCGGACGAATGGCTTAAACACATCTTCCCGCCGGTCTTCCGGAATGCCCGGCCCGTCATCGTCCACGACCACTTTCAGCCAGCCTTCGACATGCGAAATGGAAAGCTCGACATTTTGCGCATGACGGAAGGCGTTTGAAACCAGGTTGCTGACCAGACGCGAGAAGGCATTGGGGCGCACATGGACCTCGCTGTCGCCCTCGATGCGGTATTTGAAGCCGCGTTCGCGCAGCCGCGCCTCGTTCTCCAGCTTTTCGCACAGCCGGGAGACATCATAGCTTGCCGTTTCTTCCGAACCTTCGCCGCGCGCAAAGGCGAGATAGCCTTCCAGCATGGTCTGCATGTCGGCGATATCCTGATTGAGCGGCTCGGTGTCGATGGAATGGCCAGCCAGCGCCAGTTGCAGCTTGAAGCGGGTGAGGATGGTGCGCAGGTCGTGGCTGACGCCGGACAGCATGGCCGTGCGCTGCTCGATCTGGCGCTCGATGCGCGAGCGCATCTGGATGAAGGCAATGCCCGCGCGGCGCACTTCCTCCGCGCCGCGCGGGTGAAAACCTTCGGGCATGGGGCGTCCCTTGCCGAAACTTTCCGCCGCCTCGGCAAGCTGCTGGATCGGCTTGATCTGGTTGCGCAGGAAGGCGATGGCGATGATGAGCAGAACGAGCGCGGTACCCACCATCCACGTCAGGAAGATGCCGGTATTGGACGCATAGGCCTGACTGCGCCTTGCAAAGACGCGCAACACCTTGTCCTCAAGCTTGATGCGGATTTCGATGAGATCGGAATCGCCTACCGTATCCACCCAGAAGGGCCGGTTGATCTGGCGGGTGATTTCTTCGCTGAGGAAGTAATCGAGAATGGCGAAGAACGGCTTCGGTCCGGGCGGCGGCAGCGGATCCGGCGGCAGGATCGAGATATTCAGCGCCAGCCGCTGCTGCGCGATGCGGATGAGATTATCGTAGCCGGGTTCCTGCGGATAGGTCTCCAGAATGTCGATGATCGCGGAAATATCGCGCACGACGGCGGTGGAAAGACGTTCCGTCACCATCTGCCAGTGACGTTCCATGAACACATAGGCGATCACGGATTGCAGCAGCACCATCGGCGCGATGATGATGATGAGCGAGCGCGCATAAAGCCCCTTTGGCATGATGCGGGCCAACCAGCGGGAGAATTTTCTCAAGGGCGATTTCATCGTGTCAGGCCCACACTGGCTGCGGCACAGGAACGGCATTCGCGGCTGGCGATGGCGTTCCCGGTGTGCGGCGCAACCGGAAAGCTCTTTTCAGGCTGCGCTTCGCGTTCTGTGAGAATACCATTTCCGATCGCACTATCCCGGCACTGCCGATTGCTACTCGATGCTCAGCTTGTAGCCGATGCCGCGCACGGTCTGGAGCCAGACCGGATTGGCCGGGTCCTGCTCGATCTTGCGGCGTAGGCGATTGATCTGGACGTCAATCGTGCGCTCGCCGACATCGCCGTCCTGACCGGTCAACTCGTGACGCGGGATCGTTTCACCGGCGCGCTCGGCGAAAATCGCCATGATGTCCTGCTCGCGATCGGTCAGCTTGATCGTTTCGGAACCCTTTTTCAGCTCGCGACGCGGGATGAAGAACGTATAGGGGCCGAACACGATCTGTTCGATCTTGGGCTGCGCCGGAGGCGCGCCGCGCCGCAAAATATTGTTGATGCGAAGCGTCAGCTCGCGGGGATCGAAGGGCTTCGGCAGATAGTCGTCCGCGCCAGCGGCGAGCCCGTCGATGCGGTTGTCGGTTTCCGACAAAGCCGTCAGCATGAGGATGGGGACATTCTTCTTTTCGCGCAGCGAGCGCGTCAGCGAAACGCCGGTTTCGCCCGGCATCATGACGTCGAGGATCAGAAGGTCGAAATCGATGCCTTCCAGCTTGCGGCGCGCTTCGGCGGCGCTGCCGGCAATGGTGACACGGAAACCGCTATTGGTCAGATATTGCGAAAGAAGGCTGCGGATGCGCGTGTCGTCGTCAACGACGAGGAGATGCGGCGCGTCATCCGAGAGCGTTTTTTCTTCTTCTGCTGCCATGGCGTCTTTCGATCCCGTTCTGATAATTTCGCTTCAGCATTGCGGCTTAAGCCCGATGCTTTGGCACGCATATTACCGACAGGAATGCGGCACGTCCATTCACTGCCTGCACGGGCCTGCTTTTATGCAAGCACTAACTGCTACGATGCGTAACACTCGTATCAAGCTGGCCGGGACGAGGGATCGTCGGCAGAAAATTCGTCGATCTGCGGACGCCGTTCGGGATTGACCATATTATAGAGAAAGCGCTCGATCACCGCGCGGTCCTGCGGGCCGCAATCCTCCAGCGCGCGCGCGATGCGCCGCGACTGCGGAAGGGCCAGCGCAAGCGTCAGCTCACGGCCGCTGCGGGTCGGATAAAGCTTGCGGTGGCGGCGGTCATGCAGGCCGGTCGCCTGAACGACATGGCCGGTATCGATGAGCTGCTTGAGCACACGCGAAAGGCTTTGCTTCGTTATGCGCAGAACCTCCAGCAGTTCGGCAACCGTCATGCCGGGCTTGCGGTTGATGAAGTAAAGAACGCGGTGATGCGCCCGCCCGAATCCGATCTTTTCCAGAATGAGATCAGGGTCGGCGGTGAAATCGCGATAGGAAAAAAACAGAAGTTCGATCACGTTGAGGTCGGCCGCCTCCTCAGCCGTCAACGGATTGCTTATATAATTCAGATCGTTCGTCGAATTCACATCGGTGCTCCGTTCTGTTGCGTTAAATATGTCAGCATTATTGACATAATTCAATCGCCCAGATAATTTTCGATAAGCGTGAGCTGGCTTTTTTGGAATAATGTTTGCGCTGACGCGTGCATGGAGGAGGAATAATTGCGCTGGCCGGTCTGCCGCCGCTCGTCCGAGGACGGATGGCGAGAAGGGTCCCCGCAATATTCGATCCCTGTGGAGGATTTATTTTCTGTCCATGCATGCTCCGGCTGGATTTCGCGCAATATGTTTGCGTGACCTCAAAGCATTTTGAACAAAAAGGCCAGCAATTACGCAGAAAAAGGTGGTCGTCTCACCATTTATATCGATTTAACTGGGGAAGACGGGTCGCGGAGAAGTTTGTCCGGTCTGAAATCGGCCTGAAACCGTGTCGAGACAGCGCCGCGAGGAAAGTCAAGGAGCAAGAAAATGGCTGCGATTCCATTCGATCAACGGGACGGATTCATCTGGCTGGACGGAGAATTCGTCGACTGGAAGGATGCAAAAATCCATGTGCTGACCCATGGCCTGCATTATGCAAGCGCCGTGTTTGAAGGCGAGCGCGCCTATGGCGGCGAGATATTCAAGCTCAATGAGCATACCGAACGCCTGCATGAGTCCGCGCGCATTCTCGGTTTCGAGATTCCTTTCAGCGTCGAAGAAATCAACGATGCCTGCCGCGAACTGCTCAAGAAACAGGGTTTCGAGGATGCCTATGTGCGCCCGATCGCGTGGCGCGGCTCGGATTCGCTGGGCGTTTCGGCGCAGAACAACCGCATTCATCTGGCCATCGCGATCTGGCAATGGCCGAGCTATTTCTCGCCGGAAGAAAAAATGAAGGGCATCCGGCTCGACGTTGCCGAATATCGCCGCCCCGACCCGCGCACCGCGCCGTCGCGCTCGAAAGCGTCCGGTCTCTACATGATCTGCACGATCTCCAAACATGCCGCCGAGGCCAAGGGCTATGCGGATGCGCTGATGCTCGACTGGCGCGGGCAGGTTGCGGAAGCAACCGGCGCCAATGTGTTCTTCGTCAAGGACGGGGCGCTGCACACGCCGAAGCCCGACTGCTTCCTCGACGGCATTACGCGCCGCACGATCATTGATCTTGCCAAGCGCCGCGGCATCGAAGTCATCGAGCGGGCGATCATGCCGGAAGAACTTGCCGGTTTCTCCGAATGCTTCCTGTGCGGCACGGCAGCGGAAGTGACGCCGGTTTCGGAGATCGGCCAATACCGGTTCAAGCCTTCCGAAATCACAAATCTTCTGATGAATGACTATTCGGCAGAAGTTCAGCCGAAGCGCGCTGCGGCGGAGTAACTGGGTTTTAAACAGAAAAAGAGCGGTCTTCGGGCCGCTTTTTTGTTTTTCCGTCGCTTATTGTTTGACATTGCCAAGTTTCCGCACATGATTTTTTTGCCGGAGTCGCGCTATTCCGGTTTAAAACTCAGATGGGGTGACGATTATGGAAGCTCTACTACCTCTCATTCTTCAGCTGGTCGCTGGCGCGGTTGGCGGCAACATCGCAGGCGCAGTCAAGAATATCAGTCTGGGAACCACGGGTAACACGGTGGCGGGCGGCATCGGCGGTGTCATCCTCGGTCAGCTGCTTCCGATGCTGTCCGGCGGCGGTCTCGATTCCGTGCTCAATGGCGTTGTCGGCCAACTGGCTGGCGGCGGCGTCGGCGGTATCGTACTCACGGCCATTGTCGGCCTGATCAAGAACGCGATGGCCGCCAAGGCCTGATGCATCGCAGAACGTAAGGTTGTGGGGACAACCGGCTAGAGCATCGGCCCGAAAATCGGAATCGATTTTCGGAAAGCACGATGTGTAGATTCGATAGGTTAGAGCGACCTTTGTGGGTCTGTGAGGACGCACGCCGCTCTAGACGAACTGTCGGGGCGCATTCCGAAAACCTTGAAACGGCTTTCGGCCAGGGCGTTCCGTACAATCCTGGAGAGGGGAAACGGGCGGCGATCAGCCGCCCGTATCTATTTAGAGCTTCACCTGACGGGTCGGGCACACTATCTGTGGCGGAAGCGCTGCTGTTTATTTTGAGTGGAGTAACACTATGGGGCAATTGCAGGCCATTATCGTTCCCGTCACGCCTTTCCAGCAGAATTGCACCATCCTGTTCGACAGCGAGAGCAAGAAGGGCGTGGTGATCGATCCGGGCGGTGATCTCGACCGCATTCTGGACGCGATTGGATCTCAGGCGGTCAACGTCGAGGCTATCTGGATCACGCACGGCCATATCGACCATGCCGGGGCTGCGCTCGACCTCAAGGAAGCGCTGGACGTGGACATTATCGGCCCGCACAAGGATGACAAGTTCCTGCTCGACAATCTGGAAGCGACGGGCCTGAAATACGGCATCATTCAGGGCGTGCGCAACGTGACGCCGGATCGCTGGCTGAACGAGGGCGACAAGGTTTCCGTTGCCGGGCACGTGTTCGACGTCTTCCACACGCCGGGTCACGCGCCGGGCCATGTGGTGTTCTTCAACCCGGAAGCGCGATTCGCGATTGTCGGCGACGTGCTGTTCAACGGCTCGGTCGGGCGCACCGACCTGCCGGGCGGCGACCACGCGGCGCTGATTCGCTCCATCAAGGAAAAACTGCTGCCGCTTGGCGACGATATCGGCTTCATCTGCGGGCATGGCCCGGGCGGGCGGTTCGGAGAGGAGCGGCGCTCCAATCCGTTCCTCAACGATATCGGATATGCATGAATGAAAAAGCCGCCGGAAGGGCGGCTTTTTGCTGAGTGCCTCAAGCGGTTCCTGTTTTAACGGAACCGCTCTATCTGTCTGTTTTCCGCGATCTCAGTTGGCAGAGCAGAAATGATCGCGCCCGTCATAGCCGCGATAGGTGCCGGTGTTCGGGTTGAACGACCGGTAGCGGTCGGAGCAATACTGATACCAGCCGCGGCTCCATGGCTCATAGCCTGCGCGGTAATAGGTTGCCTGACGCACCGGCGCTGCCGGATAATAGGCTGGCGGCGGCGGGGGCGGCGCGTAGACCGGAGCAGGCTGCACATAGGTCGGCTGCGATGGCTGGCTAAGTGCGCTGCCGAGAAGGGCGCCTGCGGCGAGGCCGATCACGCCAGCCGCGACAGCGTCGCTATGGTCGCGATGCCGCTCACGGTAGTAAGGACGGTCCCAGCCGCCGCGATCCCAACCAGGACGACCCCAGGAATCTGCCGATGCCGTCGCAAGCGGCGCGGCCACAGCCGCGAGGGATGCCGCTGCCAGAATGGCTGTTTTCGCAAATCGGTTCATTGTTCGCTCCTTCAGAAGCTCGACTGCAATGTCTCCGGTACGTTGGCCCGAAAGGGGCACGCATCGTTTATGAATAACTAATTAACTCTTTCGACATGAATGGAGGCTGAACAATGGTGAAACGCGGCGGAAAGCGGCCAGTTTCCGGTAAATTACGTGCAGTATCTGTAATATTTCGCGCTCAAATAGGGGAGACGCCAAACAGGCAATAAAAAACCCCGGCAGAAGCCGGGGCAAGTGGTAGGTTCTTTTATGAACGATCAGCCGGTAACGGTGATGTTCACGGCCTTCGGGCCCTTGCCGCGACGATCCGGTTCCGTCTCGTAGGAAACCTTCTGATTGTCTGCGAGGCCCGTGAGGCCAGAAGCCTGTACTGCGGAGATGTGTACGAAGATATCTGCGCCACCATCGTCCGGCTTGATGAAACCGAAACCTTTTTCGGTATTGAAGAATTTGACCTGTCCGGTCTGTGCCATGGGATCCGTTCCTTTTCCTTGGCGCCGCCGCTCCCGTAGGGACGGCGGTATTACGATTTCTGCCAAGCGCACCACACACCCGGCAGAGGGTTATGCAGGCAGTTCTCGACATTGGGAAGGAACCGATCATTGCCGAAGGGGAGCCTTCGACCCGGAACTTATAGCGGCCCCGGCACGCCGTTCTTCCAGTCTTCCATTTGTTCGCTAAATGCCCGAACAGATGGAGACTGATCTATGAAGCGGTATTTGGCAAGCAAATTCTTCGGGGAGGACATGATTGGTTATCTTCGAACCGGTATCGTTTGAATTTTTTACGAAAGTTTCAAGAAAATCATCGGTCGAATCCCAAAACAGAACAGGGTTTCCCCAATATATTGCTGATTTAGCAGGTACTCACCGCGTTTTTCTCATCGGTTGCGCAAAACTATGCATGCGCCGCCGGCTGCGCGCAGTTTTGTGCAAATGCCGTCGGCTTCCCCTCGGCTGTCGGCGCCGATGCGAACCGCATAGATGCCGCGGCGTCCCATGGGCGTGCGTATCCGGCTGACGACCGGCTCGTGGCCCGCGAGCACGGCGCTGAATTGCCTGCGCAGGCGCGCCCACTGATTGACGGCAGCGCTGCGGCGGAAATTGCCCGCAACCTGTATGCCCCACGGCTTCGGCTTGACGCGCGACATTGGAATGGTGGCGCTGCGGATGATCGGCAGGCGCTTGCAGGCGTCTTCAAAGGCGAGCTTGGGATCAAGCGGACGGTTCACGATCTCCTTGCCGGCAGCGAAATCGTCGGCGGGCACGCCGGTAATATCCAGTACGTAATTTTCTGTTTCGAGCGGCAGAAATCCGCCGGATCGCATCCAACTGGAAACACGCCCCGCGCCTGCATTATAGGCGGCGGCTGCAAGGCCCCAATTGCCGAAAGCGCCTTTCAGGTCTCGCAGGAAACTCGCCGAGGCGGGAATGGCCTGCTCGATATCGAAGGGATCGGCCAGCCCGCGTTCCTTCGCGGTATAGGGCATGAATTGTGCGATGCCTTCGGCCCCGACCGGGCTCACCGCCTTGTGGTCGAACCGGCTTTCCTTCCAGATCAGCCGCGCGAAGAAATCGCGCGGGATTCCGTGGGTGTCGGCATTGGCGCCGATGAGCTGGCAGATGCGGTCGACAGTCGGGGCGTCCTTCTCCGGCGGCAAGGGGGGCGGCGAGTGGACCGGCGGGTTCGGTTCGCTCGCCGCGTGGGACGAAACGATGCCGTAAGGCAGGCTGAAAAGCTGCGAAACGAGGATAACCGCTATGCTATGCCTGTAACGATTCATGCTGCCTGTTCCGCCCCTCAACTTCGGCCAAGGTAACCTATATGAGCGGGTTGTCGATATGGTCCGCAAGGTTTTGCACTTTTGCGAAAGGACTTGCCCTTATTGAAGGCTGCGCCATTTTAGACTTCGGGACAGAGGGAGAGGAAAATGCAATTTCATCGTTTTAAACAATTGGCCGCGCTTGCGGGCGCGCTACTTCTTGCCGGTTGCGTCGCGGAAGGCGGGGTCGATCATCGTCCGCCGCTGCGGCCCGGACCGTCGCAGCCCCAAATGTGCCCGATGATCTATGCGCCGGTCTGCGCGCAGCGCGGCTCTTCGCGCAAAACGTTTGGCAATTCATGCCAGGCGCGGGCGGAAGGCTATCGCGTTGTTTCAAACGGCCAATGCTCGTCGCGGCCCGGCTCCGGCTGGGGTGGACAGGGTGTCGGTCCGGTGCGCCCGCCGCATCAGGGCAACAGGCCGGGCGCAGGCGCCTGCACTCGCGAATATATGCCGGTTTGCGCGCGGCGCGGCAACGACAGGCGCACTTTCCCCAACCGTTGCGAAGCCGACCGTGCAGGCTATCGAATCATGAGCAGCGGGCAGTGCCGGTAGGCCGAACACCAATGGGGATATGGGAAGGCCGCAAAATGCGGCCTTTCCAATTTATTCCCTAAGAGGTTTTCTCACCGCCCCGGTCGGCCTGTCTTGTCGGGCGATACCCATTCAATTGGGGGGTATAACATTACAGTTTGATGATGCAGATCTCTCAAATGCTCGCAAAAGTTGTTGATATCTGGATTTAGTATCAGGTTATATTTTAGGATTAGATATATTGAAGCGCTAAGCAAATCACTGCCAATGAGCGCCTTTCTTGGTAGCGTGAACTCCTCAGAATTTTCATTTGGAGATCGGTAGAACAATGCCAAAAGCAATTACAGAGTTGAAAATTGCGATGAGTAAAGCCCTGCATAATTTGGCTCAATCCGGCGATGCTTCCAATAATAATGTGATAAAATATCTTCGTAAAAACCATTCTGACCTTATCTCTGAAAGTAAATTACAACTAGAAGAAATTGCATTTCGGCGCATCCTAAATGAAATTGTTTCCAGAAATGCTAACGTTTTCTCAAATTCACAGACTGATATTTTCGGACAAGATCAGGGACTGAAATCTTTATACTCGATAAAAGTGGACGGCGAGCGAAAGCGGGTCCCCATTGAGAATATAAAAATAACTACAATTATAGAAGATTTGGAAGAGAAAGAGGCCAGAAGAGCCAAGAAAAATAAAAATGAGAAGCTAATTGAGAGTCTCAAAGCGCTTCTAGCTCACTCCGGATCAAACGACATCACCTATGGTGATGCACTAAAAGCTTACATGGACAACAGTGTTTGATTAGGTAAACGGAAACCGGGGCCTGTTCACCGCCCCGGTCGGCCTGTCTTGCCGGGACGGCGCTTCTTGCGCGCGGTTTCTGCCGGGTCCTCGTAAGAGCCGATGCCGGCGCGCTCACGGCGGATCGCTGCATCGTTGCCGCCGCTCGGCACTTCCGTCCGCTTCACCGTCATCTCGTCCAGCGTGTTCTTGCGGAACAGCGGTTTTGCCATATCCGTGCCCGGTCCCATATCGTCAAGCGACGGTTTCTGGAACAAGGACGGCTTGCCAAGCGGGCGCGTCGTATCCGCACCCATTTCATCCAGCGTCGGCTTGCGGAAGCGCGAATTACCGGAGGGCTTGCCCTTGTTGCGGCTGGCACCGGCGTCGCCCGCCTCGAATTCGCGTGCCAGCGGGTCGTCGGCGATGGCCAATTCCGTCTCGCGCAGGCGCTTGATCTCGTCGCGCAGCCGCGCGGCCTTTTCGAAGTCGAGATCGGCAGCGGCGTCGCGCATCTGCTTTTCCAGATGCTCCAGATGGGCGGCAAGGTTGTTGCCCATCATCGCGCCTTCTTCCGCGAAGCCCGAAATATCCGCCCGGACATGATCGCGCTCGTAAACCGAGCCGAGAATATCCGAGATATTCTTCTTCACCGAAGCAGGCGTGATGCCGTGTTCCTCGTTATAGGCGATCTGCTTTTCGCGGCGGCGGCTGGTTTCGTCCATCGCGCGCTGCATCGAGCCGGTAATATTGTCGGCATAGAGAATGACCTTGCCGTCAACGTTACGCGCCGCGCGGCCGATGGTCTGGATGAGCGAGGTTTCCGAACGCAGGAAGCCTTCCTTGTCGGCGTCGAGAATGGCGACGAAGCCGCATTCGGGAATGTCGAGACCTTCGCGCAGCAGGTTGATGCCGACCAGCACGTCGAAAGCGCCAAGCCGCAGGTCGCGGATAATCTCGATGCGCTCCAGCGTGTCGATATCCGAATGCATGTAGCGCACGCGCACGCCCTGTTCATGCAGATATTCGGTCAGGTCTTCCGCCATGCGCTTGGTCAGCACGGTGACCAGCGTGCGGTAGCCTTTTGCCGCCGTATCGCGAATTTCACCGAGCACGTCATCGACCTGCGTAATGGCGGGGCGGATTTCGACCGGCGGGTCGATCAGCCCGGTCGGGCGGATGACCTGTTCTGCGAACACGCCGCCTGCTTCTTCCATTTCCCAGCCGCCCGGCGTCGCCGAAACGGCGATGGTTTGCGGGCGCATGGCATCCCATTCCTCGAAGCGGAGCGGGCGGTTGTCCATGCAGGATGGCAGGCGGAAGCCATATTCGGCAAGCGTTGCCTTGCGGCGGAAGTCGCCGCGATACATGCCGCCGATCTGCGGAACGGTGACGTGGCTTTCATCGATGAAAACCAGCGCATTGTCGGGGATATATTCAAACAGGGTCGGCGGCGGCTCGCCGGGGTTGCGCCCGGTCAGATAGCGCGAATAGTTTTCGATGCCCGCGCAGGAACCGGTCGCTTCCAGCATTTCGAGGTCGAAGGTGGTGCGCTGGTCGAGCCGCTGCGCTTCCAGCAGGCGACCGGCGCGGGTCAGTTCGTCAAGCCGGTGCTTCAGCTCTTCCTTGATCGACTTGATCGCCTGATTGAGCGTCGGGCGCGGCGTCACATAGTGCGAGTTCGCGTAGATCTTCACCGATTTGAGCTCGCCGGTCTTCTGGCCGGTCAGCGGGTCGAACTCGGTAATGGATTCGATCTCGTCACCGAAAAGCGAAATGCGCCAGGCGCGGTCCTCAAGGTGGGCCGGGAACAGTTCGATCGTGTCGCCGCGCACGCGGAACGAGCCGCGCACGAAATTGATGTCCTGACGCTTGTATTGCTGCGCCACGAGGTCGGCGAGAAGCTGGCGCTGGTCGAGCCGGTCGCCGATCTTCATTTCAAAGGTCATGGCCGTATAGGTTTCGACCGAACCAATACCGTAGATGCACGATACGGAGGCGACGATGATCACGTCGTCGCGCTCAAGCAGCGCACGGGTGGCTGAGTGGCGCATCCGGTCGATCTGCTCGTTGATGGACGATTCCTTCTCGATATAAGTGTCCGAGCGCGGCACATAGGCTTCCGGCTGGTAGTAATCGTAGTAGGAAACGAAATATTCGACAGCGTTGTTCGGAAAGAAGTTCTTGAACTCACCATAAAGCTGCGCGGCCAAAGTCTTGTTGGGCGCGAGAATCAGGGCAGGGCGCTGCGTCTGCTGGATGACCTGCGCCATGGTGAAGGTCTTGCCGGAGCCGGTGACGCCGAGCAGAACCTGCGTGCGGTCATTGTTCTCCAACCCTTCCACCAGATCGCGAATGGCCGTCGGCTGGTCGCCGGACGGTTCGAACTCGGTCTCCATGCGGATCGGCACGCCGCCTTCGGATTTCTCCGGGCGGGCGGGGCGGTGCGGGGTCCACAGCTCGCCATTCTTGAACAGCGGATTGCCGGAGGCGATCAGGTCCGACAGGGCCTGAACCGTCGCCGTCGCGCCGGACGGGTTCAGGCCTGCGGCGTCTTCAAGGCTGATGTCGAGACCGGCGACAGGATTGAGGCCAGCCGCCGCGCGTTCCTTGGCGGAAGCCGCGCCGCCCATCGACGTGCCGCGGCCCGTGCGCGAGGCTTCCTTGCTGCGCTCGGGAATCTTCTTGGGTTGTTTTGGATTTTTTGCGCGCGGCTTGGCCGCCTCATCGCCGATTTCCTTTGCCCAATCAGCAATGGACCCGGATAGGGGCGCGCCGGAAAACCCGGCCTGTGGCGCTTCACCGAAGCCGCCAGCCTTGTCGTGCGAATCCTGGGAGTGTTTGTCTTTTGAGGAAGCCATGGCCCTATATTGTTACCGCATGTCTTAAGCGGAACCGGTTTCCACTTTCCGCGTCATGCTTCCAATATGGAATTTCAACGCCCAAATGAAAAGGGCGAGAAGGTGGAATCCTTCACGCCCTCAACATATCCAACGATGCTCCTGACAGAAGGCTGTCAGGAGCAGACCTTTTTACCGCCTGCCGAAACGACGCGGGCCCGGCCCGAAATTGTGATGATAGCCCGGATGATCGTTCCAGCCCGGACGGTCTACCCAATGCGGGCGCGGCGGTCCCCAGTTCGACTGGCAATTGCGGCCAATGCAGCCATTGACGATGGTCGGGCCGCGACCCCAGCCGCCGCGATAATAGGGGTCGTAATAACGGGGTCCGCTATTGGCGACCGCCGCGCCTATGGCCATGCCCGCGATCAGCGGTATGCCGACAGCGGCGGCAGTGGAGCCGAAATTGTCGTTGGTCGTATAGACGCCGCCTGTGGACTGGATGGCGATGTAGCGGGAAGAAGCCCAGCCGGACAATCCGCCATAGCTCACCTGACACCAGCCATAGCCGTCCGTGCAGCCCGCAACCGTGACGCCGACGCCGTTGGGGATGCTGCCCAGACTTCCATAGCCGGTTCCCGGTCCAGTACGCAGGTTTATCGTGGTGGTTACAATGGCGTTTGCAGCTTGCGCGCCGGTTGTAGTTAGAAGTGCTAATGTAATAACTGCTGATTTAACTATATTCCGCATCCTGTCGACCCCTATTGCATCGAAATTGATATATTAATATCATGGATATTCCGGTATTTCTTTAAATTTATTTATGATGGTGTCGTTATGATTAATGGATATCAAGCAAAGCCGTGTAAATAAGCTGTGATTGAAGATTGATTGGCAGCTCTTTTCACCGCCGTGCGCCTGTTACATACTCCGGCGCGACTCTCCGGTGTCTGTTCCGGTGCCCGCCGGTTTGAAATCAGACACCCAAGCTTTGAAGGAACCATGTTGATGAGTAGTGATGGTACGCCGAAGGGTATGCTGACATTGCGTGTGCCTGCCATGCCGAAGGATGCGAATGCGGCATTTGATATTTTCGGCGGCTGGGTGATGGCGCAGATGGACTCCGCCTCCGGCATTCGTGCTGCGGAGCGCGCAAAGGGGCGCGTGGTGACGGCAGCGGTGCGGGAAATGTCCTTCGCCAAGCCCGTGAAGATCGGCGATGCGCTGTGTGTCTATACGGAAATCACGCGGGTGGGACGCAGCTCGATCACCCTGCGGGTTGAGGCCTGGGCGCAGCGTTATCTGACCCAGCAGATGGATCTCGTGACCCATGGCGAGTTCATCATGGTGGCGCTGGATGAAGAGGGCAAGCCGACGCCGGTGCCGCCGGAAAAATGAGGCATCGTCAAGCCCGGCATCGCGCCGGGCTTATTTGCAGGCGCGATACCCGCTGCGGCGCTGCATCAGGTCGAAATGGAAATGGTCGGCATGTTCCGGGTTGTAGCCGGGGCCGAGAACCGTGGTGAAATAGCCGCAGGCATCGGAGCGCACGCTGTTGAGCAGGCCCTTTTCGCGGAAAGCGAAGAAGCCCGGCTTGCGCACCATGATGTTCTTGCCGTTGTTGAGCACGATCTTGGTGACGTCGATGGCGTTGCCGCGTGAATGTTCCGACATTTTCGCGCCGCGACGGTGGTTCATCGTGCGGCAGGAATAGCCCCCGGCATTATAGATCGTGCTGACACCGGACAGATAGCGCAGGCGCGAGGCGGGTTGCAGGTCGCCCTTGATCCAGCGGGCAAAGGCTTCGGTCACCTGACAGTTCAGCGTCGCCGCCGGCTTGAAGGCGATGGAGCCGCTGTTGAAGCCTGACACCTCGATCGGGTTCTCGATATGGCAGGAGCTGCTGCGATAGATGGTCGGCTTTTCCTTGAAGACGACGCCGAGCCGTTTGAGGCGCGTGCGGCAGGCTGCTTCCGCGTTGGACATCGTATAGATGTTTTCGGCAGCCGTCACCGGGTTCTGAATGGGGGCCGAGAAGCCATAGTCGCCCGAATATTGCGGACGGCTCTGCGGTGCGGATTGGGCGACGTGGTTTTCTTCCTCTTCGGCAAGGCCGACGACGCGCTCTTCATGCGGCTCCTGCATGACAGGCGGGGGCGCGACCGGCGCCGTTCTCGCTACCGGGGCCTCGGGCACCATCATATCGGAATTGCCGACACTGGCCTGCGGACGCGGGGCGCTTTCGCCGGAACAGCCAGCGAGGACGGCGAGCAGCAGGATGGATAAAGAGGGGGCCAGACCTCGCAACCGGGGGCGCTGGCGGCTGACTGGAGCGGCGGCGGACAACGCGGAACTCATGTCCATACCTTTCTTCAGGAGACCAGACCGATGGCGTTTCCTGAATATTAGCCTGCAAGCGTAAAGGAAGAGTCAGCGCCCGCGTTAAGGGCTGTGGCGGAATGGGGGCAACAGGGGGCAGGATTGGCAAATCGCCGCCGTTGTTTTATCACCGTGCGGCGGTTTTCGGGCCATGCCGCAGACAACTCCTCCCGGTCCCTGAAGTCATTTCCATGTCAGCACTGATTTCGCCAAGCGTCCTGCCGATCCTGCTTCTCATCGGTTCCAACGTTTTCATGACATTCGCCTGGTACGGGCATCTGAAATTCACCAGCACGCCGCTCGTCACCGTCATTTTCATCAGCTGGGGCATTGCGCTGATCGAATATTGCATGGCGGTTCCGGCCAACCGCATCGGGCATGAGGTCTATTCGGCGGCGCAGCTCAAGACCATTCAGGAAGTCATCACCCTGGTGATCTTCAGCCTGTTCTCGGTCTTCTATCTCAAGGAAGCCTTTACCTGGCACCACCTGCTGGGCTTTGCGCTCATTGCGGGCGGGGCGGCCTTGATTTTCAAGGCCTGATGAAATCACTCGGCAGCGGCAAGTTCCGGCTTGCGTTTCCAGAACATGGGTACAAGCTCGACAGCCATCATGGCGGAGAAGATCAGTCCGCAGCCGATGAGACCGATGAAGGTCACGCGTTCGCCGAGGAAGATGGCGCCGAACAGGGCCGCGAAAAGCGCTTCCGATGCCAGGAAGATCGCGGCCTGCGCGGAGGTGGTATAGCGCTGCCCGATGGCTTGCAGGGTGAAGGCGACGCCGGACGAGAAAACGCCGGTGAAGAGGATTTCCTTCCAGGTCAGCGTGATGGCGGTCCAGTTGAAATCTTCAACCATGGAAGCAATGGCAAGTCCCGCGACGGCGCTGGTCGCGAACTGGACGCAGCTCAGTGTTATCGGCCGTCCGGCGCGGTTTGCGCGGCTGATCAGCACCACCTGCAATGCCCAGAACACGGCGCCGCCGATGACCAGCAGGTCGCCCTGCTTGAGCGCGGTTAGCGTGCCGCCGGAGAGCAGGAAGATGCCTGCAAGGCAGGCCACGGCGCTGGGCCAGACCACCGGATGCGGCCATGTGCGAAACAGGATGACGCCGAGCACCGGCACCATCACCACATAAAGCCCGGTCAGAAACCCGGCATTGGTGACGGACGTGGTGATGAGCCCGATCTGCTGGAGGACGAGCCCGATGAAGAGGCTCAGGCCGATGACCATGAAGAAGAGATAGTTCGAGTGGCTGAGGCTGATCTTCGCGCGGCGCCCTTCCGCCACGGCCCATGGCAGGACGGTGAGCGAGGCGATTGCCGAGCGGATGCCGATGAACAGGAACGGCCCGATGCTGGCCATCGCCGTCGATTGCGCGACGAAACCCATGCCCCAGATGGCGCCCGCCAGAAGCAGCAGCATGTTGGCCTGTACGCGCGTCATCCTTACCTCGGTTCGATCTTTTCCAACCGTCATGCTATAGGCAATATTGCGGGCAGGCGGCAAGGGACCTTCCGATTCTGCGACATTCATGCATGACCGGATTTTCAGGGATTCATACCGGCGGGGGTTTTATGCTTTCTTTATCTCGTCAATCCACTTTCGGGGCCGCTTTCGGCGCCGCTTTCGGGACCGCTTTCTTGGCGTCGATTGCCACGGCGATGCTGTTTGCGGCCAGCGGAGAATCGCAGGCGGCTTTCAAGAAGGTTCGCGACACGCAGGTCCTGTGCGATTTCGCGCAGAACTGCACATTGACCCTCACGCCGGTCGCAGGCGATGGAGCGCCCGAATCCGGTATAGGACTTGGCATTTTTCGCAGCAGCCAGCTGGGGTCGAAGCCGGTGCTGCAGCTTTCCTATGTCGATCAATCCCGGAAAACCGGCAAGCTGGAGATTTCCGTCGACGGCCAGCCGCTGCTTGACGTCGATGTCTCGGCCTTGAAGGCAGAGGACGATCAGCTCGATTATACGGGCGATCTTGCCAAGGTGCTTGAAGCCATGAAGAACGGCCAGAAGTTGCAGCTGAAACTGGCCGGAGTGACTTCGACCTATTCACTTTCGGGATTTGTCGGCGGGCTGATCTATGTGGATGAACAACAATCGCGCGATGGAACCGTCGAGGCGTTGCAGGTCAAGGGCAGCAAGCCGGCGCCCGCTCCACCCGTACTCAAGCTGATTGAGACGGTCCAAGAGATACCGGCTGAAATCCGCAAGGACTTTTCCGAGGAAACGGCGGTTTGCGGCGGGACCAGTCCCGGCATGTTCCGCAATGCGGGCGGCTTCGAGACAAGGATTGCCGATGGTCTCGATCTCATCGGACTGCCGTGCGGATCGCCGGGCGCCTATAATCAGCCCTATGCTTTCTATAGCCGCTATGAAAACAGGATCGTGCCGATCTCCCTGCCTACCATTTCCGACGATGGCCCCACAGTGACCGATACGGCATGGAACATAGACTGGAACCAGAAATCCCTGACGCTGACGGCCTTCTTCAAGGGCAGGGGGCTTGGTGATTGCGGCATTTACGATGTCTGGAAAGCCACCGACAGCGGCGAGGGCCGGGTGCGTTTCGTGCTGGTGCAGGAACGCTCAAAAGGCGATTGCGATGGCAGTTATGCGGGAGGCCCGGAGAAATGGCCGGCGAGCTGGCCAGTCAACCCGAAATAACCGGCGCGGGAAAGCGCCGCTTTTGCAGAGAGTTGACAGGGACATATTTTTCCGCGTGAAATGATTGATGGAAATGCTATAGTTCTGTGAATGGTTATTCGAACGGTTCCGAGACGGATGTTTCGGCGACCGTTTTCTTTTTGTGTCTCGGGGGTTGGAAGCCTCCGAAAAGCGCCTCGCACTATCCAAGCATTGCGCGAGGTGAGGCGGGCAAATCAAACTGCCGGTGCGTGCAGGGCCTCGGGGAGAGGCGAAGCGCCGGATGAAGGAAAGGACTGGGTATGGAAAAGTTCCCTATGACCCCTGGCGGTTTTGAAAAGCTCAAGGAAGAGCTGCGCTGGCGCCAGCAATCGGAGCGCCCTCGGATTATTGAGGCAATTGCTGAAGCGCGTGCGCATGGCGACCTGTCCGAAAACGCCGAATATCACGCTGCGAAAGAAGCCCAGAGCCTGAATGAAGGCCGTATCAACGAGCTGGAAGATCTGGTTGCGCGCGCGGAAGTCATCGACGTTTCCAAGCTTTCGGGTAATCGCATCAAGTTCGGCGCGACCGTCACCATGATCGACGAAGATACGGAAGAAGAGAAAATCTACCAGATCGTCGGCGATCAGGAAGCCGATGTGAAGCAGGGCCGGATTTCCATCTCATCGCCGATTGCGCGCGCGCTGATCGGCAAGGGCGAAGGCGACACGATTGAAGTCAACGCGCCGGGCGGCTCGCGCTCCTATGAAATCGTCGGCTTGAAGTTCGTCTGATTTCCATGAAAGTCCCGGTTCAGGATGTCGAGGTGGTGGCGCCGAATTTCAAGCGCCGCCTCTCCGGGGTTACATCGACAATCGTCCAGCTCATCCCGTTGCAGCGCGCAAAGGGGCTGAACATCGCGACGATGGGGCCGGGCCTGCCCGATACGCTCCCGCATCTTGGCTGGAGCGCGTTGCTGTCCTTCTGGTCGAAGCCGCGAACGAAGCCCTTCCGCATCTGGCACGCGCGGCGCAATATCGAAATGCTGGCCGGTATTTTCATGCGCGATGTGCTGCGCATGAAACTGAGGCTTATCTTTACTTCCGCTGCGCAGCGCCACCACAAGCCCTTCACCAAATGGCTGATCCGCCGCATGAATGCGGTGATTGCAACGAGCGGCCGTTCGGGAAGCTTTCTTGAAGTGCCGCATGATGTCATCATGCATGGCGTGGATTTGCAGCGGTTTCATCCGCCGGTTGGCGGCGAGGACAGTTTCGCGGCGTCCGGCCTGCCGGGAAAATATGCCGTCGGCTGCTTCGGTCGCGTGCGTTCCTCCAAGGGAACGGACCTTTTTGTCGACGCGATGGTCGCGCTTCTGCCCAAATATCCGGACTGGACGGCGATCATTACCGGGCGCACGACTGCCGAACACCAGTCTTTCGAGGATGCTCTGAGGGCGAAGATCGCGGCTGCGGGCTTGCAGGATCGCATTCTTATTCTGGGTGAAGTGCCCGATATTCGCGTGTGGTATCGCCGCCTGACGCTTTATGTAGCGCCTTCGCGCAATGAAGGTTTCGGGCTGACGCCGCTGGAAGCCATGGCGTCACAAACGGCAGTGGTCGCCAGCGATGCGGGCGCTTATGCGGAAATGATCGTGGAAGGCACCGGAACATCGGTTGCGGCTGGTGACGGGGAAGCGCTGCGCAAGGCTATCGAGCCCTATCTGGCCGATCCGGGAATGGCCGAACGCGACGGCGAAAATGCACTCAGGCATGTTCGCGCCACGTTTCCGCTCGAAAAGGAAGCGGCTGCGATCAGCGGTGTTTACGAGCGCGTGTTCGCCGGGAAATAATCGGAAACTTCCCGGCCTGCCGTCAGACGATCAGAGGATCATCAGCGGTTCGTCCTTGACCGGACGAATGGTCAGCGCGGTACGCACGGAATCCACGTTGGGAGCCGCGGTCAGTTCCTCGATCACGAAGGTCTGGAACGTGTTGAGATCGCGCGCAACGCAATGGAGCAGGAAGTCGGATTCGCCCGAAACCATCCAGGCGCGGCGTACCAGCGGCCATTGCTTGGTTTTCTCCGCAAAAGCCTTGAGGTCCGCATCCGCCTGACGATGCAGGCCGACCGAACAGAACGCAACGAGGTCCTGTCCGAGCGAGTTGCCGTTCAGAATGGCGCGATAACCGCGGATGACGCCGCTTTCTTCCAGCTTGCGCACGCGGCGAAGGCAGGGCGGGGCCGAAATGCCGACGCGCTCGGCCAGCTCGACATTGGTGATGCGCCCGTTATTCTGGAGCTCCCGAAGGATTTTCCAATCGATTTCATCCAGATCGGCCTTGATCGGCATGCGTAACTCCGCGCGCAAGGAAATTTCATTCCGGGGTAATTATAGAACATTCGTCGCCATCGCGGCGCAATCTAATCCTGCTCATATCAAATGATGCGGCTGGATGTAAACTGCCTGACGCCCTGTCAACGCACCCAAAAAGCGCGAGTGAACAGGATATACACCGTAACGAGCTCCAGACGCCCGACCAGCATAAGAAATGAAAGCACCCATAATGCCGGGTCGTGAATGGTGGAAAAGTTGCCGACGGGGCCAATCGTGTCGCCAAAACCGGGGCCGACATTGGAAAGCGCCGTCAGCGCGCCGGTGAAGGCCGATACGAAATCGAGGCCCAGTGAGGCGAGCAGCACCGCGCCGATCACGAGCGACGCACAATAGAGGAACAGGTAGAGCAGCACGTTCTGCGCGATATCGCCGGAAATTTCCGAGGTGCCATAGCGGATCTTGATGACCGCATGAGGCATGATGAGGCGGGCGAGATTGGCTTGCGTCAGGCTCCACAGGATGATGAGGCGGTTCATCTTGATGCCGCCCGACGTCGAGCCGGCGCAACCGCCGAGAAACGAGGCGAGGAAGAAAATTCCAATCGCAGGCGGTCCCCACAGCGAATAGTCTTCCGTGGCATAGCCTGTGGTGGTCATGACCGACACGAAGTGGAACGAGGCGGAAATCAGCGCGTCGCCGAAAGGCACGTCGGAGCCGAGCCGCAGCACCACGGCAAGCGCAAAGCTGAAACCGATGGCGATTGCGAAGAACAGTTTCACCTGCGGGTCGGCAAGCGATTCCATGCGGCGCGGCATGAAGGCCTTGATGTAAAGCACGAATGGGAGCGCCGAAAGCGCCATGAAGATGGTGGAGACGACAAGAAGCAGCCGGTTTCCCTCATAGAAGCCGATTGAGCTGTCATGCGTGGAAAAACCTGCCGTGGCCACGGTCGTCAGGCCATGATTGATGGCGTCGAAAACGCTCATGCCGACAGCAAAATAGGCGATGATGCAGGCCGCCGTCAGGCTGAGATAAGCCAGTATGATCCCGAGCGCGATCTGGTTCATGCGCGGGAGGATTTTCTCCGACTTGTCGGAATTTTCCATATGAAAGAGCGCCAGCCCGCCCGCCCGCAGCGATGGCAGCAACAGAAGGGCGAGGCCGATAAAGCCGACGCCGCCGATCCAGCAAAGGATCGAGCGCCACAAGAGAATGCCGCGCTGCATGTTGTCGAGCCCGGTGAGCGCGGTCGCGCCTGTGGACGTGACGCCCGACATGGCCTCGAAGAACGCCGTGGCGTAGCTGATCGGCAGATGCGAAAAATAGAGCGGGATCGAGCCGAGGAAGCTTGCGGTCAGCCACAGGCAGGCCGTCAGCAGAAAACCGAGACGCGGCGTGAAGCGCATTGTCTGGTTTTGCGTGGCCAGCAGGAACAGGGCGGAAAGAGCGCCGGTGGCCGCAGCCGAGCGCACGAAAATGAGCCAGTCGTCGCTTCCGTCGCGCAGGTCGATCGCCGCAGGCAGAAGCATGGCGGCAGCCATGATGAGGCCGAAACGCGCGCAGATATTGGCGACTGACTTGTAAATGGCGGCCGGCTCCGGGTTGGCGGATTATTCATTGCATGAAGCTTGTTTAGCGTGAGATCGATCTACCCGCAACGTATTGGCGCGAAAGGCTTTGCTCAAATGGTTACAAGCTGTGGCTAAAGCGCAGCAAATCCCTGTGGAACCTTGCAAACGATGAGGGCCGGACCTACCTTGGCCATAATATCGGGGCATTGGCCGAACAGGATGCGAAAGCGATTCTGCTGGGCTGGAACCCGCCGCTTTTAATCGATTTTAGTGTGTGCCGGATTGTGAGCGGTTCGAGGCGCACGTGAAAGCCAACATGTGGGGCGCTGACAAGGCCTGAGCAGGCCGAAGCGCTCCGGGACCGGAGAAAACTTCATGTCACAGCGTCATGCGCCAGTCATTGTCATCGGCTCGGGTCCTGCTGGTTATACTGCGGCGATTTATGCCGCCCGCGCCATGCTGAAGCCCATCGTGATCGCCGGGCTGCAGCAGGGCGGTCAGCTGATGATCACCACCGACGTGGAAAACTATCCGGGCTATGCCGATCCGGTGCAGGGACCGTGGATGATGGACCAGATGGCGACGCAGGCGCAGAATGTCGGCGCTGAAATCGTCCATGACATCATCACCGAGGTTGAAACGACGGTGCGTCCTTTCCGCCTGAAAGGCGATTCCGGCACGGTCTATACCTGCGATGCCCTGATCATCGCCACGGGCGCACAGGCCAAATGGCTTGGCCTCGACAGCGAGCAGACCTTCATGGGCGGCGGCGTTTCGGCCTGCGCGACCTGTGACGGCTTCTTCTATCGCGGCAAGGATGTGGTCGTGGTCGGCGGCGGCAATACCGCTGTCGAGGAAGCGCTTTACCTTTCGCATATTGCCAAGAGCGTGACGGTTGTGCATCGCCGCGACGGTTTCCGCGCAGAAAAGATCATGCAGGATCGCCTGCTTTCGCGCCAGAACGTCTCCGTTATCTGGAACAGCGTGATCGATGAAATCCTCGGCACCGAAGCAAAACCGCCCATGGGCGCGACCGTCACCGGCGTGCGTCTCAAGAATGTCGTGACCTGCGAAACGCAGGAACTCGACACGCATGGCGTTTTTGTCGCCATCGGCCATGCGCCTGCGGTTTCCTTGTTCGAGGGCAAACTGAAGCAGAAGCCGAACGGCTATCTATGGACCGCGCCCGATTCGACGGCTACCGACGTTCCGGGCATTTTCGCCGCGGGCGACGTCACGGACGACATTTATCGTCAGGCCGTGACTGCTGCCGGCATGGGCTGCATGGCTGCCCTTGAGGCCGAGCGCTGGCTTGCCGCACAGGAACCGCTGCACGAAGCTGCGGAGTAATGAGAGGGGAATACCGTGGTCGCACCGCTCGACTGGGATAAACTGCGCATTTTTCATGCGGCGGCTGAGGCTGGGTCGTTCACCCACGCGGCCCAGACATTGCATCTGTCGCAATCGGCTATTTCGCGTCAGGTGAGCGCGCTTGAGCAGGATGTCGGCGTCCCGCTGTTTCATCGTCATGCGCGCGGTCTCATCCTGACCGAGCAAGGCGAAACGCTCTATCGCACCGCGCATGATGTGCTGATGAAGCTGGAAAACGTTCGCTCGAAGCTTGCCGAAAGCAAGGAAAAGCCGACAGGCCGCCTGCGCGTCACGACGACCGTCGGTCTCGGTTCCGGCTGGCTGATCGAGCGCATTCAGGAATTCGTCGAGCTTTATCCCGATATCCAGCTCCAGCTCATCCTCGACAATGAGGAACTGGACCTGACAATGCGCCATGCGGATTGCGCCATCCGGTTGCGGCAGCCGCAGCAGCCCGACCTGATCCAGCGCCGCCTGTTCACGGTGCATATGCATGTCTATGCATCTGCGGGTTATGTCTCGAAATATGGCAAGCTCAACTCGATAGACGAGATCGACCAGCACCGCGTCGTGACCTTCGGTGAACCGGCGCCGAGCTATCTGACCGGCCTCAACTGGCTGGAGATCGCCGGACGCACCGACGGCAGCTCGCGCATCCCGGCATTGCAGGTCAACAATCTTCTGTCGATCCGCCGCGCCGTGCAGCGGGGCGTCGGCATCGCGGTTCTTCCCGACTATATGGCGGACAAGGAGTCCGGTCTGGTCCAGCTTCTGCCGGAGCTGGAGGAAATACCGTCCTTCGATACCTTCTTCTGCTATCCGGAAGCCTTGAAGAATTCCGCGAAACTCCACGCCTTCCGCGACTTCCTGTTCTCGAAGGCCCGCAACTGGACCTATTGATCGCATCTTGCACTCCATCAAAAGGCCGCGCTGATCGCCAGCGCGGCCTTTTTGTTTAGGGCGGACGGCATCCCGCTCCCCGCATCCTGAGGAGCTGCTGAAGGCAGCGTCTCGAAGGGCGAGGGAGCGTATACTGCACCCTCGCCCTTCGAGGCTTCGCTCCGCTCCGCACCTCAGGGTGAGGGCTACTGGGATCAAGGTTTGACTACTTGCGCGGCAGCAGGCGCTGGACTTCTCTGGAAGCGTCGGCAAGGGCGTCTTCCGGCGTGGCGGACTGCTCAACGACGCGGGAAAGATTGTCGACGATGGTCTGCGTCACCTTCACGCCGTTGGAACCGGGGAAGGCATACCACGGGATCATCAGGTTCATCTGGCTGAGACCGGCCTTGAAGAGTGGATTTTCTTCATAGAATTTGCCGAGATATTCGTCGGACTTTGCGGCCAGTTCGTTGTTCGGCACATAGCCGGTGCCGGGGACGACCACGGACGCGCCATAAGGTCCGGCGGCGAACTTGGCGAATTTCCATGCCGCATCAAGCTTGGACTGGTCTTCGGTCAGGATGACGACCGCATTGCCGCCGGTTGGCAGGCGACCCTTTTCGGCGTTGATGAGCGGGATTTTCGCCGTGCGAAGATCGAACTTGTCGCCGACATTCTTGATCGTGTTGCGCAGCGCGCCGGTGGTCTGGAACGAGAAGCCGACCTTGCCAGCCGCGAAAGCCTGTTCGCCAGCCGCCTTGGTCAGAACCGGCATACCGCCTTCCTTCACCATGCGGTCGATGAGCTTGAAGGCTTCGAGCCCCTCCGGTCCGTTGAAGGCAACCTTCTTTTCGTCTTCGGTCAGCATGGTGCCGCCCGCGCCGAACAGAAGGGCGGAGAACATCCAGTCGTCGCCCTGCCAGCGGAAATCGATGCCCTCATTGCCGTTGCCGAGCGCCTTGATCTTGCCGCCCAGTTCAATCACTTCGTCCCAGGTGGTGGGGGGAGTGTCGGGATTGCCGCCTGCCGCTTTCAGAAGATCGGCATTGTAATACATGATCGGGTTGGAGGTTGCGAAAGCAAGACCGACCTGACGGTCGCCGACGCGGGCGAGGCTCAGCAGGTGATCGGTGAAGCCCTGCGCTTCCATGTCGGTTTCTTTTTCGACCAGCGGCTTCATGTCGACGCCGATATTGCGCTCCGCCAGCACGCGCAGGCGGTTCAGGCCGGTGAAGGTGATATCCGGCATTTCGGAGGTTCCAGCCTGACGCATGATCGTCTGGATACCTTCCTCATAGGTTGCCGAGGGGCTGACGAAGTTGATCTTGATGCCCGGATTTTCTTCCATGAACTTCTTGGAGATGTCGGCCATGACATCCTTGAAGAAACCCGGCATCGGGTAGTGCACGTTCAGCGTCGTGTCGGCAAGGGCGGGCGAGCCGAAGGCCGTTGCCATGGTCAGAGCGGCGAGTGCGCCGGAAAAGCGTTTCATGTTTGAACTCCTGTGGAGGATGGGAGGGACGAATTCAGCCCTTGAGGCCGGTGAGGGTGATGCCTTCGATGAAGCGGCGCTGGGCGGCGAGAAATGCCAGCAGCAACGGCAGGGTGATGATGAGCGTTGCCGCCATCAGCGCCCCGTAATCATCGCCCGCTTCCGCAGCGCGGAAATAAAGGAGGCCGAGCGGCGGCGTGGCGCGTTCCATGCCGTTGACGACGATCAGCGGCCAGAACAGGTCGTTCCAGTGCGCGACGACGGAGAAGATCGAGAAGGCGGTGATGGCAGGCCAGGCATTGGGCACGATTACCCGCATGACGATGCCAGCTTCCGACATGCCATCGAGACGCGCGGCGCTAATGAGATCATCCGGCATGGCGCGGAAGAATTGCAGGAACAGGAATATGCCGAAGACCGAGATGAAGAACGGGGCGCTTAAGGCAAAGTAGCTGTTGAGCACGCCGAGCTGGTTGAAGCCGACATAGAAGGGCAGTGCCGTGGCATGGATCGGCACCAAAAGGCCGAGCATGACCATCATCATCATGATGCGCTGGCCGCGAAAGTTGAGCTTTGCCATGGCGTAGGCGCAGGGAATGGCGACCACGACCTGGATGACCAGGACGAGCGCGCAGACCACCACGCCGTTGAACAGCAAAAGCCCCATCGGCACGCGGCTCATTGCCTTGGTGATGTTTTCCCAAAGCGCCCAGTTGTGCGGGATCAGCGACAAGGAGGATGAGAATATGTCCTGCTGCGATTTTGCTGCCGTCGACAGCATGAAGATATAGGGCGCGAGGAAAAGCAGGGCACCCAGCGACAGAAGTCCAAGGCGGAAAGAACGAGCCAATGTCATCCGGGTATCCTCAATAATGGGTGCGGCGGTCCAGCACGCGGAATTGCAGCAACATCAGGATCACGAGGACCGCGAGAAAGATCACCGTCATGGCAGAGGCATAGCCGACGCGCAGATAGACGAAGCCTTCCTGATAGATGGTCCAGAGCAGGACTTCCGAAGCCTTGTTCGGACCGCCTTCGGTCAGCGTCTTGACTGTTTCGAAGACCTTCACGGCGTTGATGATGCTGATCGTCGTGACGAAAAGCGTGGTCGGGCCGAGCAGCGGCCATGTGACCAGCCGGAAGCGTTCCCAGCCGTTTTTGACGCCATCCACTTCTGCAGCGGAATAGAGTTCGCGCGGAATGGCGGTGAGACCGGCCAGAAACAGCACCATGTTGAAGCCGACGCTCTGCCAGACGCCGATCAGCGCGAGGCTGAACAGCACGGTGTCGCTGGAGCCGAGCCAGTTGGGACCGGCAATGCCGATCATGCCCAGTATGGCGTTGACGGGGCCAAGGGTCGGGTGCAGCAGATATTGCCAGACGGTGGCCATGGCGACGAGGAGCGAGGCGACCGGCAGGAAGTAAACCGTGCGGAAGAAGGATTTGCCGCGAACTTCGCCTTCGATAAGGAGCGCCACGCCGAGACCGAGAAAGACGGAAGCGGGCGCGACGATGGCGGTATAGATGGCGGTGTTCTTCAGCGAGACGAGGAAAGTGCGGTCACTGAACAGTTCGGCATAGTTTTCCAGCCCGATGAATTCGAAACCGTCATAACCGAGCTCGAAATTGGTGAGGCTCCAGAAAATGACGGCGGCTGTCGGAAGAAGAATCAGCAGCACCGTCAGGATGATGGCCGGAGCCGCCAGCTTCCAGGCAAGCCGTTCTTCGCGGCGGCGGGCTTCCTCCGCCGCCGTGCGTGCGCCGGTGACTGCGGTGCCGGATAACGTTATATCAGACATGAGCGGCGGCCTTTGCCGGAGATGCGGTTTTGACGATATTCCCGGCGGGCTGGCGCAGGCGCAGGCCATCCTCCCCGAAGAGATAGGCGTGGGCGGCATCGAAATGCAGCCCGACAGGCAGGCCAACAGCGATGTCGCGGGCTTCTTCCGGGGCAAGCTTCACGGTGAGGTCCTGCGCGGCGCCCGGAGCCTTGAGGTAGACGAGCACTTCGGAGCCCAGAAACTCAATCCGCGCGACCGTGCCTGCAATACCTGTCTTGTCGTGCGGCTTGAGCTTAAAATGCTCGGGACGAATGCCGATGCGGATATTGGTGCCGGAATGGGCGGCGACATCCTGCAAAATGGCGCGGCCGGCAAAATGCACCATGCCGTTATCGCTGACCAATGCTTCCAGAATATTGATGCGCGGTGTGCCGATGAATTGCGCGACCTCGATATGGCGGGGATCGTTATAGATCGCGGTCGGCGTGTCGATCTGGAGCAGCTTGCCGCCCATCATGACCGCAACGCGGTCGGCCATGCTGAGCGCTTCGGCCTGATCGTGGGTCACGTAGATGGTGGGAACACCGGCACGGCGATGCAGTTCGACGATTTCGGCCCGTGTGTGAACGCGCAGATTGGCATCGAGGTTCGACAGCGGCTCATCCATCAGGAATGCGCCCGGCTGGCGTACGAGAGCGCGGGCAAGCGCCACGCGCTGGCGCTGGCCGCCCGACATCTGGCCCGGCTTGCGGTCGAGCAGGTGGTCGATCTTGAGGCTGGTTGCGGTTGCCTTGACCTGTTTCTGGATGGCGGCGCGTTTGCCGCGCTGCCCCGGAACGAATGCGCCGATCATCGGCAGGCGTTCCACGGCGGTCAGGTCGCGCATGGCAAGCGGCACGGCAATGTTCTGCGCCGCCGTCAGGTGGGGATAGAGCGCATAAGACTGGAATACCATGGCGATGTTGCGGTCGGCGGGATGAGCGCCGGTTATGTTGCGGCCTGCAAGCTCGACGCTTCCTTCATCGGCATGGTCGAGACCGGCGAGAATGCGTAAAAGCGTGCTCTTGCCGCATCCTGACGGGCCGACAAGGGCGATGAATTCGCCTTCCGCGGCTTCGATGGAAATGCCATCGAGAATGCGGTTTCCCCCGTAGGATTTGCCGATGTCGCGGAGGACGAGCGTGCTCACTGGCTTGCCTCCTCGGTAACCTTCTCGCCATCGCCGGTGTGGTGCGGATAGACTTCATGCACCACATCGTCGATGACATAAGGCGTCAGCGTATCGATGCGGACGATGCTGCTCGTGGCAACTTCATCGAGATCGTGAACGGCTGCGCCCAGAATGCGCTCGCCGGGGAGATCGCGTTCCATCGGTCCGACAATGAAGGCTGCGGCAGGCGCCCAGACATAGTTCGTGCCGAAGGCGTCGCCCGACCATGCGCGGTGCAGATGGCCGCTGGCGTGAAGCTGTACATTATACTGCGCGAAAAGATCATAGAGACGCTGGCGCGGGGCAGGGCGGATGCCCCAGTAACCGCTGTCGCCTTCGTCCGGACCGTCCACAAAGAGCGGCTTGTGCGCGAAGACGGCGACCGGCTTGCCGTCGCTGTGCTTCAATTCGTCTTCGAGCCACTGGAACTGTTCGGCTTCTTCGGCTTCGCCGGAACCGATAATGAGACTGTTGAGACCGATAATGCGCCAGTCGCCGAAGTTTTCCGCCCAGCGGTCGGGGCCGATATGACGGCGCCAGCGCATCAGGCGCTGCGCATTGACGGGCTGGTGGCTTTCGGGAAGATGACCGATATCGTGATTGCCCGGAAGGGTGAGAACGCGTGCGGGAAGTTCGTTGAGGCAGGCGCGGCAGAACAGAAGGTCGGCCTCCACATCGGCGCCGTCCACCGTCAGGTCGCCGGTGTGGATGATGAGATCGGGCTTCTGCTGGTCGATCCAGGCAACGAGCGGCTCCCAGTTGCGGTTGAAGTGCGGCTTGATGGGGCTGAGGTGGGTGTCTGTAATCTGAACGATCCGCACGGGTACGCTCCTTCTCGGGTCTGTCTGTGGGGGCAGCGCATTTCACGCGCTGCTCATGCGCCGGGCGCATCATGCGCGGCGTCTTGCCGGGGCTTTTAGGCTCGTTATGTGACAGGCCCGCTGCATTGCAGTGACAGTTGCGTGACATCTGCTAGGGCGACTCAAAAAGGGTGATTTGCCAAATTTGCGGGCATCGCTTTGCTGCCAATGCCCATGCTTTAGGCGGTCGATCTGCCAATCATAATATAATCAAGTAATTCTGATCGAGGTAACTTGATGATTTTAAATGGTTTTCTTGTCTGATCTAGACATGCGTAAAATGCATAGCTGCATTGCGCTAAAGTCTCATTGCAAAAACAATGGGCAACAGGCATATAAAGGTCATCTCAGCGCTGCGTTTCCTCCTCCCATTTGCGCGGGCTGAGTGTTCCCCTCTGGAGGTTTGCCTTGAAGGCACCTTCAAAACTCAAAGCCAGACATTTGTCTGGCTTTTTTTTTGACCTTTCGCCGGGCCGTGCGACGCATTGCAAGGATAGCCGGATGGTTTTCACGCTCAACTGTCTGTTTTGACAGGTCCGGGCACCCGCCACGGCATGTCCCGACATGCAGATATGAAAAAGGGGCCTTTCGGCCCCTCGGTATTCTTTGCTCTGACTATTTCACGCCTTTGCTGGAAATGCCCTAGCGCAGGCTGGCGCAGAAGCGCTGGATGCGGGTGCAGGCTTCTTCCAGCAGCGCATCCGATGTCGCATAGGAAATGCGGAAGTTCGGTCCGAGGCCGAATGCCGAGCCGTGCACGACGGCAACGCCTTCAGCTTCCAGCAGTTCGGTGACGAAATCTTCGTCGGTTTCGATGACCTTGCCAGCTTCCGTCTTCTTGCCGATCAGGTCAGCGCAGGATGGATAGACGTAGAATGCACCTTCCGGCGTCGGGCACTGGATGCCCTTGGCCTGATTGAGCATCGAGACGACCAGATCGCGACGCGCCTGGAAGATTTCCTTGTTCTTCGGGATGAAGTCCTGCGTGCCGTTAAGCGCTTCGACCGCAGCCCATTGTGCGATCGAGCAGGCACCGGAGGTTTGCTGGCCCTGCACCATATCCATGGCCTTGATGAGCTGCAGCGGTCCGGCTGCGTAGCCGATACGCCAGCCGGTCATCGCATAGGCCTTCGACACGCCGTTCATGGTGAGCGTGCGGTCATAGAGCGAAGGCTCGACCTGGGCCGGCGTCGTGAAGACGAAATCGCCATAGACCAGATGCTCATACATGTCGTCGGTCAGAATCCAGACATGCGGATGACGGACGAGAACATCGGTCAGGGACTTGAGTTCTGCTTCCGTGTAAGCCGCGCCGGTCGGGTTCGACGGCGAGTTGAAGATCAGCCACTTGGTCTTCGGCGTGATGGCCTTTTCCAGATCGGCGGCGGTCAGCTTGAAGTTGTCCTCGATCTTGGTGTTGATGAAGACCGGGTTGCCGCCATTGATCGCCACCATTTCCGGATAGCTCACCCAGTAAGGGGCAGGGATGATGACTTCATCGCCGGGGTTCAGCGTCGCCATGAAGGCGTTGAACAGGATCTGCTTACCGCCGGTGCCGACGATGGTCTGTTCCGGCTTGTAGTCGAGACCGTTTTCGCGCTTGAACTTGGCAACGATGGCCTGACGCAGCTCGGGAATGCCGGAGATGGGCGTGTACTTCGTTTCGCCGCGATTGATCGCGTCGATAGCCGCCTGCTTGATATTGTCCGGCGTGTCAAAGTCGGGCTCGCCCGCACCGAGACCAATCACGTCCTTGCCCTTGGCTTTCAGTTCACGTGCTTTCTGGCTGACCGCGATGGTCGCAGAGGGCTTAACACGGGAAAGGGCGTCGGCGAGAAATGCCATGATAGATCTCCATAGATGGCAGGCTCTGATAACCGGCACCGGGCGCGGTCCGGTTTTGCGAATTTTCTATGTCCCATTGGCCCGGAAAGCGCAACAGAAGGATTGAGAATTTGGCGGCAATTGCGGGATTTCGCGCAAATGTGTTGCCGAAACGAACAGATCCATCAGCAATGCTGACATATTGGCGCAAAGAAACTGATTGGACAGGAAGCCGGCGGGCAGGAATATTGCGGCAAACAGGAGACGACCATGCTGACGCTTTATGAACAAGCCGATTCCGGCAATTGCTACAAACCCCGCCTGCTTCTGGCGAAGATCGGCAGGCCGTTTCGCCATGTCGCGGTTTCCTCGCTCGATGGATCGACGCGCACGCCGGAATATCTGGCCAAGAACCCGAACGGCAAGGTTCCGCTGCTGGAACTGGAAGACGGGCGTTTCCTCGCGGAATCGAATGCCATTCTCCTGCATCTGGCGGAAGGGACGCCCCTGTTGCCGGAAGATGCTTACGAGCGGGCTCTGGTTTACCAGTGGCTTTTCTTCGAGCAATATAGCCACGAGCCTTACATTGCCGTGCGCCGTGCGTTGAAGGTCTATCCGGAGCGGTCGCGTGATGCGACGCCGGAGCGTCTGGCTTCCACGCTGGCTGGCGGCGAAAAGGCGCTGGCGGTGATGGAAACCCAGTTGAAGAAAACGCCCTTCATCGCCGGAGACAATTATACGGTGGCCGATATCGCGCTCTATGCCTATACGCATGAAGCCCATCTTGGCGGCTTCGACATGCAGCAATATCCCGCCGTGGGTGAATGGTTGCAGCGTGTCGCCAACGACAAGGGGCATGTGCCGATCAATTGGCTGCCGTAACCTTCTGTCCGGCGCTGATGCTTGCACAAGCGTTATGACGTTGGAATAGCAGAAAAATGCGGACAAACAAAAAGGCGGGCCCGAAGACCCGCCTTTTCCATGCCTTGCGGCAAAACTTATGCTGCGACGAGGTTGTCGGCAGACGAACGGCCCGAACGGCGGTCCTGGACGATTTCGTAAGAAACCTTCTGACCTTCATCGAGCGTGGCAAGGCCAGCGCGCTGAACGGCGGAGATGTGAACGAAAACGTCCGTGCCGCCCTGGTCAGGCTGGATGAAGCCGAAGCCCTTGGTCGTGTTGAACCACTTAACTGTTCCCGTAGCCATGGGAAATTCCTTTGTAACAAGTAGTAGAATAGTCCGTATGCTTCGCACACGTCCCTGTGGATCGAATTTATGGACAGGAGATCGTCAGGAAGCACGGCTGGCCGCACGGGTCGCAAAGTCACTCGACCGAAAAATCGATGCGCTAACTATATGCGACAAATTTGACCAACACAAGACAGCTGCGTTGCCAGCTAGAAATTGATTTTATTCAGGCTTCCTGCCATTCCGAGGCCCAGCCGGTCTTGTGCGCTCCGGCGGTCGAGCCAGAACAGCCTGAACAGAATCGGATCGCTTCCGCCGCATGGCGACATTTCATAATGGTCCCAGGTTTCAGGCAATGCAGCCTGCAATTTCAGATGGAAGCAATGGCGGCGGTGAGGTTCCGTATATCCTCTTTCCGGATAGTCATAATCGACGGTTTCGAGATGGATCATCCCGTCGCCGTAAAGAAGCCCCGTCTCTTCGGTGAATTCGCGATAGGCGGCGGCGAGAATGTCTTCTCCCGCCTCAACCGTGCCGCCCGGCACCTGAAGCGGCGTTTCGGGAAAATCCGGTTCTTCAAAGACTAAAAGGCGGTTGTTCCACGTCGCATAAATGAGCACCTTGTCGATAGGCGTAATCGTGACAGCCATGTATTGCTTCCCGGCAGGATTGGTTTCCGGCCATGATTGCAGCGAATGGTTCTCGACTAAACCCGCATATTGTTGTGGGTCACCACGGCTGGTTTGCACGAAAAGCGTGCTGGTATCCTATCTTTGACTTCCGCGTGACGTACATAATGCGCATGTTGCAAATATATCTGCACCATGGAACGGCGGGTGGGCAGCGAGGCAGGAAATGACGTCTGAACCAGACAAGGACAAGACGAAGCAGAGCGCACCCAAAAAAGGCCGTCCCCGCAAGAGGGCGAGGCGCAGCGTCACGGAACGCCTGCGCAAAAGTTCAGCGAAGCTGTTCGGCGGCACTCCGTCCCGCGATGGGACCGATCTTTTTTCGCAGGTCTCGATGATGGTGGGCGCTTTTCTGGTTTCGCCGGTGCGCAACACGCTGATCGCGCTGGGGACCGGCATTTTCGTGCTGGTCGTGCTGATCGCCATCGGGCAGGTCGCCATCAATCGCTGGAACGAGCCTTTTTACGATGCGCTTGCCCGCCGGGATTTGCAGGCTTTCTTCCATCAGTTGCTGGTGTTTTTCGGGATCGCGGGCGCGCTCCTGCTGCTCAACGTATCGCAGACCTGGCTCAACCAGATGTTCAAGCTGAAGATGCGCGAGGGGCTGGCCCGCGATCTGGTAGGGCAATGGCTGGTGCCGGGGCGTGCCTTTCGGCTGGCCAATGCGGGCGAGATTGGCATCAACCCGGACCAGCGCCTGCATGAGGACGCCCGCCATCTGGCCGAAACCTCCTGCGATCTGGGGATCAACCTGCTCCAGTCGACTGTCATTCTGGTGAGTTTCGTCGGGGTCTTGTGGTCGCTGTCGAGCGGTTTCGTGTTTCATGTCGCCGGTTACAGTTTCTCGATCCCCGGCTACATGGTCTGGGCCGTCATCATCTATGCGGCCTCCGCATCGTGGCTCACATGGATGGTCGGACGCAGCCTGGTCAATATCAATGCCAATCGCTATGCGCGCGAGGCGGATTTTCGCGCGTCGCTGATGCGGGTCAACGAGCATCTCGACGCCATCACCCTGTCGCGCGGCGAGGGCGACGAGAGGCGCCGCCTCGATCTGGACATTGATGCGGTTCTGGGCGCGATCCGCAAGATCGTCTACGCAACCACCCGGCTGACATGGGTGACGGCCGGTTATGGCTGGCTGACCATCGTCGCGCCGATCCTTGTGGCGGCTCCCGTCTATTTCGGCGGCGGGCTGACATTCGGCGGGTTGATGATGGCGGTCGGCGCGTTCACGCAGGTGCATAACGCGCTGCGCTGGTTCGTCGATAATTTTGGGGCGATTGCCGACTGGCGGGCGACGCTGCTTCGCGTCGCGAGTTTTCGTCAGGCGGTGCTGCACATGGATGCGCTTGGCCATCTGGACCGGCAGATCGATCTTGCAACGAATGACGATGACAGGCTGACACTGGACGGTGTGTCGATCGCCGCGCCCGATCAGTGCCTTAAGCTTTCCCGCAGGGCCTTTTCGGTGAAGCCCGGCGAGCGGGTGCTGGTGACTGGCGGGACAGAAACGCAACGAACGCTGCTGTTTCGCGCATTGGGCGGGCTTTGGCCATGGGGCGAGGGGCGGATCGGCATGCCCGCCAGCGATGGGGTCGCCTTCATGCCGCGCGCGCCCTATTTCCCGCCGGGCAACCTCAAGGGGATCATGGTCTATCCGCTCGATATCAGGAAGTTTTCCGAAGAGGATCTGGAAAATGTCCTGCGGCGGGCCGGGCTGGACCGGCTTTCCACGAGCATGGATCGCGTCGCGCGCTGGGACCGCGTCCTGACCGACGACGAGCGCCAGTGTATCGCCTTTGCCCGCCTGATCTTGCAGAAACCGAAATGGATCGTCATCGATGGCGCGCTCGACGGCCTTGATGCGGAAGCCTACGACCGAATCCGCGACATGCTGACTAATGAACTGAAGGATGCGGCTGTCATTCATCTGGGAAAACCGCATCTGCATGACGGGCTTTTCACCCAGCAGGTCAGTCTGGAAGACGATCCTTCGGGAAAGCCTCTGGAGGTGCGGGCTGCGAAAACGGCATGAAAAAAGCCGCCGGAATGACCGGCGGCTCGGTAGGCTCATCGTGACAGATGATCAGCGGAAGTAATCCTGAAGCGGACGCACTTCCAGCGAGCCGGCCTTGAGTGCGGCGATGGCTTCGGCGGCGGCTTCTGCACCGGCCATGGTGGTGTAGTAAGGCAGCTTCTGCATCAGGGTTGCGCGGCGGATCGACTTGCTGTCGGAAACAGCGCTTGCGCTGTCGGTCGTGTTGAAAACCAGATGAATCTGGCGATTGCGGATCGCATCTTCCACATGCGGACGGCCTTCGATGACCTTGTTGATCTTGGTCGATTCGACGCCATTGGCTTCGAGGAACTTCTGCGTGCCGCCGGTCGCCATGACCTTGAAGCCGATGCCAGCCAGCAGGCGAACCGGACCGAGCACGCGTTCCTTGTCCTCATCGCGGACCGACACGAAGACAGTGCCTTCGCGCGGCAGTTCCACGCCCGCGCCAAGCTGTGCCTTTGCAAAAGCCAGTGCATAGTCGTAGTCGAGGCCCATGACTTCGCCGGTCGAGCGCATTTCGGGTCCGAGCAGCGTATCGACGCCGGGGAAGCGGGCAAACGGGAACACGGCTTCCTTGACCGCGATATGCGGGCGGGAAGGCGTCTTCGGCTTGCCGCCATAAGCGCCGAGTGCGGCTTCAAGGCTTTCACCGGCCATGATGCGGGCCGCGACCTTGGCAATCGGCGTGCCGACCGTCTTTGCCACGAATGGCACGGTGCGCGATGCACGCGGATTGACTTCGAGAATGAAGATTTCGCCGTCCTTGATGGCGAACTGCACATTCATCAGCCCGCCGACATGAAGCGCCTTGGCAAGCGCTGCCGTCTGACGCTCCAGTTCTGCGACGATTTCTGGCGAAAGCGTGTGCACCGGCAGCGAGCAGGCCGAGTCGCCCGAATGGATGCCAGCTTCCTCGATATGTTCCATGATCCCGGCGACGAAGCTGTCCTTGCCATCGCACAGGCAATCGACGTCCACTTCGATGGCTTCGGTCAGATAGGTGTCGAACAGAAGCGGATTCTTGCCCAAGAGCGTGTTGATCTGGCCGGTCTTGTCGTTCGGGTACTTTGCCTTGATGTCTTCCGGCACCAGTTCCGGCACGGTGTCGAGCAGATAGTTCTGCAAAGCCCGTTCATCGTGGATGATCTGCATGGCGCGGCCACCCAGAACATAGGACGGACGCACGACCAGCGGGAAGCCGAGATCGGCGGCGACGAGGCGCGCCTGTTCGACCGAATAGGCGATGCCGTTCTTCGGTTGGTTGAGGTCGAGCTTGATGAGCAGCTTCTGGAAACGGTCGCGATCTTCGGCAAGGTCGATGGCGTCCGGCGAGGTGCCGAGGATCGGAATGCCTGCCTTTTCAAGCGCATTGGCGAGCTTGAGCGGGGTCTGTCCGCCAAACTGCACGATGACGCCGTGAAGCGTGCCTTTTTCCTGCTCGACGCGCAGGATTTCCAGCACGTCCTCGGCGGTCAGCGGTTCGAAATAAAGACGATCCGACGTGTCGTAGTCGGTCGAAACCGTTTCCGGGTTGCAGTTGACCATGATGGCTTCGTAATCGGCATCGCCGAGCGCGAAGGCCGCATGGCAGCAGCAATAGTCGAACTCGATGCCCTGACCGATACGGTTCGGACCGCCGCCGAGAATGACGACCTTCTTGCGATCCGACACTTCGGCTTCCGAGCGCGGTTGGCCGACGAAAGGCGTTTCGTAGGTCGAATACATATAGGCGGTCGGCGAGGCGAATTCGGCGGCGCAGGTATCGATGCGCTTATAGACCGGATGCACGTCCAGCTCGGCGCGCAGCTTCGCCACGTCTTCGGCGTCCTTGCCGGTCAGGCTTGCAAGGCGCGCATCGGAGAAGCCCATGGCTTTCAGCATACGCAGGTTTTCAGCGTCCTGCGGCAGACCATGTTCGCGAATACGCTCTTCGGTCTTCACGATGGCTTCGATCTGCTCGAGGAACCACGGATCGATCTTCGATGCGTCGTGGACCTGCTCGGTGGTGAGGCCAAGGCGCATTGCCTGCGCGACCATGCGCAGACGATCCGGCGTCGGCGTGCCGATAGCGGCGCGGATGGCGTTCTTCTCGTCGCCTTCCTCGATGTTGGGGATGGCGATTTCATCAAGGCCCGTCAGGCCGGTTTCGAGGCCGCGCAGCGCCTTCTGCAACGATTCCTGGAACGTGCGGCCAATGGCCATCACTTCGCCGACCGACTTCATGGCGGTGGTCAGGATCGGCGAGGAGCCGGGGAATTTTTCGAATGCAAAGCGCGGGATCTTGGTGACGACATAGTCGATCGACGGCTCGAACGAGGCAGGCGTCGCGCCGCCGGTAATGTCGTTGTCGAGCTCATCGAGCGTGTAACCAACGGCAAGCTTCGCCGCGACCTTGGCAATCGGGAAGCCGGTTGCCTTGGAAGCCAGCGCGGACGAGCGCGAAACGCGCGGGTTCATTTCGATGACGATCATGCGGCCATTGGCCGGGTTGATCGCGAACTGCACGTTGGAGCCGCCGGTTTCGACGCCGATCTCGCGCAGCACCGCAATCGAGGCGTTGCGCATGATCTGGTATTCCTTGTCGGTCAAGGTCAGCGCTGGCGCAACCGTGATCGAGTCGCCCGTATGCACGCCCATCGGGTCGAGGTTTTCAATCGAGCAGATGATGATGCAATTGTCCGCCTTGTCGCGGACGACTTCCATTTCATATTCTTTCCAGCCCAGAACCGACTCTTCGATCAGAACTTCGGTCGTCGGCGAGGCGTCGAGCCCGCGTTCGATGATCTCGAAGAATTCCTGACGGTTATAGGCAATGCCGCCGCCGGTGCCGCCGAGCGTGAAGCTTGGGCGGATGATTGCCGGAAGGCCGACCACGTCGAGCGCCTGCGCTGCCTTGGCGAGCGCGTGGCTCATATAGCGCTGCTTGCGCTCCACTTCACCGAGCTGCCATTCGGTTTCCAGCTTGTCGAGCGCCTTGTCGAGATCGTCGCCGGAGAACTGCGCCTTCACTTCGGCGCGCTTGGCTTCGTGACGCTTGCGGTCCTCGTCCTTGATTTCGGTCGCGTTGGCGAGCATCGAGCCCGGCGTGTCGAGGCCGATCTTCTTCATCGCCTCGCGGAAGAGCGCGCGATCTTCCGCCTTGTCGATGGCTTCGGCATTGGCGCCGATCATCTCGACGTTATAACGTTCCAGCACACCCATGCGGCGCAGCGACAATGCGGTGTTGAGCGCGGTCTGGCCGCCCATGGTGGGCAGGATCGCGTCCGGGCGCTCCTTGGCGATGATCTTGGCGACCACTTCCGGCGTGATCGGCTCGATATAGGTGGCATCGGCCAGATCGGGATCGGTCATGATCGTGGCAGGGTTGGAGTTGACGAGGATGATGCGGTAGCCTTCCTCTTTCAACGCCTTGCAGGCCTGCGTGCCGGAATAGTCGAACTCGCAAGCCTGGCCGATGACAATGGGGCCCGCGCCGATAATCAGGATCGATTTGATATCTGTACGTTTCGGCATGAGCTCATCCTATCTTCTTCGCGCGCATTGTCTTGTCCCGAAACCGGTTCCCACTTTCGAGAGACATGCTTCTTAGCCTGCCAGAAAAGCCCGCACGGTTTTCCGGCGGGTTGGCAGCGTATGAATTCTGTGGGCTAAGCGGGCCTTATAGGCAATCATTTCGATAAGCGGAACCCCACAAATCGTTTTATTTCAAAGAAAGTGGGGGCATTCACGAAAATTCTGCTTTCTCGAAAGATGTTATAACCGAACCAAAGCGTTTACGGGCCGTTCAGGCTTCCGCCTGAGCGACCGTCAGCGATGGTTTGTTGCGCCTGGTGAGCATCTGGCCGAGCCTGTTCGACGGCTGTTCAATCAGGCGATACGAAATCTTGGCCGCGATGATCGCCGCGACCACGATGGCTGCCATGCCGGCGATTTCAGTAGCAGGGCCAAGGTTCAATTTACGCAGCACCGCCCAGCCGAAACCGACCACGAACATGTGCGTCAGGTAAAGCGAATAGGAAATCGCGCCGAGATCCACAAAGAAATTGTCTCGCAGGTCGCCAAGCCAGCGCTCGACGCCCAACGCGCCAGCGACCAGCAGGACAGCCGCGCCGCACATGATGAGATATATCGGGAAATTGTTGAACGCGGCCAGCGGGGTGGAGAAGGTGCCGTAGAGCGCGGCCACAGCCAGTATCCCGATTCCAGCCAGTGTTGCCGGGGGCATCCTTTCCCACAGGCGATGTTTTTCCGCTTCCGCCAGCCACATGCCGCTCATGAAAGTCAGCAGGTTCTTGTGCAGATAGAACGCGGCGACACTTGCCGACGGCTCGACAAAGAAGCTTCCGATAACGCAGGCACCGAAGACTATGGTCAGGAGGACCGTGCGCTGCAAGGCGCTTTTGCACCACCAGAACAGGGCGAAGACCGCATAGAAAAACAGTTCGTAGTTGAGCGACCAGCCGAGCTTGAAGATCGGGCGCCAGTCACTCGGATCGCCCGGCGTGGCCGCAGGAATGAAGAAGAGCGACTTGATGAAATAGCCGACATCCGCGACCGTGGTTTTGAACAGGGATGGCAGATAGAGCGCGCAGAAGAAAACCGTGATCGTGCATAGCCAGTAAAGCGGCACGATGCGGAAAACGCGCCTTGTCAGGAAGTCGCCGGGCCGGAACGGACCATCGGCGTTGACATAGGCGATGATAAAACCGCTGATGACGAAAAACAGTTGAACACCGAAAACGCCCAGCATCGTGATGGCATTGTTGGTTTCAGCGCGTGGATGCTCGATCGTATGAGCGATCAGGACGGCAGTTGCGGCGAGACCGCGCAAGATCTGGATCGAGTAAAGTTGCTTTCGGTTCTGCATCGTCTGTGCCCACATTGACGGTACATGCTGTAGCGATAACCGAGCATTTCTGCAATTGCTAGCGTATAGATCGCAGAGGCTTCGCCTATCGGCGCATGACGGGTGTTCTTGTGCCCAAACTATTGCGAAAGAGTCTTCGTTTGTGATTGACGCTGCCATTTACTTTTTATGTTGCCGTGCCAACTCTTTCTGCGACAATTACAGGTATAGTTTGGTGGCGCTTCTTCGGAGCGGCACGGTGCAGGGGAGTTGGTCAATGCGCTGGCAAGGCCGTAGGCAAAGCGACAATGTTGAAGATCTGCGCGGAGAGCAGGGCGGTGGTATAGGCGGCGGCTTCGGTCGCGGCGGGGGACTCGGCGGTCCCGGTTTTCGAATCGTGCGCGGCGGCGGCATTTCCGGCATTCTCATTCTGGTGGTAATGTTCTTCGTGTTGCGCGCGCTCGGCATTGACCCGCTGCCGATCCTGTTCGGCGATGGCAGCATGGGACCGAGCATGACCCAGCAAGTCGACCAATCAGGACGGACGGTCGCCGAAGGCGGCAATGTCGCCAATGATGAGACCACGCAGTTTGCCCGCACGGTGCTGGCCGAGACGGAAGACGTGTGGAGCGGCATTTTCCAGTCGCGGGGCCAGACCTATACGCCGCCGACCATGGTGCTGTTTTCCGGCCAGGTCCGTTCAGCCTGCGGCTTTGCTTCTGCCGCATCCGGGCCATTTTATTGCCCCGGCGACCGCAAGCTTTACATCGATCTGAGTTTTTATAAGGAACTGGCGAACCGTTTCGGCGCATCCGGCGATTTCGCGCAGGCCTATGTTCTGGCGCACGAGGTCGGGCATCATGTCCAGAATCTTTTGGGCATTCTGCCGAAATTCAACCAGATGCGTCAGCAACTGAGTGAGACGCAGGCGAACCAGATGTCGGTGCGCGTGGAATTGCAGGCCGATTGCTTCGCGGGTGTATGGGGTTATTACACCGAGCAGAAAGGCATTCTGGAAGCCGGAGACCTGGAGGAAGCGCTGAATGCCGCGCATCAGATCGGCGATGACACGTTGCAGCGCCGCAGCCAAGGCTATGTCGTGCCGGAAAGCTTCAACCATGGCACCTCAGCCCAGCGCGCCAAATGGTTCCAGCGCGGTTTCGACAGCGGAAAGCTGGAATCCTGCGATACATTCAGCGGCGATGTTTAAGGCCACTGTGAGACTATAGAAAAAGGCGGTTTCGACCGCCTTTTCCTTTTTGCATGAACATCGCTTATTCTTTTGTTCAGGACTGGCAATATTCGCCTTGTCGTGAAATAATTTTCCAGATAAATGCTTCGCACCGGCGCGGCCTTTTTTCGATTTACAAGCGTGACGCTCATTTTTGAGCGGCGATGGCGCGCGAGTTCTCCAATCAACACAGTTTTTGAATGTTCCACCTTGTCTCTCGTGGAGCGTATTTCAGGTGTCCCATGCATGATCCCCAGTTTGTACGGCGGGGCTTGTTACTCGTCTTTATGACACTGTTTCTCGACATTATCGGCATTGCGATCATCATGCCGGTTCTGCCGACTTTTCTCGAAGAGCTGACCGGGGCGGATATCAGCACCGCTGCCGTGGATGGCGGCTGGCTTTTGCTGGTTTATGCCGGGATGCAGTTCCTGTTCGCCCCGATGATCGGCAATCTGAGCGACCGCTTTGGCCGACGTCCGGTGCTGCTCGCCTCGATCTTCACCTTCGCGCTCGACAATCTCATCTGCGCGCTGGCAACGACCTACTGGATGCTGTTCGTCGGCCGAGTGCTGGCAGGGATCAGCGGCGCGAGCTTCGCCACGGCTTCGGCCTACATTGCCGATGTCAGCGATGACAGCAATCGTGCGCGCAATTTCGGCCTGATCGGTATTGCCTTCGGTGTCGGCTTCGCGCTCGGTCCGGTTCTGGGCGGCTTGCTGGGTGAGTTCGGCCCGCGCGTTCCGTTCTACGGAGCGGCGTTCCTGTCCTTCATCAACTTCATTCTGGCCTATTTCCTGCTGCCGGAAACCTTGAAGCACGAAAACCGGCGCTCATTCCAGATCGCGCGCGCCAATCCTCTTGGCGCGCTCAAGCAGATGCGGAACTATCCCGGCATCGGCTGGGTCGTGCTGGTCTTCTTCCTGTTCTGGCTGGCCCATGCCGTCTATCCGTCCGTCTGGGCTTTTGTCGGCGCTTACCGCTACGGCTGGAGTGAAGCGCAGATCGGCTTTTCGCTCGGGCTTTTCGGCATCGGCGCGGCTGTCGTCATGGCGCTGGTTCTGCCGCGCATTCTGCCGGTGCTCGGCGAGCGGCGCACGGCGATTACCGGCGTGCTGTTTTCCTGTCTGGGCCTGATCGGATACGCCATCGCGTGGGAAGGCTGGATGGTCTATGCCGTCATCTTCCTGACGGCGCTGGAAGGTCTGGCCGATCCGCCGCTGCGAAGCATCGCTGCGGGTAAGGTTCCGCCTTCGGCGCAAGGCGAATTGCAAGGCGCCCTGACAAGCGTGTCGAGCATTACGACCATTATCGGCCCGCTCATCTTCACGCAGCTTTTCGCGATTTTCACCGGCAAGAATGCGCCGTTCGTCTTTGCGGGCATGCCTTATGCGGTGGGCGCCGGGCTGGTCTTTCTGGCGCTGGTCATCGTGGTGGCGCGGGTGCGGCCCGCGCCTGCGGCCAAGCTGTCAGAGGTTTGACGGATGTGAAAACGGAAAGGCCGGAGTTTTTCGCTTCGGCCTTTTACTTTGATAATTTGCGGCGGGTTTAAGCTGCCTGTTCGCGTTCTGGAAGCAGCGCTTCACCCTTCCTTTCGCGGATCAGATTGATGAAACGGCGGAAGAGATAATGCGAATCCTGCGGGCCAGGCGATGCTTCAGGGTGATGCTGCACCGAGAAGACCGGCTTGCCGACCACGCGCAGGCCGCAATTGGTGCCGTCGAAGAGCGACACATGCGTTTCCTCGACATTTTCCGGCAGCGAATCTGAATCCACCGCGAAGCCGTGGTTCATTGACACGATCTCGACCTTGCCGGTCGTGTAGTCCTTGACCGGATGGTTGGCGCCGTGATGACCCTGATGCATTTTCTCGGTGCGTCCGCCGAGCGCCAGCGCCAGCATCTGGTGACCGAGGCAGATGCCGAAGACCGGGAGTTCGGTTTCGACCAGCTTCTTGATGGTCGGCACGGCATATTCGCCGGTCGCCGCCGGGTCGCCGGGGCCGTTGGACAGGAAGACGCCATCGGGATTGTGAGCCAGAACATCCTCAGCCGTCGCAGTTGCAGGCAGTACGGTGACTTTCGCGCCGAGACCGGTGAGCAGGCGCAGGATGTTGCGCTTCACGCCGAAGTCGAGCGCCACTACGTGATATTCCGGGGCTTCCTGTTCGCCATAGCCATTTGCGAGCGTCCATGGCGTTTCCTTCCATGTGAGGCTCTGTCCGACCGTAACGTCCTTGGCGAGATCGAGGTTTTCGAGGCCGCTCCACGCTGCAGCGCGGGCCTTGAGCGCGTCGAGGTCGAACTTGCCGCTCGGATCATGCGCGATGACTGCGTTCTGCGCGCCGCGTTCGCGGATGAGCGAGGTCAGCGCACGGGTATCGATACCGGCGAGGGCGATGATGCCGCGATGCTTGAGCCACGCGTCCAGATCTTCCGTGGCGCGGAAATTCGATGGGGAGGTGATGTCGGCCTTGAAGATCGCGCCGACCGCGCCATGGCGGTTGGCTGGCGTGAGGTCTTCAATGTCTTCGGCATTGGCGCCGACATTGCCGATATGCGGGAAGGTGAAGGTGACGATCTGCCCGGCATAGGACGGATCGGTCAGGATTTCTTCGTAACCGGTCAGCGCCGTGTTGAACACGACTTCGGCTTCGATCGCGCCGGTCGCGCCGAGGCCCTTGCCTTCGATCACGGTTCCATCTGCAAGCACCAGGATGGCGGTTCGCTTCTCGACAGTCCAGGGTGCTGTTTTGGGTGTATTTTCTGTCATGGTCTGCACTCCTGTTTCGCCAGCATGTTATTTCATTGTCAGTTCGTGCGGCACGCGTTCGTGTTCCAACCCGCCACCGGTAAGGTAGCTTGAAAGATGAAGCGTCAAGGGTCATATATGCGCCAAAAGGCAGCGGGGATTTCAAACCTCCCACTGCCAGCACGTGCCGATGTCCTGCTAAGCCTTGAGCAATAGAGAAACTTGAAGGCCGGGTCAATCGTCTGCAACCTGGCTTTCCCGAAATAATGACGATATTCATCGCATTATTTCTCGGGATGTCGGTTCGGACAGCTCGGCGTTTCTGTGCGCTTGCTGTATAGATGCACGAAACGAACAACACAGAACAAACACCGTCAGGAGAGACGTTATGCTTCGCCAGGAGATTTCCCAGGCCCTCACGACCGCGCTGAAAGCGCAGGACAAGCGCCGCATGTCGACGCTGCGCCTTGTCATGGCCGCGGTGAAGGACCGAGATATCGCCAATCGCACCGCGGGCAAGGACCCGGTAGGGGACGAGGAATTGCTCGGCATCCTCGGCAAGATGGTCAAGCAGCGTGAGGAATCCGCCCGCATTTACGAGGAAGGCAGCCGTATCGAACTGGCGGAAGCCGAGCGTGAGGAAATTGCGATCATTTCCGAGTTCCTGCCGCAGCAGATGTCGGACGACGAGATCAAGCAGGCCTGTGCGGATGTCATTGCCGAAATCGGCGCCCAGGGCCTGCGCGACATGGGCAAGTGCATGGCGGTGCTGAAGGAGCGCTATGCCGGCAAGATGGATTTCACCAAGGCCAGCGCCATCGTGAAATCGCTTTTGCAGTGAAAAGATAGAGCTTCTCTGCAAGCCTTTCGGGCCTCCGCCTTGGCGGAGGCTTTTTGAATGGATCAGCTCTGTTTGGCGGCCTTGAGGCGCGTGTCGCTGAGCAGCCCCTGTTCTTCGAGCACTGGATAGGCCATGGAGGCCAGCAGCGAGTTGATCTGCTTGAGGTCGCGGATCGTGTCGAGGTGGATGGAGCTCGTTTCGATGCTGCGGGTGGCACCTTCGCGCAGGCGCGTGAAATGGCGCATGCTCGTCTGCTTTTCCAGTTCGCGCAACTGGTCCTTTTCCTGCACAAGCTGGCGGGCCGTGCGGCCATCGCGCGAAACAATTACGTTGAACGCCATATGCGCATTGGCCAGAACCATGGCGTGGAAATGGCTGAGTTCCTTCCAGCCTTCCTCGGTAAATTCAAGGTTGTGGTCCATCTTCTTTTGAACATGCGCCAGCATGTTGCGCACGATGATGTCGCCCACCTGTTCGAGCTTCACGCAGGCGCCGAGCAGTTCCTGCATCCGCAGCGACTCGAAATCGGTCAGCTCATGGGTCGCAAGCCTGGTGAGATAGAGCTTGATCGCCGCGTGCTTCTTGTCCACCCGGTCGTCAAGCGCGGCCAGCTCATTTATCCGGGCTTGATCCGGCTTTTCATAAAGTTCAATGATGCGGCGCAGCATGACCTCGATCGTGTCGCAGACGCCGACAACTTCGCGGGTCGCATTGGCGAGCGCTTGCGAAGGCCGGTCGAGCACGGCGGCGTCGAGCGCGCTGTATTCCTCGGCCGCCAGAGGCTGCGCGGGCGCATTCCTGTCGGCATTGAGGTGCACGAGCGCTTCGGTCGCGCGCAGAACGAGGCCGGAAAGAGGGATGCCCGCAATCATCACGATGACGTTGAACAGGATATGCGCGTTGACCACCTGCGAAACCGGGTCAGCGCCAAGGAAGGCTATAGACGGTTTGAAGGTCTGATAAAGCACCAGCATGATGAGCGACCCCGCACCGCGCATCAGGAGATTGCCGAGCGGCACGACGCGGGTTTCGGGCGGGGCATGGCGGGTCAGGATCGGGGCGATGATCGACGAACCCAGATTGACGCCCAGAACCATCACCACGGCAAGCTCGGGATGGATCAGCCCGCGCGAGGCAAAGGTGGTGAGCAGGATGACGGCGGCAACGCTGGAGTGAAAAAGCCATGTCATCAGGGCTGCGAGCAGATAGGCCGTGACCGGATCGCCGGAAAGATAATCGACGATAACCGGCAGCAATTCGCTTTGCCGCAGCGGCTCCGTGGCTTGCCCGGTCATTTCCAGCGACATGATGAGCAGGCCGATGCCAACAAGAATACGCCCGATCTGCCGCCAGTCGCGGCGCTCGGTGGTCATGAAGATGCCCGTGCCGATGACGAGGCAGAGCGGCACCAGAAGCGTGAGGTCGTAGCTCAGAATCTTGACGACAAGGGCGGAGCCAAGCTCGCCGCCGCGCACGGCCATGAGGCCCCCGATGCCGCTGACAAAGCCGGAGCCGACAAAGGAGCCGACGAGAAGCGTAACCGCCGTCGAGCTTTGCAGGGCGACAGCAAGGGCAAGGCCAAAGGCAACGGAAAGCAGCGGGTTCTGCATCTGGTTGCGCAAGCGCCTGCGCAGCCGGTCGCCATAGGCGCGCTCCACCCCGGTCCGCACCATGCGTGTTGCCCATAACAGGAGGGCAACTGCACCGGCCAGATGCAAAAGGACTACAGAACCATTCACGGCAAAATCCCTTCGGGTTGGAGACAGGGTTGAAACTGGTTGATTGAGCTAACGCAACAAATGAAGAAAAAATATGTTCCGGCTAATCAAATTTCCAAGAGATATGGGCTTGTTCGCAACCAAAAGCAATCCATTCCCATGCAGTCATGACGAATATATGACAGTTTTGTGACAATGAACTTGTCTGCTCGCGACATGTGATTAGCGGGGAGGGACGCGCCTGCGCGATGGACTGCGGAAGCGGGCGCGCCTATATACTCTGTTAAATGCACGCGCTGCCCGAACAGCCTGCCCTATCAACCGAAAGTGAAATCTGTAATGCGTTTTCCGCCCTCCTTTCTCGATGAGATCAGAGACCGCGTCCCGATCTCGACGCTGATTGGAACGCGCGTTTCGTTCGACCGCAAGAAGAGCAATCCGCCAAAGGGCGATTTCTGGGCCTGCTGCCCTTTCCATGGCGAGAAGACGCCGAGCTTTCACTGTGAAGACCGCAAGGGCCGCTATCATTGTTTCGGTTGCGGTGTGACCGGCGATCACTTCAAGTTTCTGACCGATCTTGAGGGGCTGAGTTTCCCTGAGGCTGTCGAACGCGTTGCCGATATGGCGGGCGTTCCGATGCCTGCGCGTGACCCGGAAATGGAAAAGCGTGAGGCGCAGCGCGCTACGCTCTACGATGTCATGGAACTGGCGGCGCAGTTTTTTGAGAGCCAGTTGCAAAACGCTGTCGGGGCCAAGGCGCGCGCCTATCTGCGCGACCGCGGCCTTTCGACGGCGACGCAGCAGACGTTCCGTATCGGCTATGCGCCGGAATCGCGCAACGCCTTGAAGGAGTTTCTGGCTGGCAAGGGCGTGTCGCGCGAACAGATCGAGGCGTGCGGCCTTGTCGTCCATGGCGAGGGCATTGCCGTTTCCTATGACCGTTTCCGCGATCGGGTCATGTTCCCGATCGAGGATCTGCGCGGGCGCATCATCGCCTTTGGCGGGCGCGCGCTTTCCGCCGATGCCCCGGCCAAATATCTGAACTCGCCGGAAACCGAACTGTTTCACAAGGGCCGGGTGCTCTATAACGGCCTGCGGGCGCGCAAGGCCTGCCAGCCGCAAGGCGGCGAGCCCGCCAAATCCATCATTGCCGTTGAAGGCTATATGGATGTGATTGCGCTGGCGCAGGCGGGTATCCATCAGGCGGTGGCTCCGCTGGGCACGGCGCTGACGGAAGAACAGCTTGATCTGCTGTGGCGCATCAGCCCGGAACCCGTTCTGTGCTTCGATGGCGACGGGGCGGGGCTTCGCGCCGCCTACCGCGCCGTCGATCTGGGATTGCCCGCTTTGCAGCCCGGCAAGTCGCTGCGTTTCGCGCTTCTGCCGGAAGGTCAGGACCCGGACGATCTCGTCAAGGCGGAAGGTCCGGCTGCGTTCCACGCGGTCCTGCGCGATGCCAAGCCGCTGGTCGACATGGTGTGGACGCGGGAAACGACGGGCGGTGTCTTCGATACGCCGGAACGCCGGGCCGAGCTTGAAGCGCGGCTGCGCGAGATTACGAGCCGCATCGCCAATGAGGATATTCGCCGCCACTACAGCCAGGACATGCGCGACCGGGCGCAGGCTTTCTTCAGTCAGGGACGTCAGGGGTATCAGGGCGGAGGGCAGCGCAATTCGTCTTTCAACCGCAGGAACGAAGGCGGACGCGGGCGCGGCGGACCGGCTGGCGCCGGGGGGCGTCTTGCGATTTCCGACAGTCTGGTGCGTTCCACGCTGGTAAAAGGCGGCAGGCCGGGGGCGGGCTCGCACGCGCCTTTGCGCGAAACCGCAATCGTGCTGACGCTTCTCAACCATCCGCGCCTGATCGAAGAGGATTTTGAAACGCTGGCCGCGCTCGATCTGGGGCATGAAGCGTTGAGGTCGCTGCATCTGGCCATGCTGGATGTGCTGGCTGCCGGTCACATCGAAGATGGCCATGCGATGCGGCGGGCGCTGGTCAATGCCGGACATGGCGAACAGATCGAAATGCTCGAACTTGTGGTGAAGGGCGCGAAGCTCTGGACCGCGACGGCTCTGGCCGCTGAAGATGATGCCCGGGAAGCGCTTCGGCAGGCGCTTCACTTGCATCAGCGGGCGCGTACACTACATAAGGAACTGCGAGCCGTTGAAGCCGCGCTTGAAACAGACGAAACGGGCGAGTTATTCGCACGTCTTAAGGATATACAAAATCAGATTTTGAAAGCTGATGCGACAGAAGCGCTGATCGATGGTTTCGGCCTGTCTTCGGGACGTCCGCCCGGCGGTTTCTGATTCGGTTTACGAATCAGGCTTGCCGAACTGCCGGAAATGCGGGGTTGCGATCCCAAAACCGTGCTCTATCTGGCCAGCGAAGGGGCCGCGACAACAAAATGATTCGCTTTTTAGGCGCGAATCAGGTGAGTCGCTCTTGACGTATGGCGTAAATGACGGAATCACGACAGTTCGAACAAGGAAAAGAACAGAAACCGGTGATATCCGAGGCTGCAAGGCGGCAAGCTGGGTACGGGCCGGAAAGCTGCCCGGAAGACTGGCCCGGAAAATCGGTATTGTCCGGTGGACCGCCCGATCTGCCCACAAGAAATCGGAGATGAAGAAGCCCGATACCGATGGCAAGGTTAATCCGCCATTAACAGGAAATCGGCTACTCGCAGAATCAACTGACGGATTGCGACCTCGCAAAACTGTCCGAGAACTCTATCTATCTTAGAAGCGACCGGGGTCGCCTGGAGAAGAACATATGGCAACGAAGGTTAAGGAAAACGAAGAAGCCGAAGTCGAGCGCGAAGGTGCCGCCGACGGTCCGCTTCTCGACCTTTCTGACGATGCTGTCAAGAAGATGATCAAACTCGCGAAGAAGCGCGGCTACGTCACGATGGACGAGCTGAATGCCGTGCTGCCTTCTGAGGAAGTGACATCCGAACAGATCGAAGACACGATGTCGATGCTTTCAGACATGGGCATCAACGTCGTTGAAGACGACGAGCAGGACAACGACCGCGAAGACAACAGCGACGACGACTCGGAAGAGGGCGGCGATCTGGTCGAAGCCGGAGGCACGGCTGTTGCCACCACCACGACCAAGAAAGAGCCGACCGACCGTACCGACGATCCGGTGCGCATGTATCTGCGCGAAATGGGTTCGGTCGAGCTTCTGTCGCGTGAAGGCGAAATCGCCATTGCAAAGCGCATCGAGGCCGGTCGTGAAACCATGATCGCCGGGCTTTGCGAAAGCCCGCTGACCTTCCAGGCGATCATCATCTGGCGCGACCAGTTGAATGATTCCAACATCCTGCTGCGCGAAATCATCGATCTCGAAACCACCTATGCCGGTCCGGAAGCCAAGCAGGCCCCGGTGATCGAGCGGGTGGAAGAGGACAAGCCGCGCGATGACAAGCCTCAGCGCCGTTCGCGTGACGACGACGACATTACCAATGTCGGCGGCGACATGCCGGTTGAAGAGGAAGAAGAAGACGAGGACGAAGCAAACCTGTCGCTGGCGGCCATGGAAGCCGAACTGCGCCCGCAGGTCATGGAAACGCTCGATCTCATCGCCGACACCTACAAGAAGCTGCGCAAGCTGCAGGACCAGCAGGTCGAGGGCCGTCTGGCCGCGACCGGCGAACTGTCGTCAAGCCAGGAGCGCCGCTACAAGGAACTCAAGGATCAGCTCATCAAGGCAGTGAAGTCGCTGTCGCTGAACCAGAACCGTATCGAACAGCTTGTCGAGCAGCTTTACGACATCAACAAGCGTCTGGTGCAGAACGAAGGCAAGCTCCTGCGTCTGGCCGAATCCTTCGGCGTGCGCCGCGAGGAGTTCCTGAAGGAATATCAGGGCCACGAACTGGACCCGAAATGGGTCGAGCGCGTCAGCACGCTTTCGGCGCGCGGCTGGAAGGAATTCGCAGCCAAGGAAGAACGCACCATCGATCGCTTGCGTTCGGAAATCCAGATGCTGGCGACCGAAACCGCGATTTCGATCGGTGAATTCCGCCGCATCGTCAATCAGGTGCAGAAGGGCGAACGCGAAGCGACCATCGCCAAGAAGGAAATGGTGGAAGCCAACCTTCGCCTCGTTATCTCGATTGCCAAGAAGTACACGAACCGCGGCTTGCAGTTCCTCGATCTCATCCAGGAAGGCAATATCGGCCTGATGAAGGCTGTCGACAAGTTCGAGTATCGCCGCGGCTACAAGTTCTCGACCTATGCGACATGGTGGATCCGTCAGGCGATCACCCGCTCGATTGCCGATCAGGCGCGCACCATCCGCATCCCGGTGCACATGATCGAAACGATCAATAAGATCGTTCGTACATCGCGCCAGATGCTGCATGAGATCGGTCGCGAGCCGACGCCGGAAGAACTGGCCGAAAAGCTCGCCATGCCGCTTGAAAAAGTGCGCAAGGTCTTGAAGATCGCCAAGGAACCGATCTCGCTCGAAACGCCGGTCGGCGACGAGGAAGATTCACATCTGGGCGATTTCATCGAGGACAAGAACGCGCTTCTGCCAATCGATGCGGCCATTCAGGCCAATCTGCGCGATACGACGACCCGTGTTCTGGCTTCGCTGACGCCGCGTGAAGAACGTGTTCTGCGCATGCGTTTCGGCATTGGCATGAACACTGACCACACGCTGGAAGAAGTTGGCCAGCAGTTCTCGGTTACCCGTGAACGTATCCGCCAGATCGAAGCCAAGGCGCTGCGCAAGCTGAAGCATCCAAGCCGTTCGCGCAAGCTGCGTTCGTTCTTGGACAGCTAAGCTTGGACAGCCAAACGATACGGGAAGGGGAGGCGATATGTCCTTTTTGAAGCGTCTTTTTGGTGGAGGCTCCGCCTCTGAAACGCCAGCGGAGCCGAAAGAGGCTGGTCGCCTTGAGCATAAGGACTTTCTTATCATTGCCACGCCCTATAGCGAGGGCGGGCAGTATCAGGTCTGCGGCGTCATTTCCAAGTCGATTGACGGTGAAGTGAAGGAATATCGCTTTGTTCGTGCCGACCGTTGCCCCGGTATCGAAGATGCCGCCAGCATTGCGCTGAACAAGGGGCGACAGATCGTGGACGAACAGGGCGAGGCCATTTTTCGCTGACCGCCTGCAAGAAGATTGACAAAGCCGCGCACGTAAAATGCGCGGCTTTTTCGATTGAAGTTCAGTGCGGATGGCACACCATGGCGACCAGTCTGCGCACGATGGGCAGAATGGCGAGGAGCACCGGAAACGCGACCACCCATGAAAGAGCCCAGGCGCCCATCCAGCTCGACGCGAGATCGGGATGGGTAAAGCCAAGGCTTTTGGCGGTCGCAATCAGCGACACGATGAATGTCATCATGATCGAGAGGATGAAAGGCATCACAATGGATGCATAGCGAGCGGGCAGCTTCCTGCGGCGTGCGCATTCAAACCGAGACATATGTATTCCTGAATATTATGCTGGGAACGCAACGAACATCAACGTGATTGCCGTTCCCGGCGGGATCGACGCGTTGCCTGACGTAAGACGCTTACGGTCATGATGATGACGCTGTTTGATTAGCCTGTCCGTGAGCCGATTTCAACCGTTCAGAATGGCGGCGATTTGTCCATGCCATTCCCGACACAATTCCATTATACGCTGCATCATGAACGACAAACCATTCTGGCGCACCAAGACCCTGAACCAGCTTACCCGCAGCGAGTGGGAAAGCCTGTGTGACGGTTGCGGCCAATGCTGCCTGCATAAATTGCAGGACGAGGACACCGACGAGATTTACTGGACGAGCGTCGCCTGCACGCTGCTCAATGCCGAAACGTGCCAGTGTCGCGACTATCCCAACCGGAAAAAGACAGTGCCGGACTGCGTGTTCCTGACGCCGGAAATCGTCGATGAAGTGGACTGGCTGCCTGTGACATGCGCCTACCGTCTGGTCGCGGAAGGTTCGGACCTGTACTGGTGGCACCCGCTTGTTTCGGGTTCACCCGAAACCGTGCATGAAGCGGGTGTCTCTGTTCGCGGCAAGGTGACGGCCTTCGATCATGATATGGAAGATGACGACGATTATCTCGATCATATGGTGATGCCGGGCGAGCGATGACGGCTGGCCTGTGTTTTTCAAACATTGCTTAAATTTAATCCGCGACCGGGACAGTGCGACGCGGTTTTTTGCATTGCCATAACGTATTGAATTTATTTGTTTTATAGGGATGCGATGCGGATGTGTCTTCCGCTTCACGGTAAGCTGAACGGCACATGAATGATGGCTTTTCATTCTGTTCATCTATTGCGGGCTAATTCTCGGGTGTCTCAGGCAAGCCCTGGAAGCAAATCGAAAGAGGTTCAATGATGTCTGCAATTTCGCTCAAGTCGTTCGTCGTAACCGCCGCTCTTGGCGTTGCCGCCATCTTCACGACGGCAGCTACGGCCGGCGCCGCATCGCCGGTCGCCGTTCCCGCTGTCGCCACGTCGGCAAGCTCTGCCATCGTGAACGTCGACTATCGGGGGCATCGCCATGGCCGCCCGGTCTATCGCGGCCCTGCCTGCTCGGTTGAAGGCGCCAAGATGAAGGCCAACCGCATGGGCATCCGCAATGCGCGCGTCGCCTATCGCGGCAAGTCGGTTCAGGTTCGCGGCTTCCGCCATGGTCGCCCCGCCGGGGTCGTCTTCGCAAATGTGCGCGGCTGCCCGATCATTCGCTAAACCCGGTTTGAGTTTGAAAAGCCCCGGCCTGAGCAGTCAGGCCGGGGCTTTTCTTTGCCGACAGGTAAAGAAAAGGGGCGCCGGTGCGCCCCTTTGATCTTGCCAGTTGAGTTGTCGTTATTCCTTGATTTCGAAAACAACGTTGACCGAAACGTTGTAGCTGTTTTCGCCCGCTGCGACAGGCACGGCATCTTCCGGCGTTGCGCTGGCCATGGTTTTGAACTGGGCACGAGCGATCGGCATCGGCATTGGCGGGCGGCTTTGTTCGTTGATCTCGACGACGCGACCGATACCTACACCGGCAGCATCGGCAAGCGTCTTCGCCTTGGCGATTGCGTCGGCAACGGCACGTTTGCGCGCTTCATTGATCGTGGCGGACGGGTTGTCGTTGACGAAGCTCAGATCGCCGCCCTGATTGACGCCGAGCGTCACGGATTCATCAAGTACGTTGCCGACCTTGGCCAGATCGCGGACGCGCACCGTCAGGCTGTTCGAGACCGTATAGCCGGTGATGCTGGGCTCTTTCAGGCCATTCTTGTCGTCCGGGTAGACGTAGCGCGGCTGGATGTTGATGCCGCCGGTCTGAAGGTCGCGGTCTTCAATGCCCGCCTTCTTCATGGCTTCGAGCACCTTTGCCATGGCCTCGTTGTTGGCGGTCATCGCTTCGCGGGCGGTCTTCGCCTCGCGCAGCACGGAGAGATTGAGGATGGCCATGTCGGGCGAGGCGGTCATGGTGCCTTCGCCGGTCACGGCGATACGCGCAGGCTGCTTCGTCATCTGATTCTCCTGTGCCAGAGCCGGCAGGGTCAGCGCGCCTGCGAGCATGATTGCAGAAAAGGAGGTTGCAAGAAGAGTGGTAGCGCGGTTGTTCATAAAATCTCCTGTAGAGAAAGTTGAGGCAGCTTTGGCAGAGCAGGCCGTGCCGGAAGGGCTGGCCGCTTTGTCTTTGAAATCATTTATTTCTTGAGTTCCCTCTCATGCGTGGAGCCGACGATATCAGATTCGAGTTGCGCGCCAAATGCAACCTCCGGTTAAAACAGCGGAAGTGCTAGGAGCCGCTCTAAGTATTTGTTTCGTCGCATGTCTTCATCCCGAAACCGGTGCCCACTTTCGAGAGACATGCTCCCGGTTGCATGCATCGCAACTGAATATGTGCGCATTAGGGCAACTGATGCATTTGACAGCTTGTGTCCCGGCTTTCTTTAGGGTAGGGCAAGGATGCGTGGGGCCTGTAGCTCAATTGGTTAGAGCCGGCGGCTCATAACCGCTTGGTTGGGGGTTCGAGTCCCTCCGGGCCCACCATTTTCCTCTCAGCAGTTTTTAGCGACAGAAATTCCTGTCCGAACGCGCGCTTTCCGTGGCGTGTCCGCTGCAAAAATTCGATCTCCGATAAGTCAGTTTCGACAGGATCGGCCTTGGCAACAATCGCACATGAAAAACAGCCGCCTGTTCCAACAGGTCGGTGGTGCTGGCCTCACTACAAAGTTTCAACAAATTTTAGCGGTTCGTTAAGAAAATAGTAACGCAATGAAACAATTTTTTAAGTGACGTGAACTGGCAACAAATTGGAGGTTTTTGGCGATGAGAAAAAATGCAACCACCGTTGCGCTGGCACTAGCGGGGTTGGTGGCGAGTTCTCTCGCGGCTTCAGCGAAGACGAGTTATCTGGGTGAATTTCGGGATTGGGGTGTTTACCAGAACACCGAGCTTGCGGGAAACAAGTGCTATGCTTTGACCGTGCCGATTAATTTTCATCCTGCCGGCGTGCGGCATGGCGATAATTTTGTGATTATTTCCAAGGCGGATGGACAATACAGCCCCCAATTGGTGATGGGATATCAGTTGAAGGCCGATAGCGCAGTCAATGTGGTGGTTGATGGCGCGCGCTTCCCGTTTTTCAGCGAGGGCAATCGCGCCTGGGCGGAAAATGTCGCCGATGAGGCGAAGCTGATACGTGCAATGCGCGCGGGTAAGACGCTCAATGTGCAGGCGACATCGGCGCGGGGCACACAGACCCGCTACACGTTTTCTCTGATGGGGCTGTCAGCCTCCTTGCAGCGCGTGGATAGCTGCCGGTAATGCCGAAAAAGCCCTGCCGGCTGGCAGGGCTTTGACTTGAAATGTCCGGCCTCAGGAAAGCCAGGTCTGACGATTGTACCAATCGTCCAGCTCCGACCGAACACGGTCCTTCTCAATGCCGTAGCGTTCCTGGATCTTACCTTCCAACTGCTCGCGCCGGCCGTTGATTTGATCAAGATCGTCATCGGTGAGCTTGCCCCACTGTTCCTTGATCTTGCCCTTGGCCTGTTTCCAGTTTCCTTCAACGCGATTCCAGTCCATTGGTCGTTCCTCCGTTCCGGGTTGGTTATGGTTAACTAACGCAACGGACCACGATTGGTTCAGTAAAAAATTGCGCAATCCGCTCAGAGACCGAGAAACTGGAAGGGCTCGCTTTCCTTGAACATGTCGTTGACGACGCCATTGAAGGTGTTGGTCTGGTTGACGCCAAGGTCGAGTTTCTTCACCTTGCCGCTCTCCGGTGAAAAGTCGATTTTCTTCAGATCGACCCAGAAGACATTCGGTGTCAAAGCAGATTCAAAGAAGTAAAGCTTGCGCTTCTGGTCAGCTACCGTTCGCCAGCGCGTCGAGGAAATGTTGGGCTGGTCAGGCGTCGTCAGGCCAAAAGGAACGGATGTGTTTCGGATAACACTGAACACGCTGGCAATCGACTTGACCGGATCTTCGGTTTTCGGGACGGCGTTTACGTAGAACGATGCGCGTGCAAAACGGTCGGCAGCGCGATTTGTGCCCGGCAGCATCACGGTGCCGCCAATCTGGGTCCAGTAGGCGTTGAGTGCCAGCTGTTCGTCATAAACCGGCGAGTTGGTCATCACCTGATATTGCCTGCCATGATGGATAACCTGCTTGCCTTCGATATATTCAATGACCGCGCTGTCGCCGCTCGAATCGGAAATGGCCAGATGCAGCGTCGCCAGCCGGTCTTCGCCGGGGACTTTGTCCGTCACGATTGTAAAGGGATCGCTGCGCAGCTTCTGGACCGCCTCGTCGACGGTTGCGAAGTTGTCGAGTACATATTGCGCCCATGCGGCGATGGTGAGGCCCGGCGTGGTGCCGTCATATTTGGGATATTCGGATTCGACCAGCCACAGCGCGCCAACGGAAAGTCCTGCTTCGTTCAGGCCGTCGGTAGTGGAAATGTCGTAACCGGAGGCGATAACGCTGCCATATTTGGACGTCCACTGGAGCGAATTCTTGCCCGCCTCGCCGGAGCGTTTCATGCCGCGCGGAAAGATCCAGAGATTGGTTGCGACATCCACTTTCCAATCCATGGATCGGGCGGTCATCACCTGATCGTTGGCCCCATGATAAACGAAACGCGTACATGCTTCGGCAACCGGTGCGGCGAGCATGCTGCCTGCAACGAGCGCTGCGATGCAGGTGCTGGAAAAAGACCGCTTCGAAATCGGCATGAATAGTCCCCTCTGTGATGCCCGTAATCTTACGGGCAGAACGCCCGTTGGCCGTCGGGCGAATGCCCTTCGCAACGCGATATAAGGCAGCGATTGCTGTTGGGAAGACAGGTGCACCGGCAATAAAGCGCGTTTTTATTTAATCTTGTCAGATCAGCGCTAAAAAGCCTTTTACTTGAAGCATATTCTTATCGATCCTCGTTTCACTCCGGTCGGAGTATACTCTAACGCTCTCCCATATATCCGCGCTGTTTCCATTGCTGCAATGGCATGACGTCCGGCGGCCCTCCGCCTGCCTCGTACCAGGAGTCGACGGCCCAGCGCTGGCCTTGCCGGTCTTCGATAACCGCTGTCCAGTGCGGGTAACGACCGTCAATGAAAGCGCCGCGGGATGCGCGCCGGGCGACCGTGTGATGTTTCAGCCACCCGCGTGATTGCAGATAGCGCAGGAAGTTGTCGGTATTGGTCGATTCATCGATGCAATCCATCTGGCCCCGGATGCGGGCCTTGCCGAACTGCATTCTCGGCTTGTCGCGGATGCCGATGGTCGCGGTGCTGCGCTGTTCGAAGATGGCCACTGCGGCCCGCAATGCCTTGCGCTCGCCGTCTGCACTTCGGTTACCGTTCTGCAGCAGATTGCGGATGCGCTGTTCGTCCTTTGCGCTCAGCGTAACCTTGGTCCGGTAATGGCATTCGTAACCGTGGCAGACGCTGAAGGTCTGTGCCGAAGCCGGTCCGCCAGGGAACGCCAGACCTATGAGGATGCCTGTACCCAGCAGTTTTATCAAATCGCCGCTCCGTATCCGGTTGACCGAATTTCCGTGCAATTTCAGCAAGATAAAATAGACCGAATCTCCCGATATTCTAGCGATGCTTATGGCTTGTGAAAAGCAGGGAGGGCTCCAGGCGCTCCAGCCCCTGATAGGGATTGGCATGGATTGCCAGAATCCAGAGACAGAACGAGGCCGTCAGTGAGTAGATGACGAGCGCTTTCACGCCTGCCCGCACGCGGTCGGCGTGAGTTGCGGCGATGGTTATCGCGGTCAGAAATGTGAGCGAAAGCACAAGATACCATTTGTAATAGTCGATCGAGGTCGATCCGACCGCCAGACGGGTATTGCGGGCATCCTGCAATTCATCGAAGTCGTTGATGAGCTGGGAGATGACGGGCGAGGGGACATCGGTGCGCGCAAGATTGATGATCTCGCGCCTTATGTCCTGCAGTGCGGTTTCGACGGAACCGGCGGGCTCGACATTGATCTTGTCGCGCCATTCATCGTCGATCACCGCGCGGCGATAGCCGGTGAGGGCGGTTGTAAGGGCAGGCGCGGCCAATATCTCCGCATTGGAGGTTCCGATCAGGCGGGAAATCGCCGAGCGTTCTTCACTGACAGCCTGATCGGCCCGGGAATTGACGCTCCATATATCGGCCGCGACAAAGCCGAGCGATAAAGCCCAGGCCGTGGCGATAGTGCCGATGAAGGCACCGATCGGAATTGACAAAGCGTCACTGGCTGCGTGTTTTGACAGCATGTCCAGTGCGAAACGCCCGACCCCATAGAACACAATTCCGAGTACGGCGAAGGCTACAAATGACAGGTAAATCGGCAGCTCGAAGATAAAGGTCATTCTTCCCCACTTGGAGCGCTGCCGGTCGATCGGGATCGCTCTCACCTGTTGTTCTGCCGCATATCTTTCATCAAAGCCGCTTTCGGCTGCGCTCTGATATCGGCTTGTTGGCAGCTAATATTAGGGAGAAGTGTTGAATTTTACTTAGAGCATTTCCAGCAAAAGTGTGAAACGGTTTTGCGTTCGGAAACTCGGCTAAAACAGGAACTGCCCCAATAGAAAAACCCGCCGGTTGAGCCGGCGGGCTGAGCAGGTGAAATTCGAATTTGCCGGGGTCAGAACGAGACGGAAAAGCCGACAACAGGCCCATGCTGGGTCACGTCATACTTGAACTTCGAAACCGTATCGTTGTCCTTGTAATCCTGGTAGAGCGCACGATAACCAACGCGGAATGTTGTCGGCACATCGAAAACCAGCGTGCGATAGCCCAGATAGATCTGGCCGTTGGCGCTGAGTTTGGTTCCGGCTCCGAAGCCGCCGATATCGGCTTCCGCGAAAATGTTCCACCGGTCATTGATATCGTAGAAGACGCGGGTGCCCACGAACGGGTCAGTCCATTCCACCTTGCGCGAACCGCTGAAACGCCCGACTTCCAGTCCCGCTTCCAGCTTTGTCCAGCGCACGCCGATTGTCGGTTCAATCGCGAAAACACGCTGGTTTCCGAAAAGCGTTGTTCCTTCGAGTTGCTGTTCATAAATACGGTAGTACGCGCCGCCCGACAGGCTTGTCGTTGTGATGTCAAGCGACAGCTCGTTGTCGCGGAGGTTCTCCTCCTGGCTGGTTTTCACGTACTGCCCGTCGATGAAAAAGCCGAACGTACCGTTGGAAATATCAACATTGCCCATCAGGCCCATATCGAGATTGTCGAAAATCTCACTGAACGGCATATGGACATCGGTGCTGCGGCCCAGCAATCCGGCGCTGCCATTCAGCGAGGCGCCCCAAAGATAAGGGCTGACGACCACCCGCCAGCGCTGCTGATCCTGAATTTCTGGTTGTGGCGCCACGGCATCGGCGGCAAGGGATGCTATTGATGAACCTATTAAAACAGTTGTTGCTAATATAATATTTCTGGAAAATTTTGACAGTAAATTCCCGTTCTGGTTACGTGATCTTCCGCGTTTCACTGAAAAAACCCCTCGATTATGTATTAGCATTTCTGATAATACATCGGACTCAAATCTTTCTCCATATATATGTTAATCGTTTTGAGAAATAAAACGAAAATTCTTGCCAGTACTGACGTTTATTCTGTGGATTTTCAGCGGGTGTCGCAATTTATTGGCTGCAGGACAGTACGGCGCTCCTCCGCGATTGCCGCCGGAATCTATCAGCGGCAATACGCTTCTCCCCATTTCGCGAGCTAGTGATGGCTGGAATTGCTTTTCCCGGCGCTGTTGATAATGATTTCGAGAAGCCAGGGCCGGTGGTCAATAATTTCGGTCAGTTCCTGCAGGCCGATCTGCGAGCCGGCTTCCTTCAGCAGCGCGTTGGCGTCAGAGGCCGATCCGTTCTTGCCTTCGAGCGCCACGCGGTGCGCTCGGCGGATAAGCAGTTCGGGTTGTGTAAAGCTGCTCTCGGCCAGTCTTTTCTCGATTCGGCGCTGTAGCTCTTCCGGAGCAATCATCTGCTGAGTTCCTTCGTTCCTGTAAAAGTGCGCAGCCATTGCTGACTGCAATCCGCACCCGGAATCTATGTTGAGATCAAGTTTTTACCACGCGACAATTCGTACAAAACGATCACGTCGAGAGGACTTTACTGCCAAAGGGATGCGGGAGAGGGCGGATTCGTCCGACTTTAGTATCACAGAATAGTAACGAAATATTTCAGCACATCAAATCCGCAAAATTGCCAATTTATTGCCACGCTTTCTCTTGTTTGCATCTGGCCTGCTACTTACATAGCCGATACGCCTTGGCGGGAAGAGCAGTGGTCAGGCAGAACGGATGCGGCAAGCGAATTTCGCTTCGCGGGTTCGTTTTGCGGCGTCCGCTGCCGGTTTCCGTTTGATAACAATAATAATCCGATGGTTTGCAATGGCCACTCTTCGTTATTTCATCTGGCCCATGGTTTTCACCGTATTGGGTCTCGCTGGTGCCGTCTGGCTTGGTTACGAATTGACCGGCACTTTTGGGGGAATGGTCTCCGTCTTCATCATCTGTGCAGTTTTGAGCGTTCTCGAAATCTCGCTTTCCTTCGATAACGCCATCGTCAATGCGCGCATTCTGCGTGACATGACGCCGGAATGGCAGCACCGCTTCCTGACCTGGGGCATTATCATCGCCGTTTTCGGCATGCGCATCATTTTTCCGCTGGCCATCGTCGCGGTTGCCATGTGGACCGATCCGATCTCGGCACTGAAACTCGCCATCTGGCAGCCCGATGAGTATGCCCGCGTGATCTCGGAATCGCATACCGGCATCGCGGCCTTCGGCGGCACATTCCTGCTCATGGTCGGCATGAAGTACTTCTTCGATGTCGAAAAGGATGTGCACTGGATCAAGGCCATCGAAAGCCGCATGTCGAAGTTCGCCTCCGTGCAAGGGGTGGAAATCGGCGTCGCAATCGCGCTGATCATCTTCTTCTCCTATCAGCTTGATGCCGAGCATTCGCACACGTTCCTCATCGCGGCCCTATTCGGTCTTCTGACCTTCCTTGCCGTTGAAGGACTTGGCGAGGTCCTGGACGCGACGCAGGAGCAGATGGACATGGTGCATCGCGGCGGCCTTGGCGCTTTCATTTATCTGGAAGTGCTCGATGCCAGCTTCTCGTTCGACGGGGTTATCGGCGCGTTCGCATTGACCACGAACCTGTTCATCATCGCCATCGGTCTTGGTATCGGCGCCTTCTATGTGCGCTCGCTCACCATCATGCTTGTCGAGCGCAAGACGCTCGGCCAGTACCGCTATCTCGAGCATGGCGCTTTTTATGCGATCCTGGTTCTGGCGGTCATCATGTATGTCCAGACGCTGGTGCATATTCCCGAAGTCATCACCGGCCTTATCGGCGCGGCCCTGATCGGTCTCTCTTTCATGTCGTCGCTACGCTACAACCGGCTCAATCCGAACTGGCAGGAAGAAGCCGAAGAGGCCCCGGGGCATTAGCCTATATTGTGTAGTTTGAAAAAAAGGGGTCGCTCATGCGGCCCCTTTTTTGTTGGGCTTGACCGAATCGCCGGAGTTGAAGACCATTTATGAATGCGATGGATTTCGCAACTTGCCGTAGTCGTGTCGATGCAGCGATGCGGTTTTTACAGGGGGAGGGGACGTTTCCATGGTCGTTACACGGTTGAGCAAGATCGCTTTCGTGGCGGCAATAGCTTTTTTCGCAACGCTGGTTTCGTTCGGCAATATCACCGATTACGACACCAATTTTGCCTTCGTGCAGCACGTTCTGATGATGGACACGATCTTTCCCGACGCCACGACGAAGTACCGTGCCATCGATAATCCGATGCTGCACAACGCCGCCTATCTTCTGATCATCGCGGCGGAAACGCTGACTGCAATCCTGTGCTGGATCGGAGCTGTTGCCATGCTTGGCCGCCTGACCGACCGGGCGGCGAGCTTCAACCGCTCCAAGAAATGGGCCATTGCCGGTCTGTCGCTCGGTTTTCTGGTCTGGCAGGTGGGCTTCATGTCCGTTGGTGGAGAATGGTTCGGCATGTGGATGTCGCAAACCTGGAACGGGATCGAATCTGCGTTCCGGTTCTTCATCACCATCATTGCCGTACTTATCTTCGTGGCGATGCCTGACGGCGAACTAGATTAAGTGTGATGCTGAAACAGGCTCGTCGATCAGTTCGACGCCAGCCTGTTTCATCCTTTCCAGCATGATGTCCATTGAACCGTTGAGGTCGATGCCGCGGCAGGCATCGAGACGGACGCGGACCTGAAAGCCCTGGGCCACGGCATCGAGCGCCGAATAGGCGACGCAGAAATCGGTAGCGAGGCCCACCAGGGTGAGCGAGCCGATATTGCGTTCGCGCAAATATCCGCCAAGGCCGGTCGGCGTTTTATGATCGTTTTCGAAGAATGCGGAATAGCTGTCTATGCCGACGCGAAAGCCCTTGCGGATGATGATCTGCGCCCGCGTCCATTGCAGGGCGGGGTGGAAATCCGCGCCGCGGCTGCCTTGCACGCAATGGTCGGGCCACAGCGTCTGCGGGCCGTAGGCCATTTCCACCGTATCGAATGGCATGGCGCGAGGGTGGGATGAGGCGAAGCTTGAATGGTTGGCCGGGTGCCAGTCCTGCGTGAGGATGACGTTCTCGCTTTCCTCGATCAGCCGGTTGACGGTGGGAATGATTTCATCGCCGCGATCAACCGCCAGCGAACCGCCGGGGCAGAAATCATTCTGGACGTCGATAACCACAAGTGCATGACCGATCATGCAGCGCTCCCGCTTGGTTTGCTCTACGGTCGACTATAGCCAGAGAGGTTTTGCGAGGCCAGCAATAAGCCGCGTTCTGGTATAACATCGGCAAGGGTGCTACGGACGACCCAAACCAGTCCCAACAGGAAATCATCATGACAGATGTAATCGTCCGCGACAGCAATGGCACCCAGTTGAATGACGGCGATTCCGTCACGCTCATCAAGGACCTGAAGGTCAAGGGAACCTCCACGACATTGAAGCGGGGAACGCTGGTCAAGGGCATTCGCCTGACCGGAAACCCGGCGGAAGTCGATTGCAGCACCAAGCAGGTCAAGGGATTGGTGCTGCGAACTGAGTTTCTGAAGAAAGCCTGAGAGCCTGTTCCAAAAGTCGCCCTGTGTAACTACAAGGTCAGGCGTCGATCTCCACGCGACCGCGCGGGCGGCTGCAGCAGGCGAGGATATAGCCTTCCGCGATCTCGTCATCGCGTATGCCGCCATTGTGATTCATTTCGGTCTCACCGCCGAGGCACTTCACCTTGCAGGTGCCGCAGATGCCAAACTCGCAGGCGCTTGGAATCTTGAGCCCGCCATTGCGTGCCGCAAGCAGGATCGTATCGTTTTCGGTGCATTCGACTTCGACACCTGAAAGGCTGAAGACGACGCTGGCGGAAGCCACCGCCGGAGCGGCGGGTGCTGGCGAAGCCGCCTCGGAGAGCGTGGAAGGCACTGGAACCGACGAAATCTCGCTGGCCGGATTAAAGCTTTCCTGATGGTAGTTGGCCATGTTGAAGCCGGCATCTTCCAGCAGGCCGCGCACGCCGTTCATGAACGGCTCCGGCCCGCAGCAGAAGACGGTGCGATGCAGGAAATCCGGCGCCAGAAGTTCGAGCCGGGCGCGGTCGATGCGCCCGTGCAGGCCGGGCCAGACATGGCGTGCCGATGATTGCTCGACGATAAAGGCCAGCCGCATGGCTTCCATGCGTCCGGAAAGCAGTTCCAGCTCCCGGCGGAAAATGATGTCGTCCGGCGTGCGCGCGCAGTTGATAAAGGCGACGTCGGTTGCCGGGGCGCAGTCGAAAAGCCAGCGGGTCATGGAGACCATCGGCGTGATACCGGAACCGGCGGAGACGAAGAGGTATTTTTCGCCGGGATGGTTGGCGAGCGAGAAATCGCCATTCGGCCCGTAAGCCTTGATTTTCATCGGCGGACGCAGATTGTCGAGCATCCAGCGTGTGCCGATGCTGCCCTTCTGCGCCTTGACCGTGACAGAGATGTGGTAGGGACGGGAAGGGGTGGAGGACAGCGTATAGGTCCGCAGCACCGGCCCCAGGCCATCGGCCCGTTCAATCGGCAGTTCGAGGGTGACGAACTGGCCCGGCGTATAGCGGAACCAGTTGTCCTCGGCAGTCTTGAAGGAGAAGGTCATGACGTCTGGCGCTTCTTCGATGGCCGAGATGCATTCCAGCATCTGCAACCTGTCGTTCCACGGCAGCATCTCATCCAGATATTTCAGAGGCTGCATGGCCTTCTCACTTCTCGCTTCATATTACGGTATCAGGCGACGCGGCTAAGCTTTGCCGCTTCGCCACGCAGGCGCGGCGTCATGGTGTTGGTGTACCATTCGAGGAACTGCATCACGCCGCCTTCATGTTCGACCGAATACGGGCCGGGCTGATAAGCGGGCGAGCGAATGCCCACCGCGTTTTCCTCGACGATCTGCCGGTCCTGATCGTTGGTCTGTATCCATACATGGGTCAGTTCGTCGAGATTGTAATCCACGCCTTCGACAGCGTCCTTGTGAACGAGCCATTTTGTGGTGACAAGCGTTTCCTCGGCGCTGATCGGCAAGACGCGGAAGGAAATCGCGTGGTCGGCCATCAGATGGTTCCAGGTCGACGGATAGTTGAACAGCAGCATGGCGCCGATATTCGTGCCGCCAGCCACCTGCTCGCTCAATGGCTTCTTGACCGCTGCCTTGCCGGACATGGTGTAGCTCACCGCGTCGCGCAGAAGCGGAATGCGGGTGATGCGGTAACGGCCATCTTCCGACATGTTGAATTGTGCAGGCAGGCCGACGCTGGCGCAATTCTTCCAGAGCTGGTTGATTTCCGGGTCTTCCATGACGCCCTGCACGCCGGTTGCCGATGGCGCTTCCGGATAGGTGCGGCAGAGTTCGGGGTGGTTGGCAGCGCAGTGATAGCACTCGCGGTTGTTTTCCCAGACCAGCTTCCAGTTGCCCTTCTCGATGATCGAGCTTTCAAAGGCGACCTTCGCGTCCTTGATATTGTGCGGCGCGAGATAAGGTTCGACCAGATTGCGGAAGGCCGCGAAATCGGGCGCTTCATCGGCGACGCAGATATAGATATAGCCAGCCACGGTTTCGCAATGCACCGGCTTGAGGCCGTATTCCGCAGGCTTGAAGTCAGGGCCGACCTGACGCGCGAAGAGCAGGCGTCCGTCGAGCTCATAAGTCCACTGGTGATAGGGGCAGACGAGCTTTGCGGCCGTTCCCTTTTCGGCGGCGCAGATGCGCGAGCCGCGATGGCGGCAGGAATTGTGGAAAGCACGAATGCCGCCCTGCGTGTCGCGAACGATGACGACGGGATAAGCGCCGATCTGCACGGTCATGTAGGAACCGGTTTTCGGCAACTCGCAGTCGTGGCCGACAAACAGCCAGTCCTTGTAGAAAATGTTCTCCAGATCCTGCTTGTAATATTCAGGATCGGTGTAGAATTTCTGCTCCAGGCTGAAATTGGGGTCGCGCCCGGTCAACAGCCCCAGCATTTCGTTGCGAACGTCCATAGCCTCGAACCCTTGCTTTCCATCTTGGATCCGCCTTCTGCTGTTCTCCCAGCGACCATGGCGCGATCCGGTGTTCCCTTTGTCTTCCGGAAGCACGGCTTGTCCCGTTATCTCAATGGCTTGTCCACATCTCCCGAGGTCTGCGGACTGGCTTCCGTTACCCTGATTCAATCACTGAACTATTCTAAACGCGCATTGGGATGCGACATGGTTTTCGCGTAAAGACGACACGTCAAATTATCGCGTTTGCGACGTTTCCAGGATTGCAAATTGGCTTAAAAGCCAGTTACCACGTCAACCATATCCCAATCTGTTTCATTCCATGGGAGGCTCGGTGGCCATGAAACGTTCCGAAATCAACGAAATCATTCGCGAAAGCGACGCCTTCATCCGCTCTTTCGGCTATGTCATGCCGCCTTTCGCCTACTGGTCGCCGGAGGAACTGAAGGCGCGCACCTCGTCCGATGCGCGCGCAATCCGCGACGCGCGCCTCGGCTGGGATATCACCGACTACGGGCAGGGCAAGTTTGCCGATCTCGGACTGTTTCTCTTCACCACGCGCAACGGCAATGCGAAGGACCTCAAGCGCGGCGGCGGGATGCTTTATGCCGAAAAGATCATGATTTCGCGTGAGAATCAGCTTTCCCCGATGCACCGCCATGTAGTGAAGGCGGAAGACATCATCAATCGCGGCGGCGGCACGCTGGTGCTGGAACTGTTCAATTCGCTCCCGGACGGCAGCGTGGATGAGGAAACCGACGTGACGGTCGCAACCGACGGACGCCTTGTGACGCAGAAGGCTGGCGCTCACCTGAAGCTTCAGCCCGGTGAAAGCGTGACCCTCTTGCCCGGCAACTGGCATGCTTTCTGGGGCGAGGGCGGCGATGTGCTGATCGGTGAGGTTTCGACCGTCAACGATGACCTGACAGACAATATTTTCCGCGAGCCGATCGGCCGTTTTTCGAATATCGAAGAAAACGAGAAGCCGCTGCATCTGCTGGTATCGGACTACGACAAATGGCTGTGATCCTACCGATATTTCGTTTCTGGCAGCCTGCAAATGGTGTTGTTTGACGCTTCCGGTCCGCATGTAACTTTAAGTGAACAATGCTCCGGTTCTCCAACGGCTCCATTTCAGGCAAACCGGAACCGGAATCTCAACAGGCTCTCGCGAAGCAAACTGAAGGACTAAATCATGAAGCTGGCGATGATCGGAACGGGCTATGTGGGGCTGGTTTCGGGTGTGTGTTTTGCTGAATTCGGCTTTCACGTCATCTGCGTCGACAAGAATCCGTCGATCATCGAACGGCTGAAAGCCGGTAAGGTCACCATCTTCGAGCCGGGACTCGATGAGTTGATGACCCGCAATATTCGCGATGGCCGACTGGAGTTCAGCACCGATCTTCCGGCAAGCGTGGCGGACGCCGATGTCATCTTCATAGCGGTCGGCACGCCGTCGCGTCGTGGTGACGGCGAGGCGGACCTGCAATATATCGAAGCGGCTGCGGATGAAATCGCCGCCGCCATGAAACCCGGTGCCGTGGTCGTCATCAAGTCGACGGTGGTGGTGGGCACCAATGCGCGCATACGCGACCGCATCAAGGCCGCCAATCCGGGCGTGCCGTTCTCTATGGTGTCCAATCCGGAATTTCTGCGGGAAGGTTCCGCAATCGAAGATTTCATGCGGCCTGACCGTGTGGTGGTCGGCGTGGAGGACGAGCGCGGCAGGGCTGCGATGCAACGTCTCTATCGTCCGCTTTACCTGCGTGAAACGCCGATGGTCGTCACGTCGCTCGAAAATGCGGAAATCATCAAATATGCCGCCAATGCCTTTCTGGCGATGAAGGTGACATTCATCAACGAGGTGGCCGATCTTTGCGAGAAGACCGGCGGCAATGTGCAGGAAGTGGCGCGCGCCATCGGCATGGATAACCGCATTGGTTCCAAGTTCCTGCATGCAGGACCGGGTTTTGGCGGGTCATGCTTCCCGAAAGACACGCGCGCCTTCGCTGCAACCGGCAAGAAATATGATGCGCCACAATCGCTGATCGAGCAGGTCATCGCGGTCAATGAAGCGCGCAAGCAATCCATGGCCGAACGGATCGTGACTGCCGCCAAGGAAAGCGGGGCGGATACGGTTGCGGTTCTTGGCGTCGCCTTCAAGCCGAACACCGATGATATTCGCGAGTCTCCCGCGCTCGACATTATCGCGGCCATCCAGAAAGCCGGGATCAAGGTTCAGGCCCACGACCCGGAAGCCATGGGTGCTGCCCGAGCGGTGTTGCCCAACGTCGTCTGGTGCAATTCAGCCTATGAAGCGGCGGAAGGTGCGGGCGTCGTCGCCCTGCTGACCGAATGGAACGCCTATCGCGCGCTCAATCTTAAACGGATAGCCAGCGCCATGGCCGGAAATGTGCTGATCGACCTGCGCAATGTCTACAAGGCCGAAGACATTGCAGGCACCGGACTTGATTACCGTTCGGTGGGGCGGACGCTTCCAATCTGAGTGAAATGCCGGGGAGTTTACTCCCCGGCTGTCAGCCGCTTCTTTTCATTGGCGATGAGCCAGAGATTGCGGATATAGACGACGAGGCCAAGCGCCTGTCCGGCAATGAAGACCGGGTCCTTGCGCTGGATCGCATAGATCAAAAGTAGCGTGCCGCCGAAAAGCGAGAAGAACCAGAAGGCAACAGGCATCACGCTGCGCTTTGCCTTTTCGGACGCCAGCCACTGCACCACGAAGCGCATGGTGAAACAGGCCTGGGCGATGAAGCCCAGCACGATCCAGCCGTCCCATTGCGCCACGAAGACCTCGTGCAGCCATTGCGACAGGCTGTTGAAAATATCAGTCATGGGTGATCTCCCTCACACGAGGAACGACCTTGCGGCGCTTGCGCAGCCACCAGACGCCATAAAGGTCAAGGATGCCGCGCATTCCACGGTCCAGAATGCCATAATTGGATTTGCCGTGGCGGCGTTCGCGGTCGACCACATCCACATGCACCACGTCATAGCCCTCGCGCAGCGCCAGCGCGGGAAGGTAGCGATGCCAGCCGTCGAAGAAAGGCAGTTGCCGGAACAGGTCGGTGTGCAGCGCTTTCAGTCCGCAACCGGAATCGCGTGTCTTATCCTTGAGGATCGCGCCGCGCAGATTGTTGGCAAAACGGGAAGACAACTGCTTTAGCTTGGTATCGGTGCGCTTGAGGCGCTGTCCGGCTGCAATGCCGTAATCCGGTCCGGCTTTGATCAGCGCATCCGCCAGAACCGGCAGATAGGCCGGGTTGTTCTGCCCGTCGCCATCCATGGTCACGACGATCTTGCCGCGCGCTGCGAAAACACCGGAGCGCACAGCGGCGCTCTGACCCGACGAGCGGTCATGGCGCAGATGGCGGAGCGGCTTGCCCGCATGGATGCGGCCCGCGAGCACATCGCTCGTCGAGTCCGTCGAACCGTCGTCTACGACGATGACTTCGTATGCGCGGCCCTGCATGGCGGCATCGACTTCATCCAGCAGAAAGGCAAGATTGTCGGCTTCGTTGCGGCAGGGGATAACCACAGAAATCGTCGGTGTGTCCAAGCGGAGTGTTCCTTCATTCCTCGCGCCATCTGCCTAAGCCCGGCTTATCTGCCCGGAAACCCGATAGCGCGCAAGGCGCGCTGCATAGCATTGATTGCATGGCAAAGCCAAGACGGTTCAAGTAATCGTGAGTTTTGGCCCCGATAATAGCTCGATTAGTCGATTGACCGCTGTTTTAGCCGGACATTGGCGCAGACGGAAGGGCCGCTGCCAGCCAATCCAGAAAATTCTGTGTCACCTGGTCCCGGTTGGTTTCGTTGAGGCTTTCGTGGCGGGTGCCGGGCAGGATCGTGCAATCGACACGCTTGAAGCCCATGTTCCGCAGTCTCTCCGCCAGCCTCTGCACAGCAGCACCGTTTGCCGTTGCCGGGTCTTCCGCGCCGCCAACGAGATTGAACGGCATGTCTCGCGGAACTTTCGCGAAGTTGCGGTCGTCGGCGGCACGGCGGATCAAGCGGAAAATGTCGATCCATAGCGCCACGCTGGCGTCAAAGCCGCAAAGCGGATCGGCGATATAGGCATCGACCTCCGCTGCATCGTGGGAAAGCCAGTCGAACAGCGTGCGGTGTCCCTTTATGGACCGGCCCCAGGCGCGGAAGGTCATTTTCGGCAGGATGCTGCTTGGAACGTCCGAGCCTTTCAGCATGCGCTCCATATAAAGAAGTGCGAGGGCCGCTGCGCTTTCCGCTCCGCCGTCGAAATTGGCATTCCAGATTGCCGCCGCATCGACCGTATCGGCATGGTTCAGCACATAGTTCAGCGCGATCAGCCCTCCCATGGAATGGCCGAAAAGCACCACGGGCAAGCCCGGATGTTTCTCGTGGATGTGTCGGTTGAGCGCCCGGACGTCCTCGATGGCCACGATATGACCCTGTTTTTGCGCGAACATGCCTCTTGGTGCATGAGCGCCGATATTGGCGCCGTGTCCGCGATGGTCGTGAATATAGACGTGGCAGCCAGCCGCAGCGAGGGCGGATGCGAAGCGTTCGTATCGCGCCGAGTGTTCGGCAAGACCGTGGCATATCTGGACGACCGCTCGCGGCGCGTCGGCACGGATGGTGCGGAACGGAAGTTCCGGTTTGTCTGGGACCGGCAGATGATGAATGGTTTTGAAGGTCATTCCGCCATCTGATTTTATGCCGTGCAAATAGTCAATCTCCCCTTATGTAGCGTCGCATAAACAGGCATCGGACCGTGGGGTGAGTGAATTTTAGGCAACAGCGTTTTTTGTGCAGATTCTGCTTGAAAAGCGCAAAAGCTTGGGCAAATCTAGCCTTGCAGACGGGGTTTTGAAGGGCATTCAGGGGCGTCGAGAGACGGAATTCGCGTCATAACTTGCAGGCCGTCCGATGAAAGGGAGGAAACTTTCGCGGACGGTGGCCAGAGGGGAAACCGGGTGACGGAAATATCCGCGCCCGGTTTCATTATATGTGTTTCATCAGCAGATACGGACTGGCGGTTCCGGCCGCTTCCATTTCACGGGTTGGCGTTTGCTTCCGGGGCGTATTTGGCCTACATACGCGTCAGCAATTTCCGCGCGGTTCGCATGATCGGCGACCCGCGCTTCTCAACCTGCGGAGACGACGCGCTTTATGGCACGCCAGTTCATTTATCATATGTCCGGCCTCAACAAGGCCTATGGCAACAAGAAGATTCTGGAGAATATTCATCTCTCCTTCTATCCTGACGCCAAGATCGGCATTCTCGGTCCGAACGGCGCCGGTAAGTCGACCGTGCTCAAGATCATGGCCGGCCTCGACAAGGAATATACCGGCGAGGCGTGGCTCGCCGAAGGCGCTACCTGCGGTTATCTTCCGCAGGAGCCGGAGCTCGATCCTTCCAAGGATGTGCTCGGCAATGTGATGGAAGGCGTCGCCGACAAGAAGGCGATCATCGACCGTTACAACGAACTGATGATGAATTATTCCGATGAGACCGCCGACGAAGGCGCAAAGCTTCAGGATATCATCGATAGCCAGAACCTCTGGGACTTGGACAGCCAGGTCGAGATGGCCATGGAGGCGCTGCGCTGCCCTCCGGGCGATGCGGACGTGACCAAGCTTTCGGGCGGCGAAAAGCGCCGCGTGGCGCTTTGCAAGCTTCTGCTTTCGAAGCCGGAGCTGCTGCTTCTCGACGAACCGACCAACCATCTGGACGCCGAAACCACCGCATGGCTTGAAAAGCACCTGCGCGAATATCCGGGTTCGGTGTTGATCATCACCCACGACCGTTACTTCCTCGACAATGTGACGGGTTGGATTCTGGAGCTCGACCGCGGTCGCGGCATTCCTTATGAAGGCAACTATTCCGCCTATCTGGAAGCCAAGGCCAAGCGCATGGCGCAGGAAGGCCGCGAGGAAGCTGCTCGCGAAAAGGCGTTGTCGCGCGAACGCGAGTGGATTTCGGCAAGCCCGAAGGCGCGTCAGGCCAAGTCCAAGGCGCGTATCAAGGCCTATGACGAACTGGTCAAGAGCGCGGAAGAGCGCCGCCCCGGCGATGCGCAGATCATCATTCCGGTGGGCGAGCGCCTTGGTCAGGTGGTGATCGAGGTTGAAAACCTGTCGAAGGGCTTTGGCGACCGACTGCTGATCGACGATCTGAGCTTCAAGCTGCCTGCGGGCGGCATTGTCGGCGTCATCGGCCCGAACGGTGCCGGTAAATCGACGCTCTTCAAGATGCTGACCGGTCAGGAACAGCCGGACAAGGGCTCTGTGCGTATTGGCGAGACGGTTCATCTGTCCTATGTGGATCAGAGCCGCGACGCGCTCGACCCCAACAAGACCGTCTGGGAAGAGATTTCCGGCGGCAATGACGTCATCAAGCTCGGCAAGTTTGAAATGAACTCCCGCGCTTATTGCGGCGCGTTCAACTTCAAGGGCGGCGACCAGCAGCAGAAGGTCGGCAATCTTTCCGGCGGTCAGCGCAATCGTGTTCACCTTGCCAAGATGCTGAAGTCCGGCGGCAATGTCCTGCTCCTCGACGAACCGACCAATGACCTTGATACGGAAACGCTGGGCGCACTTGAAGATGCGCTGGAAAATTTCGCTGGCTGCGCCGTTATCATCAGCCACGACCGTATGTTCCTCGATCGCCTGGCAACGCATATCCTCGCATTCGAAGGCGACAGCCACGTCGAATGGTTTGAAGGCAACTTCGAGGACTATGAAGCTGACAAGATCCGCCGTCTCGGACCGGACAGCGTCAACCCGAAACGGGTGACCTACAAGCCGCTGACGCGGTAAGGTTCGAGATGTTCAGGTTCTCGCGGTCTGCGAATGGCGTGGTTCTGTGCTTCCGGCGCTCACCTACGCAAAGTACGCTTCGAACCTCACCATTTTCGCCTTGCTATAACCAGAACCTCAACGAACCTCTGGCGATTTGAAGTTAAGGCCGGTGCATTGCACCGGCCTTTTCATTTGATGAAAGGAAACAGGATGAAAGACTGGTCTGCGCAGCAATATATGAAGTTTGAAGACGAACGCAGCCGCCCGGCGGGTGACCTTCTGGCCCGGATACCGCTCGACAAGCCGCGCAAGGTTGTCGATATGGGCTGCGGACCGGGCAACTCGACGGAACTTCTGGCCGAACGCTGGCCGGGCGCGGAAATTTCCGGCTTTGATACATCGCCTGACATGATCGAAAAGGCCAGTGCGCGCTTGCCGCAGGTCAATTTCACTATCGGCGACGTGAAGAGCTACGAGCCGGATGCGGAAACCGACGTTCTTTTCTCCAATGCCGTTTTCCAGTGGCTCCCGGATCACATGGAGCAGATGAAGCGCCTTCTGTCGCGGCTTCGTTCGGGCGCGGTGCTGGCCGTGCAGATGCCCGACAATATGGCCGAGCCAACCCATGTCGGTATGCGTGATGTTGCAAGAACCGAAGCCTTTGCCGCCAAGATCGGCACTGAGGGCAGGGACCCTCTGCCGCCAGCGGCGGAATATTACAACGCGCTGGCCGCTCATTCCGCACGCATCGATATATGGCATACGATCTACAACCATACGCTGGATGGCGTGGATGCGATTGTGGAGTGGGTGAAGGGAACAGGTTTGCGGCCTTTTCTCGATCCGCTCGACCCACAGGAGCAGGTGGATTATCTGGCGGCTTACAAGGCGCGGATCGCGCCGCATTATCCGGCAACGGTCGACGGAAAAGTCCTGTTGCGTTTTCCGCGTATTTTTCTGGTTGCCCAGAAGAAATAGCGGGCTCAAGAATCGTTCTACACGGGGATTTGATCGACTGCCCGTGTAGGCCGTCCCTTATTATTTCAACGTTATTTCAAAGGGTTGCAGTGTGCCTGATTTGCGCACCGGTTCCGGTCGCGTCCGTCAGCAATTTCTTATATTGGAATAGATTGCATGCAAACGATTTTGTTCCTATGGTCTGGCCGCATCCTGAAACTGCTCTAGATATGGAGCCTGTGATCGCAACGCCATGATGCTTCATCCCGTTGCGATTTCGTTCAGGATGCCGGTTTCGATGCTTTTGCTCCGTTACATTTTTCGTTGGGAATGAACACCGAGACCGCCGGTCCAAGGACTGCTCGCCGTCGCGAGCGATTGAGACGGCATGGTTTGGCCGGGAGGACATTTCAAATGCGTGCCTGCCTTGTGGTTGAAGTGCGGCCCGCACCTTTGTGACGTGAAACAAGCGCCGACTTCGGTCATCCCGCGTGTGGGACCGGCGGCTTGCAGGCGGTTTCACAAACCGCCTGCTATCGGGAGTTTTCAGAATGAACAATGCAGAAATGCATGCTGACGCCAATGGCGAGATCGAAGCGGCACATGATGCCCATGACACGCGCCGCCGCGTGTTTGCCATCGTGGCCAGCGCATCGGGCAATCTGGTGGAGTGGTACGATTTTTACGTCTATTCCTTCGGTGCGCTTTATTTCGCATCGCAGTTTTTCCCTGCGGAAGACCAGACCAGCCAGTTGCTGAACGCGGCTGCGATTTTTGCGGCAGGCTTCCTCATGCGTCCTATCGGCGGCTGGCTTTTTGGCCGCATTGCCGACCGGCTCGGCCGGCGCACATCCATGCTGATTTCGGTCACGATGATGTGCCTTGGCTCTTTCGCCATCGCCATTCTGCCGACCTATCAGAGCATCGGCATTCTGGCGCCGTTACTGCTGCTGATCGTGCGGCTTTTGCAGGGACTTTCCGTCGGTGGCGAATACGGCACCACCGCAACCTATATGAGCGAGGTGGCGCTGGCCGGTCGCCGCGGCTTCTTCTCCTCGTTCCAGTATGTCACGTTGATCGGCGGGCAGTTGCTGGCCGTTCTGGTTATCGTGGTGCTGCAGTTCTTCCTGACATCGGATGAGCTTCACGCATGGGGGTGGCGCATCCCGTTCGCAATTGGCGGTGTTGCGGCCATCGTGGCGCTTTTCCTCCGGCGGACCTTGCATGAGACCTCGACGGAAGAAACCCGCGGCAACAAGGCGGCAGGCAGCTTCGCCAATATCTGGAAGAACCACCGCAAGGCTTTCCTTGTCGTCGTCGGCTTCACGGCTGGCGGCTCGCTCGCCTTCTATACTTTCACGACCTATATGCAGAAATATCTGGTCAACACCGCCGGCATGAGCAAGGAAACAGCCAGCGAAACCATGACCTTCGTGCTGCTGGTCTATATGCTGATGCAACCGCTTTTCGGCGCATTGTCCGACAAGATCGGGCGCAAGACGATGATGATCGGCTTTGGCGGCATTTCGATCCTGACCACGATTCCGCTTCTCACGCTGATCGGTTCGGTGCAAAGCCCGGTGTGGGCATTCATCTATATCGTGATCGCGCTCGCGATCGTCAGCATGTACACCTCCATCAGCGGCATCGTGAAGGCAGAGCTGTTTCCGGCGGAAGTGCGGGCGCTGGGCGTCGGCTTTTCCTACGCCATCGCCAATGCGATTTTTGGCGGCACGGCTGAATATGTGGCGCTGTGGTTCAAGCAGCAGGGCATGGAAAGCGGCTTCTTCTGGTATGTGACCGTAATCATGGTGGTCGTCTTCGCCGTCAGTATCGTGATGCCCAACCCGCGCAAGCACGGCTATCTGCAAGGGCATGGTATGGTTGATTGAACAGCCCGAAATGGCTTATGAGTTGACACTCTTGAAATATAAGTAAATTGTAGTATTATAAGATAGTATTAATTATTAAAAACAATTTATCTATTTCTAGTTTAAGTATTAAAAATTACAATTAATATATAGTTATTCAGATATGTAAAATAACAAAATACAACCCGGCGAATTTTATTCACTGGGTTGTATTATAAGTCATGATATGTTTTCTACATCAATCAATAAAATTAAAATTTTTGCTTGCTGAAGCAGTGGCGCAATATGCTGTAAATTTCACCTCGCCGCCAATCTCCCATCTGCCGATAGTAATTACAAAAGAACCAGTAGAGTCTGTTTTTCCCAATGCAGTATAATGATCAAAAGCTATAATATTTTCACGTTCAGCCAGGGAGGGTGCAAATGAGTTCATTGGCGCATTGTCAATGGTGCAGCCTAACACTGCATCCGGTACCGGCTTTCCGTGCCAGAAAACAGTAACCTTAGCTATATCGCCAACGCCGGTGTTTACCTTTACTCCATCTACAAGTTTATCAATTTTAATGGTCCAACCTGACGAAGCTAAGGTTCCTCCACTGACTGTTCCATCACTGATTTGACATACTCCTAAAAAGTCAAAATCAGACTCGGAATTTAAAGTATTAGATAGATCAAAAATTTTATTATTATGCATTTTAAACTCCTGTATATAACAGCCGATATATTAATTTATTTTATAAGCATTATAAACTGTCACAAATAGCAGGTATCAAATTTTTACTAAAATAGTATTAGGTTGTATTGATAAATCCACTTTCGATTCGGTAATAAGGCGAATTCGGCCGAACACAATAATCCAAAGTAAGGATTTATTCTTCCAAGAAGAGATCTCTGTACATTCAGTGGAGGATTCTGTGTCGCTTCACGATGTAACGAAATGCTCCGCCTTGATGTCGCATATTGCGGAGTGTTGGTCGCCATCACTGTGATGTGTGATCTTGTTTTCAATTATTGGAGCGCATCCCGAAAAGTATGAATCTGATCCACTCAGATCTAAACGCACTCTAAAACGTTGCATGCTTCCATGCGGTGTTTTCACATCTGCACCGCTTCGTCGTCTTCCGGCGAGACGAGACGGGTGGCGCGCCATTCCGTAAGTTTCGCGTTGATCGCATCCATGACGAAGAAACGTGCCGAATCCCTATCATAGCCTTCATCACGCAACGCGTCGTAATCGGTATGAGCATGGCGCACATGCGCAACGGTTGCGAGCCACACCGCGGTGGATGGCGGCAGCGCCTTCATATGGGGGCTGAGCGCCGCGGCGCGGATCGGCTCGGAATCCGAATAGGGTACTGCCGGAAGCAGGAGCGTCAGCGATTTGGCAATTGCCTTTTGGCGATTGGTGCCTGCGCTCATTCCGCTCTCCTTCCATGTTCTGCATCTGCCTGAAAATCCGAAACGATTTTCTGAATGCGCGATGCGTGGCTTCGCTATTTTGAATGTCCTTTGTGCGTCCGCAAGGACGGATCGCGCTCCACTGCGAATCCCTTATGTCACCCATTCTGCATGAAAAGTCCTTGCGTCGGAATCATTTTCCATATAAACATATCTTTATGTCTTTTAGTCGGCCTGAGGGCAAGGGATGAGCGGTTTGCAACTGCAACTCGATCAGATGGTGGATGTGTTGAAAGCGGTGGCGGAGCCAAGCCGTTTGCGCATTCTGGCGCTTTTGGCGCGGGGCGACCTGACCGTCTCCGACCTCACGACAATATTGGGGCAGTCACAGCCGCGGGTTTCGCGTCATCTGAAGCTGCTGGCCGAAGCTGATCTCATTGATCGCTATCAGGAAGGGGCGTGGGCCTATTTCCGTCTCGCGGACAATGCGATCAGCGGCGATCTTGCGCGTGGGCTTCTGGCGCGTCTCGATAGCGCCGATGCGCTGGTTGAGCGCGACATGGAGCGGCTGTCGCAGGTGAAGTCCAGCCGACAGGAAAAGGCGGCCGCCTATTTCAGCGCCAATGCCGGAAGCTGGGATCAGATTCGCAGGCTGCATGTTTCCGAGGATGCGGTCGAGGTCGCGCTCAAGAAGATTGTCGGCGACAAGCCGTTTCAGGCCATGCTGGACGTCGGCACAGGTACAGGCCGCTTGCTGGAGCTTTTTGCCCCGCTTTACCTGCGCGGCGTCGGCATCGACATCAATCGCGACATGCTGGCCGTGGCGCGTGCCAATCTCGATCTGGCGGCAATCGGCAATGCACAGGTTCGCCAGGGCGATGTCTATGCGCTGCCTGTCGAGCGCGAGAGTTTCGATCTGGTGACTATTCATCAGGTTCTGCACTTTCTCGACGACCCGCTGGCCGCGATCCGGGAGGGCGCGCGGGCGCTGCGCCCCAACGGACGGCTGCTGATCGTCGATTTTGCACCGCACAGGCTTGAGTTCCTGCGCGAGGAACACGCACATTTGCGGCTTGGTTTCAGCGATGAGCAGATGCTGGGCTGGATGAAGGATGCCGGACTTGAGCCGGAGAAGACACTGGAACTGGAGCCGAAGGCCACCAACGGAGATGAGGGGCTGACAGTGAAGCTGTGGCTTGCTCGCGATCCGCGCCTTCTGATCGCCGACCCGGTGTCGAAAACAATTGAGCGCGTTTCGGCCTGACGAGGTTGGACGGAAACGCGCTTTGAATATTTGTATTCACGGCATTATGCGACGCCAGATGTTTGTATCCGGCTGCAAAATGCTCCGAGCATGACGGAGACAGTTTGATGGGTTTTTACGGTCTTTCCCGCCGACCGGACGTTGGCCAGACCACCCGGGTATCGTTCGAATTCTTCCCGCCCAAGACGGAAGAAATGGAACAGCGTCTCTGGGATACGGTCACGCGGCTTGCCCCGTTGCAGCCCGAATTTGTTTCGGTGACCTATGGCGCGGGCGGTTCCACGCGGGAACGCACGGCACGCACCGTAGCGCGCATTCTCAAGGAAACCGACATCAAGCCCGCCGCGCATCTGACATGTGTGGATGCGACGCGCGAGGAAGTCGACCGTGTTGTGCGTGAATTCGCTTCGCTTGGCGTCAATCGTTTCGTGGCACTGCGCGGCGATCCGGCAGCCGGTATCGGCGAGAAATATGTGCCGACGCCCGGCGGCTACCAGAACGGCGCCGAACTGGTCTCCGGCCTGCGCAATATTGCGGATTTCGACATTTCGGTCTCTGCCTATCCGGAAAAACATCCGGAAAGCCCGGATTTTGCGACCGATATCGATATGCTGAAGCGCAAGGTCGATAATGGAGCGACGCGCGCCATCACCCAGTTTTTCTTCGAAAACGATCTTTACGAGCGTTATGTCGAGCGCGTACGCCGCGCCGGTATCTACATTCCGATCGTTCCGGGCGTGCTGCCGGTCCATAACTTCAAGCAGGTCAAGAATTTCTGCGCGCGCTCGGCGACGCATATTCCAAGCTGGCTGGCGGAACGATTCGAGGGGCTGGACAACGATCCGCAGACACATCAGCTCGTGGCGGCGGCGATTGCTGCGGAACAGGTGATGGACCTGATCGAACGCGGCGTGCAGGATTTCCATTTCTATACGATGAATCGCGCCGATCTGCCTTTTGCGATCTGTCATATGATCGGCATAAGGCCGAAGGCAGAGGCGGTTCTTGAGGTTGCCTGAAATAAGAAAGCCCGGCAATTTCGCCGGGCTTTCTCGTTTTCGTGCGGGTCGGCCTATCCTCAAAAACCGAAGCCGCCGTAATGGTTTAGGCCATTTCCCTTAGAGCATTTCCTGTTTAGGCTGGATCGTCGGAAATGCTCTCGATTTGTTTTCACGCATGTCTTTATCCCGAAACCGGTTCCCACTTTCGGGAGACATGCTTTAAGGGATGACCCCTGCTATCAACGCTGCAACAAATGCAAATGCCGCACAGATCATGAGGACATTCAAAGATCGCGTAAGTCCCATTGGTCTGTCTCCTTCATATGCGCCCGACGGAGCGGACGCGCGCTGGTAGGAAACAGGAATCTAAGCGCAAAACGCCTCGAACAAAAGAAGATTTCGTTCTGCAATCTGCCGTGATAGGGGAATAAACCTATTGTTTACCCTCTAAATCATTGAAATATTTGACCAGAAAAATTTGTTCACATTTCATGAAAAAGACATCGAACTGCCACGTTTGGTGCTGTTTTCGCCGCAGTTGCCACAGGTTTTTTGGCATGTTTTTTGTGGTTTTTAGCGAATTAGCGCCAGATATGCCGACAAAGTGAGGATGGATAGCACGGTCGAATAGAGGATGACGTTGGAGGTTATCGTTGCTTCGCGGCGATAATGCTCGGCCAGCATGAAGGGACCGGTGCCGGTGGGGAGGGCTGCGAGAAGGGCGGCGCTCTGCGCGAGGAGGGGCGGCAGTCCGAATACATAGACCGCCAGCAGCCAGGTTGCGAGCGGCTGCACGATCAGCTTGACAGCAACAAGGAAGGCTATGGCATTGACGCTTTCGCGTTCGATCTTGCGGGGCTGGGCGAGGAACAGTCCAAGCGCAACCAGCGCGCAAGGGGATGCGGCGCCGCCGAGCATCTTGAGGAAGGTTTCCGCAGGGGCGGGGATGGTGAGCCCAAGAAAAGACGCAGCCGCGCCCAACGCCGGAGCGACAAGCAGCGGATTGCGGATCAGGGACCGCATGACCTTCCAGATGAGGCGGAGCGGTTTCTTCTCGGTTTGCAGGCCGATTTCGATCAGCACGATTGCGAAAGCAAAGGTGACGCAGACGGTGATGATGATCGAAATGGTGGTTGCGGCCAGAACGCCGGAGCCGAAGGCAATCATCGAAAGCGGGATGCCCATATAGCCGGTATTGGGATAGGCGGCGTTGAGGCCGTCGAGTGCGGTATCCGCAAGCGGCAGTTTTCCGCGCAGCCGCACCACAAACGGCAAGGCGAAAGCAATCGCGCTCGAAAGCAGGAACACCGCAATGAAGCCGGGCTGCCATAGTTCGCTGCCATTTGTATTGGCCATGATGTCGAACAGAAGGGCGGGCAGCGCCAGATAGACCACGAAGCGGTTCAGCTCCGCTATCGCATGAGGACCCAGTATTTTCAGCTTGAAGGCGCCCCAACCGGAGAAAATCAGCGCGAAAACGGGAAGGACAACGAACAGCGTGGTGAGCATGGGGCGCATTTCAGTTCAGGAAAGGAAAAGGCGCGGGCTTTGAACTCCGCGCCTTGCCGAAAATCAGAGCTTATCGAGAAGCTCCGGCGTCGGCCATGAATCGGCCGGCATTCCAAGGCGCATCTGTTCGGCGCGCACGGCATCGCGGGTGGCGACACCGAAAACGCCATCGATCTTGCCCATGTCATAGCCACGCGCCTGAAGCTTGGTCTGAAGTTCCTTCAACTGGTCCTGCGTCAATCCCTGATCAGGATTGCCCGGATCGAAGGCGGGCGCGCCAGCCAGGCGTGTGGCGAAATAGGCAGCCGTCGTGGCGTAGACGATGGATTTGTTCCATTCCACGAACACGTCGAAGTTCGGATAGGACAGGAAAGCCGGTCCCTTGCGGCCAAGCGGCAGCAGAAGCGACGCATCGCCGTCATCCGGCCCGAGGGGACCATTGATCCCGGTCACGCCCTGTTCGGCCCACCAGGAATGCGGCTTGCGGTTGGTGCGGATCGCTTCTTCCCAAGGCAGATCCTTGGTGAGACGAACTTCCTCAAGCCAGGGCTGGCCGCGTTTCCAGCCAAGTTCCGAGATCATACGACCGGCGGTCATCATGGCATCGGGAACGCTGTTCTTCAGATCGACCTTGCCGTCGCCGTCGCCATCGACGCCGCGCTCCAGATAATCCTTCGGCAGAAGCTGCATCATGCCGATTTCGCCGGCCCAAGCGCCGGTGGTCGCCGCATCGACGACGCCCTGATCGAAAAGCTTGAGAAGGGCGATGAGCTGCGGGCGGAACAGGTCCGGGCGGCGGCAATCATAGGAAAGGGTGACAAGTGCGTTGAGCGTATCGAAATCGCCCTGGATCGCGCCGTAATCGGTTTCAAGCCCCCAGAAAGCGGCAAGCACCGGCCCGGGAACGCCATAGGTGTCCTCAACCTTCTTGAAGACATCGGCATATTTGACCAGATTTTCGCGGCCCTTCTTCAGGCGCGCATCCGAGATGAGACGCTTGGAAAATTCAGTGAAGGTCAGGTTGAAGACGGTCTGCTTGCGGTCGCGGTCGAGCACCTTTTGCTCAAGCATGGCCTTGTGCAGTTCCGCGATACCTTTTTCGCCGACACCGGCGTCACGGGCTTCCTTGGTCAGATTGTCCATCCACTGGCCGAAATCAATCTCGCATTCCGGCTTTGGAAGGTTGACGGTGTTTTCAGATGGCGTCACAGCGGGCGCCGGAGATGCGGCGGCCTGTGCGGTGGACATGGTTGTCGACGCGAGCAATGCGGCTGCTATAACTGAAGCAAAAAACTTCATTGGTAACTCACACTAATGATCGGGAGCATGCGGCTCCCTTCCGAGGATTGTTCTGCTATTGCCTCAACAAGCATCGGAAATGAAGCAAAACTTAGAGTGAACCGCCAAACCGAGCCGTGTTAGCGAACCTTGTTGCTTTCCAGCCACTTTTTCCAGGTGTTGGCATCGCCAGCGAAGACATTGATGTCGGCGTCGCCCTTGATGCCGGGAATGGAGCCGGTGCCCGTATATTGCCAGAACGTCCACGGATGCGGACCGTATTTCTCGTCCGGATGACCGGCAACGGAGCGTAGCCAGAATGGATAATCCGCCATCTGCCGCAGGTCATTGTCATCGAAGAAATCGACCGTCGTGTAGATGATCGGGCGCTTGCCGTAATGCTTTTCCAGCGCTTGCAGGAAGATGCGCATTTCCTTGCGCACAACGGCTGCATTGGGGCGCAGCTTGCAGGTCGGCGATTGCGGGTTCCATTCCATGTCGAGGACGGGCGGAAGCGCGCCGGGGTCACGCGGCACGTTCTGGATATACCAGCGCGCCTGCTCGATGGCCGGACGGCAGAAATAGTAGAAGTGATAGGCGCTCCGTGCGATGCCTGCCTGACGGGCGCCGTTCCAGTGCTCCTGAAAACGGTCATCAACCCTGTCACCGCCTTCGGTCGCCTTGATGAAGGCGAAGGAAATGCCACTGGCGCGAACGGCGCTCCAGTCAATATTGGTCTGATATTTGGAAACGTCCGTGCCGTGGATCGGATAGTGCCAAGGGGTCTTGCCAGTCCAGTCGTGCGGGTCGCGATCACCGAAACGCGATGCCTTCACAGGGCCGGAGGGCGGCGGAATCCGGGCTACCGAGCCGCCTGATTTCTTCACATCGGAAAAGTCGTAGTCCACCGTCGTGCAGGCGGAAAGCAGAAAGGCGCTCAAAGACAAGATGCCCAGAGACGGGATAAAACGGCTGGCCAGGTGATTCATACAGGAGTTCCACAATATGGAATGGGATATAGTAGTTTCTGTAAATTGGCTGGATTGACGCTGGTTTCCAAAAATCTTTTTAATTTAAAAAATCTATGGTTAAAATTATGTTAAAAAAAGCGCTAACGGCCGTTTCGGCGGGTATTTTTAGTTTTATATTGATTTCATCAGCGAGTGCCGAACAAAAATATATTGTTACTTTTCAAAATGCGACGTCAAAAACGACCGTTATGAAAAGGATTTGGGTCCAATGCATGCATGATGCAGGTCCTGAGAGTATTGATGTGAGTAATACCCCTAAACCTTTTGTTATTCAGGATAGCAATTTTATGGTTTGTGCCGATGGCAGTAAAGCAGTTAGGTGGAGAGATCAAAACAACAATAATATTATAGAGTTTAAACACTGGAAATATAATAAAAAGTGGCTTACGGCAGTAACTGGGGCTGTTAATGCAACTTGTGATGGCAAAGAATGTACCGACCCTCATGGTTTGGAAGGCGTTCAGGACGATGCGGAAATCAAAATTACTGTGGAATAATATTATAATGCGCGGTTAGTATATTTGTTAAGCTAATGAATAGCTTTAGCCGTGATGATCCACGCGAAGCCGCGATAAAGAATGCGTTGTTCGGTCGAAAAGCCGCGTTCTGATGCAAGCTGTTCGCAGAAGGAGAGCAGGTCGTTGCGCGGCGTCACACGGAACCACTCAAGCCATGTATAGAGGGCGCGCTTGAACCAGCCGGGCAAGCGCGCCTGATCGCCGAAATCGACGATGTGCAATTCCCCCTGTGGAGCGAGATGGCGGATACTCTCGCGGACAACTGACTGCCATTGCGGGATCATCGACACGGCATAGGAAATGAAAATCCGGTCGAAGCCCGTTTGTCCGAACAATCGTTCGGGATCGAATTGCGCGGCATCGGCACGCTCAAGCCGGACGCGGCTTTCGATGCCGGCGCGCTCCGCAGCCCGGCGGGCGGTATCCAGCATTTCCGCGGAAATATCGATACCGAACAGCCTGGCGTCGGGATAATGTTCCGCGGTCTTCACCAGATTGCGGCCTGTGCCGCAGCCGATCTCCAGAACCGTGCCGTTCTTGGGGACGGCCAGTCCCGCAATCATCGGATCGCGGCCCAGAAGATAATATTTGCGCGTGGCATCGTAGAAGTGCCGCTGGCGGCGATAGACCCGATCCATGAGGCTGGCATGGTCGATACCCTGAATGCTCCATGGGCTGCGCAGCATGTCAGGCATCCTTCAAGATATAGAGATGAAAGCCGCCATAGATCGAGGAACGATCGCGGTCATGCAAGGCGCGGGATTGGTCCGCCTGGTACGTCCAGCGATCCAGTATCTCTGGCGCCACCCGTCCCGGAAGCAGGCTCGGTTCGGCAGCGGTGCGGAAGATGACGCGGGCATTGGGCGCCGCCGTGCGGGTGATCTCGCTCCATAGCGCGTTGAGTTGTCCGTCGCTCATCCAGTCCTGCGCATCGAGCAGAATATAACGGTCGACGGAAGCGGCAGGCTTGGCCGCGAGAAAATCGGTATAGCTCGCGTTCTGCACTGTCAGGCGATCGGCGCGGGCGCGCACCGTTTCGAAATTGCCCCGTGACAGATAAGGCGGGAGCGGCCCAGTCTCTTCATCGCCGCCATAGCCGCGCCCGAAGGCCTGCCAGGCGAAATAATTATCGGCGAGGGGAAAGCCGCAGGCGAGTTTTTCAAGGCGGCTGCACAGGACAAGCGCCATGTCGCCATTTCCAGCGGTGGCAAGGGCGTCATATTGCTGTGGCGGTATGCCAAGCCCGAACAGGGAGGATTTGCGGGCTGTCGCCCAGCGCACCATGCGTTTTTCAAAAAGCGGTGCCAGCGCCGCGTCGAAGAAGCTGCGCTGTTCTTCCATCGTGCGCGCCTTCAATATGTCGCGCGGATCGATCCCGTAGAGTCGCGCCACGCGGTGACCCATGCCGATGAAGACGCCGAGCAAGCCGTGGCGATAAAGATCGCGCCAGAAGATGGAAATGCGCTGGCGGCCGTTCCATTTGCGCTTTTCCCAATAAGCGCGGCTTTCGCTGTCGAGATGCGGGCGGATGAAGCGCTTGTAGGCGGCCAGATTGGTCTTGTCGTCAGCCTTGCCATAAAAGCGATAAAAAGCCTGATAATCGGGCAGATGCTTCAGTGCCGCCAGCTTCAGCCGGTTGAAGGCGACATGGGCTTGGTTGAGATCGACGGCCTCGATGCGGGCCGGGTCGGCGGTCAGATAGGAAAGGGCGTTGCAGCCGCCCGATGCAATCGTGACGATGCGGTGGCCCGGTTCGATGGCAAGCGCCGCCATATCGACTTCCGGGTCCTCCCAGATTTGCGGATACACCAGCCCCTTGAACAGCCACGCGAACAATCTTTCGGAAAAACCCGCGCGTGAAAGGGCGTTGTTTTGTGTCACCGCACGTTTGAGAATTGTGCCGCCTGTTGCTTGCTCTGTCATCAAAAGTTCCTCAATGCGCGAATCCGGCTTCGATTTTGCAAAGTTAAACATCGTCCAATGACAGGGACGTGACGAAATAATTGCGGGCCCATGAACCGGCGGAATTGGGCTACAGCCCTGTAATACTATCGCTTTATTACGTCTGGTAAGACTATTTGAGAGAACCTTTTCGCGCTGCTGCCGTTTTTTCGGGTGAAGGTCCGGGTCGACAGGATTTCTGTGTCGATGAGAGGCCGCAAAGGTGATTGGCCGGAAAACCGGCCACGCACGGAGAAACAGAGAGGCGTTTGGCAACTTGCCATTTGATGCCCAAACCAGGCCAAGAGCCTAACCTAGGAAGGAGAGCCTAAGTGAAGAAGTTTCTGATTGCTTCTGTCGCCGCCGTATCACTTCTCGGTCTTGCAGCGTGCAACGACAAGAAGGACGACACGACCAACGCGCCGGCACCATCCGCGCCGACAGCGCCTTCGAACAACGACACGGCGCCAGCCCCGACCACACCCGCACCGACCACTCCGGCACCATCGACGCCGGGTACGGGAACCGCACCTTCCAACTAGTGCGCGTTTCGATCTGAGTGGGATGCGCTCCAAGGTCGCGACGTCGTGACCGCTTTGCAGCCGAATGGCGATCCGGGTTACGGATCGCCATTCTTGCCTGACGGCTTTTGCCGGTGGTTTCGGATTTGATATGAATGTTAAGGCAACCATAGTGGGAAAAGACGGGCATTCTGCGTTTTGCGTGTTTCAACGCAGGCTCGGTTCGGTTATGGCTTTTGTCATGAACCGTAACTTCGTGTTTTTCATCTCTGCGATTGTTCTCGTTGCGCTTGCTGCTTGCGGCAAGGGGAATGACGAGACCGCTACAACGACCAATGGCGGCGAACAGGGCGCTGCCGCCATATCGCAGCCGGCCAAACCAGCGGAAAGCGCAGGCGCGGAAAAAGGCCCCGATCTGGTCAAGTCGCTTCGCGAGAATGCGGGGGTGGTAACTCCGGAAGAAAAAGCTGCAGCCATCGAAAGGGCGCGCGCAAATGCGGTCGCGGCGGCGCAGTCGGTGGGGCAGACGGATGAGCAGGCACAGGCGGCGGGGGAGGCCGCGGCTGCGGTTGCACAGCGTTCCTTCAATGATCGCGAGCCCCAGCAATAATCTGAGCCTGCGGCTCGGTGTTCTTTCTAAATATTTGTTTTTTCAACTTTCGCTCGTGCGGGCGGTTTTCAGTTCATTTGGAATTCTATAGAAAAGTCCCATGTCGATTTGGGTTCGCATCGGTGAGTTTGTCACGTCCGTGGCGTCGAATGCCATCACTGGCGTTATCGAAGCCGTGCGCACCGTCTTTGAAGGCGATGCCGACACACGCCGCCGGGTGGCATTCTCCATCGCGATGATCGCGCTTTCCGCCAAGATGGCCAAGGCGGACGGGATCGTCACCCAGGATGAAATCCGTGCCTTTCAGGACATATTCGCCGTGCCGAAGGAAGAGACGGCGCATGTCGCGCGGCTCTACGATCTCGCCAAGCAGGATGTGGCGGGCTACGAATCCTATGCGCGCCAGCTTGCCGGATTGTGCAGCGAGGGACAGAGCGACTGCCATTTGCTGGAAGACATCCTCGACGGACTTTTCCATATCGCTACTGCCGACGGCTATGTGCACGAAAAGGAAATGGCCTTTCTTGCGGGCGTTGCGGAAATTTTCGGCTACGACGAGGTGGCTTTCGACCGCATCGCCATCCGGCATGTCCAGCGCGGCGCGGATGATCCTTACGCCATTCTGGGGCTGGAGCGCGGCGTTTCCTTCGATATGGCCCGCAAGCGTTATCGTGCGCTGGTCAAGGAGCATCACCCGGACCGGCTGGTGGCAGAGGGCCTGCCGCTCGAATTCATAACCATTGCCAACAGGCGTCTTGCGGCGATAAACGCGGCCTGGGCGAGTATCGAGAAGAATCTGGAGGCGGCATGAGCGGCGCGCGCGACATCGAGAGCCAATCGTTGGAGGAGCTGGCGCTGATCCAGCCGGATTTCGCCGGGGCAACACTGGACCCGTCGCCCAATTTTGGTCCTCGCCGCGACGGCAAGGTGCCCGCCTTTCTGATCCTCCACTATACGGGTCTGGCAACCGCCGAAGAGGCGGTGCAGGTTTTGAAGTCGCCCGAGATGGAAGTTTCCGCCCATTATCTCGTCCATGAAGACGGGCGGATCGTGCAGATGGTATCGGAAAAGGCGCGGGCCTGGCATGCAGGCAAGAGCTTCTGGAAGGGCGAAACGGATATCAATTCGGCCTCCATCGGCATCGAGATCGTCAATCCGGGCAATCTCGAAGATTATCCGCCGTTCAAGGATGTGCAGATCGACGCGGTCATCCGTCTTTGCCGGGACATATGCGAGCGCCACGCCATCAAGCCGGAGAACGTGCTGGCCCATTCGGACATCGCGCCGGCGCGCAAGACCGATCCCGGCCATAATTTTCCGTGGAAGCGGCTCCATGAGGCGGGCATCGGCCACTATATCGAGCCGACCCCGATCCGGGGCGGGCGCTTTCTGGCACGCGGAGAACAGGGCCAGCCGGTCGAAGCCTTGCAGTCCATGCTGGCGCTTTACGGCTATGGAATTGGCATCACAGGGGTCTTCGATGAGGACACGGAGATCGCGATCAAGGCCTTTCAGCGCCATTTTCGGCCGCAGAATGTGGACGGCGTGGCCGATGTTTCTACCATAGATACCCTCTACAGGCTGATTTTTTCCCTGCAGAATGTTACCGCCTGACACGGCTCAGGCGGCCGGTTCCTTCACGGGGCGGCATTTCTTATTTTTCTAATGTTTTCATTAAAATAGATCGATCCGGCCCCATCGCGGACGGATTGCAACGGCAGTTCGCGCCGATCGTGCATGAGTCGCCAATGTTGCAACCTGTAAGACTATTTTACTTTTGCAACCAATCTTCGGCTGCATTTGCCCACCAATTCATTCGGCAATCCCAGCGGTCATGGGCCTGACGGGCCATATCGGGCGGGATCAAAAACAGGGTCGTCACCCCCCAAGACAGGCGGCCTGACAAAAGAAACGTTCCAAGACGGTAGGTTATGAAAATCAAATTTGTTGTTGTTAGCGCCCTTGTCGGCGCGATGAGTTCGTTTGGCCTGAATCCGGCACTGAGTGCCCCATCAACCGAACCGACCAACCTCGCAGCTCTCCTCAAGGCACGCCAGCAGAACAAGTCTGCAGAGGCAGAAAAGCCAACCACAGCGCCTAAGAAGGCATCGGTCATCACCCGCCGCGCGGCTCCGGCCACAAAGGGTTTCACCGGCAAGCGTTCGCAGTCGAAAGACACGACTGCCCGCAATGTCAAAGGCAGCGCCTATTCCAGCATCATCAATCGCTACGCCTCGACCTATGGCGTGCCGTCCGCGCTGGCCCATGCGGTTGTGCGTCACGAAAGCAATTTCCAGCCGAACGTGCGCGGCAAGGCCGGTGAAATCGGCCTGATGCAGATCAAGCTCTCGACCGCACGCGGCCTTGGCTACACCGGCTCCGCCAAGGGCCTCTACGAGCCATCCACGAACATCCAGTTTGGCATGAAGTATCTTGCAATGGCGCAGAAGCTCGGCGGCGGAAGCACCTGCGGCACGATCCTGAAATACAATGCCGGTCACGGCGCAACGCGCATGAACCCGACCTCTGCCAAATATTGCAGCTCGGTCAAGGCATATATGCGCGGGCTCTGACCAATTTGCGTCGGCGGTCGCGTAGAGTACAGGCAGCCTGATGCGAACGGAAAGCCGACAGTGGCAACACTGTCGGCTTTTCTGTTGCCGCTGCGACCAGATTTTTTCCGGAATCCGGTTTCACTGTTGCGCTATCGTTGCTATATGCGCGCTGTCAGTCGGTCGGGCAGCCGCGCCTGTCATATGCCGAAAGGCGGCAGGTGAGGAAAGTCCGGGCTCCATGGAAACACGATGCCGGGTAACGCCCGGCGGGGGCGACCCCAGGGAAAGTGCCACAGAAAGCAGACCGCCCCGTCTTCCGTACCGTTGCATGACGTAGCGGCAGGGATGACGGGGTAAGGGTGAAAGGGTGGGGTAAGAGCCCACCGCGTCTGCAGTAATGCAGACGGCACGGTAAACCCCATCGGGAGCAAAACCGAATAGGGACGGCGCGTCGGTTCGCAAGGGCCGGCAATCGGTTTCCGGATCAGCCGTCCGGGTGGGTTGCACGAGGCGGGTGGCGACATCCGTCCCAGATGAATGGCTGCCACGTCGGGCGCGAGCCCGGCCATACAGAACCCGGCTTACAGATCGGCTGACAATCTTTCTCCAGAGCGGTTCCGACGCTCCGTTAAAACAGGAACCGCTCCAAGTGTTCCAGGAACAGCCTTGGAATGAGGTTAGATCGGCACGCCGGTCAGGAAGTCGTAAATCAGCTTCATGTTCAGAACGACGATGATTGCGGCGGTGATGGCGGCAAGCAGCGTCACCCAGCGCGGCGCGACCAGCGATCCCATCTTCTTTTTCTCTGCCGTGAATATGACAAGCGGAATGATCGCAAAGGGCAGTTGCAGGCTCAACACGACCTGAGACAGGATAAGAAGCTCGGTCGTTCCTTCAGAACCATACATCATCGTCACCACGGCAGCCGGAACGATCGCCACGAAGCGCGTAATCGCACGGCGCAGCCAGGGCTTCAGGCGAATGTCGATGAAGCCTTCCATGACAATCTGCCCGGCCATGGTTGCGGTGATGGTCGAGTTCAGACCGCAGCACAGAAGCGCAATGGCAAAGAGCGTCGGCGCGAGAGCCGAGCCGAGCAGCGGGTTCAGAAGAGCATGGGCCTTGTCGAGATCTTCAACCGCGGTATTGCCGGTGGCGTTGAAGCTCGCAGCCGCCAGGATCAGGATCGACGCATTGACCAGAAGCGCGAATGTCAGCGCAATCGTGGAATCCCACGTTGCAAAGCGGATGGCTTCCCGCTTTTCGGGCGTGGTATGGCCGTAATCACGGGTCTGAATGATGCCGGAGTGCAGATAGAGATTATGCGGCATGACCGTGGCGCCGATGATGCCAAGCGCAATATAGAGCATATCCGGATTGCGGATGATCTCGGTGGTAGGCGCAAACCCCCTGATGACCTCGCCCCATTGCGGCTGCGCCATCAAGATCTGTATGAGGAAACAGAGCGCGATCACGCCCAGAAGCGTGATAATGAGCGCCTCGACGCGGCGGAATCCCTTGTTCTGAAGATAAAGAACCAGAAGCACGTCGGCGGCGGTGATGATGACGCCGATTTCAAGCGGAATGCCGAACAGCAGGTTGAGGCCGATGGCCGTGCCGATGACTTCGGCAAGATCGGTGGCGCAGATTGCAAGCTCGGCCAGAAGCCAGAGCGGCCAGGCGAGAAAACGCGGATAGGCATCGCGGCAGGCCTGCGCCAGATCGCGACCCGTCGCGACCGCAAGGCGAGTGCAGAGCGCCTGCAAGAGCACGGCCATCAGATTGGACAACAGAACGACACAGAGCAGCGTATAGCCGAAGCGGGAGCCGCCAGCCAGCGAGGTGGCCCAGTTGCCGGGGTCCATATAGCCAACAGCTACCAGATAGCCGGGTCCGAAGAAGGACAGCGCGCGGCGGAACTTCGAGCCGGATCGATTGACTCTGATTGAGCGGTGGACATCGGACATGGATGCCTCGCCGCGATCACGCCGCCAGCCTTCAAACGTAACTTCGCCAGCGCCAGACGAATTTTCTCCATGAGGAGCCATGAGAAATGCCTTGATGACTTAATGCAGTTGCAAACTATTTGCATTAAATAAGCGCGTGCGCGGCAGGTGTCAACGGGAAAGGGGGAGGAAGGGGAATAGGGGAATAGGGGAATAGGGGAATAGGGGAATAGGGGAATAGGGGAATAGGGTGCGAAGCCGATGGCGACAAGGCAAGCAAAATATTTGCCTTGACCGAGAATAAGGATTTTTTTCCCTTACTCCCTTACTCCCTTACTCCCTTACTCCCTTACTCCCTTACTCCCGCCAAAGGATAACGCTTCATTAAGCTTAATATCCGATAACTGATGAACGAATCCGTCATGCCCCCACGTTGACGGCAAATGGGCGGAATCCAAAGGCAACACTCAGGCATGTCTCCCGAAAGCGGGAAATGCTCTAAGCGCAACGCGCTTTAGATAACGGGCCGCGTACCCGGGAAAGGATCGGAATGATGGCAAGCCTCGGCGGAGACAATTCTCAAGCCGGTGGGGCTGAAGTCCGTCACGTTCCGGTGCTGATTGCCGAAGTGATCGATGCCCTGAAGCCTGTGACCGGCGCGGTGATCGTCGACGGGACATTCGGTGCTGGCGGTTATACGCGCCGCATACTCGAAGCGGGCGCGGACGTGATCGCGATCGACCGCGATCCAACCGCAATCGAAGCCGGGCGGGCGATGGAAAAGCAGTTTCCGGGCAGGCTCAATCTGGTCGAGTCGCGGTTTTCTGCTTTGGACGAAGCAGTCTCGACCGTAAAGGGAGCAGGCAGCAAGGTGGACGGCGTTGTGCTCGATATTGGCGTGTCATCGATGCAGATCGATGAGGCCGAGCGCGGCTTTTCCTTCCAGAAGGACGGCCCGCTTGACATGCGCATGTCGAAAAAGGGTCCAAGTGCTGCCGATGTGGTCAACCGTCTCAAGACCGGCGATCTTGCCCGCATCTTCAATTTTCTGGGCGAGGAGCGTCATGCGGGCCGCATTGCGCGCATGATCGACAAGCGCCGTGCGGCGCAGCCTTTCACCCGCACGCTCGATCTTGCCAATGCCATCGAAACGCTGGTGGGGCGCAATCCGAAGGATCGCATTCATCCGGCGACGCGCGTGTTTCAGGCGCTGCGCGTCTATGTAAACGATGAACTGGGCGAACTGGCGCGGGCGTTGCTTGCTGCTGAGCGCATCCTGAAGCCAGGTGGCCGGCTGGTTGTCGTGACCTTCCATTCGCTGGAAGACCGCATGGTGAAGCGCTATTTCGCCGACCGCGCGGGCGGCAGCGCGGGGTCGCGCCATCTGCCGGAAACGCATGTCCGCCTGCCGAGCTTCACGGCTGCGGTCAAGGGCGCTGTCGGCCCGACGGCCGAGGAAGAAGAACGAAACCCGCGCGCGCGCTCCGCGAAGCTGCGCGCCGGGATCAGGACGGATAATCCGCCACTGGAAGACGATCTATCGCTTTTCGGACTGCCCAAACTGCCCGAGACGAACGAACTGGCCCGGAGTTGAACGAGTGCTGCGTACTTTCGACATCATCATGATAGCGGCGATGCTGGTGGCGGCGACCGTCACCTACACGATCAAATATGACGCGGAAAAGCAGATCGCAGTGATCGCCAAGCTGAAGCGGCAGATCGATTCCGAGAAGGACACGATCACGCTCCTGCGCGCCGACTGGGCCTTGATGACCCAGCCTGGCCGCTTGCAGAGCCTCGTCGGGGTCTATGAAAAGGAACTCAATCTCCAGCCGATCGAAGCGGAACAGCTTCTGCTGGGCGTCAACGAAATTCCGGAACGTCCGGTTGACGATATCCAGAAAATCATTTCCGGCAGCGACGAATTGCTCGCAAGCGGCGTGCTCGAAAAGGATGCCATCACGACCGGCAGCGTCAAGAAAAGCGGGGCGAGGCACTGATCATGCGGCTGAGACCTTTCAGAAAAAAGAATTTGCAGGCAAGTAACGGTGTTGAGCCGGCTGGCGATGAAAAGCTGGCCGGCAACATGGCGTTTGTCGGCTCGCGCAAGAAGCATGGCAACCGCGCGCGCAATCGCCTGTGGATGGCCATCGCCTGCTTTGTCGGCATCTATGGCGTGATGGGCGGCAAGCTTATCTATTTCGGCGTTATCGGGGGCGAAGACGAGGAGAATGCAGGACCGGCCGTGCAGCAGCTTGCGTCGCGCCCGGACATTCTGGACCGCAATGGCGAAATTCTGGCGACCGACATCAAGACGGCCTCGCTCTATGCCGAGCCGCGCAAGATCGTCGATCCCGACGAGACCATCGAAATGCTGTCCACCGTGCTTCCAGACCTCGACTGGGAAGCGACATACAAGCGTCTGAAAAGCGGTGCGGGCTTCGTCTGGGTCAAGCGCGGGCTCACGCCGCGCCAGCAGAGCCAGATCATGGCGCTCGGCGTGCCGGGCATTGGCTTCCGGACCGAAAAGCGGCGCTTCTATCCGGGCGGCCCCACCGCATCGCACATTCTCGGTCTCGTTAATGTCGACAATCAGGGCATTGCGGGCATGGAGAAATATATCGACAGCCAGGGCCTGACTGACCTGCGTTCCGTCGGCCTTGCGACCGGGCAGTCGCTGGAGCCAGTGCGTCTCTCCGTCGATATTCGCGTGCAGCACATCATGCGCGACGTGCTGGTCAAGGCCATGGAACGCTACCGGGCGATTGCCGCCGGTGCGGTTGTGCTGAACGTCAAGACCGGCGAAGTGATCGCCATGGCATCGGTGCCGGATTTCGATCCGAACAATCCGGTCCACGCGCTGGATAAGGACCGCCTGAACCGCATGTCTGCGGGCACCTATGAAATGGGCTCGACCATCAAGAGCTTTACCACGGCGATGGCGCTCGATTCCGGCAAGTTTAACCTCAATTCTCGCCTTGATGCGTCGCGCCCGCTGGTGTTCGGTCGCCAGACCATCCGTGACTTCCACGGCAAGGGTCGCGTGCTGACGCTGCCGGAAGTCTTCATCTTCTCATCCAACATCGGTTCAGGCCGCGAAGCCGATGCCGTCGGCATCGAAGGACACCGCGCGTTCCTGAAAAAGATCGGCCTTCTCGACCGCTTGCAGACGGAGCTGCCCGAAGTGGCGCGCCCGGTCGAGCCGCGTGTGTGGAAGAAGGTTCATTCCATGACCATTTCGTTCGGCCACGGCATGATGACAACGCCGTTGCAGACGGCGGTTGGCGCTGCGGCCCTGATGAATGGCGGCAAGCTGATGCCGCCGACATTCCTGATGCGCACGCAGGCAGAGGCCGATCAGGTGGCCAAGCAGATCATCCATCCACAGGTTTCTGCCGACATGCGTTATCTCTACCGCCTCAATGCGACGGCGCCGGGTGGGTCCGGCAAGCGCGCGACGGTTCCGGGCTATCGCGTCGGCGGCAAGACCGGCACGGCGGAAAAAGTGGTGCATGGCCGCTATTCGAAGGACGTGCGCTTCAACGCGTTTCTGGCGTCATTTCCGATGGATGACCCGACTTATGTCGTGCTGACCATCATCGACGAACCGAAGCCGGAAGAAGGCAAGTTCAGCGCAACCGCGGGTCTCAACGCAGCGCCGATGGTTTCGGAGATCATCCGCCGGTCCGCATCGTTCCTCGGGGTGAAGCCGGATTTCCAACTCGAAGCCCAGCCAGCAATGGTTAGCAATTTAAGCGGCAGGCCCGATTTTCAACAGGAAGTGCCGCCAGCAATGGTTTCCAACGAATACGACTGATTCGCTTAAAACAGCCTTTGCAGCGTTACGCGCACAACTGAATCTGGATTTGGTATGACCATGAAACTGAAGGAAATCGCTCTTTTCAAGGAACTGGCCTCCGGCAATGCCGGCGAGGTGGAGATCACCGGCGTCACATCGGATTCCCGCAAGGTTGAACGCGGTTTTCTTTTCGCAGCCTTGAAGGGCGTGAAAGCGGACGGCGCGGCTTTTGCCGCCGATGCCATCAAGCGTGGCGCCAGCGCTATCGTTGCGGGCAAGGACACGGTCATCGCCGATGCAGGCGTGCCGGTCCTCCATGTTGATGACCCGCGCCTTGCGCTGGCGGTTGCCGCCGCGCAGTTCTATGGCAAGCAGCCGCAGGTCATGGTTGCCGTTACGGGCACCAGCGGCAAGACCTCCGTTGCCTCCTTTACTCGCCAGATCTGGGCCTATGCCGGTTTCCCGGCCGCGAATATCGGCACGACGGGCGTCTTCTCGCCGACACGCAGCGACTATAATTCACTGACCACGCCCGATCCGGTGGAACTGCATCGCGTGCTGGCCGAACTTGCCGATGAAGGCGTTACCCATGCGGCGATGGAAGCCTCGTCGCACGGCCTTGACCAGCGGCGTCTCGACGGCGTCAAGCTTGCTGCCGGTGCGTTCACCAATCTCGGTCGCGACCATATGGATTACCACGCGACCATCGATGAATATCTTGGCGCTAAGATGCGCCTGTTCACCACGCTTTTGCCGAAGGGCGCGCCAGCCATCATCTTCTCCGACGATCATTTTTCAGCGCAGGCCATCGAAGCGGCGACGCTTGCCGGTTGCGACGTGAAGACGGTTGGACGGAAGGGTAACTTCATTGCCCTCAAGCGTGTCGAGCATGAACGTTTCCGCCAGCACGTGGAAGTGCGCATCGGCGACGAGATTTTCGAGATCGAGCTGCCGCTTGCCGGAGATTTTCAGGTGGCGAATGCGCTGGTGGCGGCAGGGCTTGCCATGGTCACGGGCGTTCCAGCCGCGGCTGCGATGCGCGCCCTGGCGCTCCTGAAAGGGGCACCCGGACGGCTTGATCTCGTTGGTGCGACGGAAGACGGCGCCCCGGCCTATGTCGATTACGCCCATAAGCCGGAAGCGCTCGAAAATGTGCTGACTTCGGTGCGGCCGTTCACGACGGGCCGGGTGATCGTGGTCTTCGGCTGCGGCGGTGACCGCGACAAGGGCAAGCGCCCGATCATGGGTGAAATCGCTTCCCGGCTGGCTGATGTGGCAATTGTCACGGACGACAATCCGCGTTCGGAAGTTCCGGCCCAGATCCGCGCCGAAATCATGGCGGCAGCGCCGGGCGCAACCGAAATCGGTGATCGCCGCGAGGCAATCTTCACCGCCGTGTCGATGATGCAGCCGGGCGATACGCTGGTCGTTGCAGGCAAGGGACATGAAGAGGGGCAGATCGTCGGCAATATCACCCTGCCGTTCTCGGATCACGCCGAAGTGGCGGCAGCGCTGGCCGCCCGCCTTGAGGAGCGCTCGGAATGAGTGACTGGCTGTGGAAATCCGATGATATGGTCGAAGCCATGGAAGGAAGGCCGTTTGGCAACCTTCCTGCTGGCATTACCGGTATCTCAATCGACAGCCGCTCGCTGAAGCCGGGCGAGGCTTTTTTTGCTATCAAGGGCGAACAGTTCGACGGACATGATTTCGTCACCGCTGCCATGGCTGCCGGTGCCGGTCTGATCGTGGTGGCGGAACATCGTCTGCCCGCGTTCGGCAATTCCAAGGTGCCGATGATCGTGGTCGAGGACGTGCTTGAAGCCCTGATCAAGCTTGGCATTGCCTCGCGCGCACGCTCAAAGGCACAGATCATCGCGGTGACGGGTTCGGTCGGCAAGACGACGACCAAGGAAGCCTTGCGCCATGTGCTTTCCGAAGTGGGCAAGGTTCATGCTTCGGTGGCGTCATTCAACAATCACTGGGGCGTGCCGCTGACGCTTGCGCGCATGCCGGCCGATACCGATTACGGCGTCTTTGAAATCGGTATGAATCATCATGACGAAATCCGCCCGCTGGTGAAGATGGTGCGCCCGCACGTGGCGCTGATTACGCTGATCGCGCCCGCGCATCTTGGCCATTTCGCCAATCTGGAAGAAATCGCCGTCGCCAAGGCGGAGATTTTCGAGGGCATTGTGCCGGGCGGTTATGCGCTCCTCAATCGCGATGACAAGCGCTTCAAGCAGTTGGAAGAGCTGGCTGAAAAGGCAGGCGTCGAGCATATCGTCACCTTCGGCGAGAATGCCCGTTCTGATTACCGCCTGCGCGAAGTGAAGCTGCATCCGACCTGTTCCTGCATGACGGTGAAGGCTGGCGCGCATGAAGCGGCAGTCAAGGTCGGCATGCCGGGCCGTCATATCGTGCAGAACATGCTCGCCGTCCTTGGCGCAGCCGATCTGGTCGGCGCGGATATCGCCAAGGTGATGATGGCAATGGCAACGCTTTCTGCCGAAGGCGGTCGTGGCGCGCGCCATGTGCTCCAGCACCCCGAAGGCACGTTCACGCTGATCGACGAGAGCTATAACGCCAATCCGACCTCGATGCGCGCAGCCCTGTCACTCTTGCATTCGACGGCACCGGAAGGCTCGCGCGGCCGCCGTATCGCGGTGCTGGGCGACATGCTCGAGCTTGGCCGTCAGTCGGGAAAACTCCACGCCGATCTGGCGCGTCCGATCGTGGATGCCGAAGTGAATGCGCTTTTTATCGGTGGACCGGACATGTCGGCGCTCAAAAATGCCTTGCCGGTTGAAATTCATACCGAGTACAGGCAGAGCACCGACGAATTGTTGCCGCTGGTGATCAAGACGGTCCGTCCGGGCGATGTCATCATGGTGAAATCGTCGAAGGGGATCGGTTTTTCCAAAATCGTCAAGGCGCTGATCAGCCAGTTTCCGCCGGTGGAACCGGCGGAATAAGCGGTATTTGAGGGATTTTTCTCTACATGTTTATGCTTCTCACCTTCTTCGCCGAACATATGACACCGCTTAATGTGTTCCGCTACATCACCTTCCGCACCGGCGGCGCCATGATCACATCGGCGCTGATCGTGTTTCTGTTCGGCCCGTCGATCATCAACTCGCTCCGGGTGCGTCAGGGGAAAGGCCAGCCGATCCGCGCCGACGGCCCGCAGACCCATTTCAAGAAGGCCGGTACGCCGACCATGGGCGGTCTCATGATCATGACCGGCATTCTCGTGTCGTGCCTGCTCTGGACCAATCTTTCCAGCGTCTATGTCTGGGTGGTGCTGCTGGTTACGGTGGGTTTCGGCGCTATCGGCTTCTATGACGATTATCTCAAAGTGACGAAGCAGTCCGACAAGGGTTTTTCGGGCAAGGCGCGTCTTGGCATTGAATTCCTGATCGCCGCAGCCGCCGCCTTCATCATCATGCGGGCAGGGCAGGAGCCGTTCTCGTCCTCGCTGACATTCCCCTTCGCCAAGCAGTTTGTCATCAATCTGAGCTGGTTCTTTATCCCGTTTGCAGCCTTTGTCATGGTTGGCGCGGGCAATGCGGTAAACCTGACCGATGGCCTCGACGGGCTTGCAATCGTGCCGGTCATGGTGGCCGCGGCCTCCTTTGGCTTTATCGCCTATCTTTCCGGTAACGCGATCTTCGCCGATTATCTGCAAATCCATTTCGTCCCCGGCACAGGTGAGCTTGCCGTCGTCCTCGGCGCAGTCATCGGCGCCGGTCTCGGCTTTTTGTGGTTCAACGCGCCGCCCGCCGCCATCTTCATGGGCGACACGGGTTCGCTGGCGCTGGGGGGGATGTTGGGCACGGTCGCCGTTGCGACGAAGCACGAGATCGTCCTTGCCATCATCGGCGGACTGTTCGTCATGGAAGCGCTTTCCGTCATTATTCAGGTCGGTTCCTTCAAACTGACTGGCAAGCGCGTCTTCCTGATGGCGCCTATCCACCACCATTTCGAAAAGAAGGGCTGGACCGAGAGCCAGGTCGTGATCCGCTTCTGGATCGTTGCGATCATCCTCGCGATGATCGGTCTTTCCACCCTCAAGCTCCGGTAAAGTGCCATGATCCCGATCACCGCCCTCAAGGATAAGACAGTCGCCCTTTTCGGACTGGGCGGGTCGGGCATTGCGACCGCCAAGGCCATTCTTGGCGGCGGAGCAAAGATCATTGCCTGGGACGACAATCCCGACAGCGTTGCCCGTGCGCAGAGCGCGGGCATTGCCACGGGCGATCTCAGGCAGGCAGACTGGTCGCAATTTGCGGCATTCGTGCTTTCGCCCGGCGTTCCGCTGACCCATCCAAAGCCGCACTGGACCGTCGATCTGGCTCATGCGGCCGGGGTCGAAATCATCGGCGACGTGGAGCTTTTCGTGCGCGAGCGCAACCACATTGCTCCCGATTGCCCATTCATTGCCATTACTGGCACCAACGGCAAATCGACGACGACCGCCTTGATCGCCCATATCATCAAGGCCTCTGGTCGCGACATGCAGCTCGGCGGCAATATCGGCACGGCAATCCTGACGCTGGAACCGCCGCAGGCAAATCGTTTCTATGTGGTTGAGTGCTCCTCCTACCAGATTGATCTTGCGCCGTCGCTAAACCCGACTGCAGGAATTTTGCTCAATCTGACGCCGGACCATCTCGACCGTCATGGCTCGATGGAAAACTATGCGGCGATCAAGGAACGGCTTGTGGCAGCAAGCGACACGGCGATTGTCGGCGTGGACGATCAATATTGCGAAGCCATTGCCGACCGGCTTTATCGCGACGGCGTAAATGTCGTGCGGATTTCCAAGGAAAAGCGTCTTGGCAAAGGCTATTTTGCCGATGGCGCGAAACTGTTCTGGGCGCAGGATGGAGAAGTCGATGAAATCGCTTCTCTTGAAGGTATCGGCTCGCTGCGCGGCGCGCATAATGCGCAGAATGCACTTGCGGCGATTGCCGCCTGTCTGTCGGTCGGCCTGAGCCTTGAAGAAATTCACGCCGGTCTGAAGAGCTTTCCGGGCCTCGCCCATCGCATGGAGCAGGTCGGGCATCGCGGGAAAGTCCTCTTCGTCAACGATTCCAAGGCAACCAATGCGGAAGCGACTGCTCCGGCATTGTCATCCTTCCCGCAGAACATTTACTGGATTGCAGGCGGCGTGCCGAAGGCAGGCGGGATTGCTTCGCTGTCAGTTTTCTTCCCGCGGATTGCCAAGGCCTATCTGATCGGTGAAGCTGCGGCGCAGTTTGCGGCAACGCTTGGCGATGCGGCGCCGTTCGAGATTTCCGACACGCTTGCTGTTGCCGTCGAACATGCCGCGCGCGATGCTGGCAACGATGCCGCGCCGGAGCCTGTCGTTCTGCTGTCGCCTGCCTGCGCAAGCTTCGACCAGTTCCAGAATTTTGAAAAACGCGGCGATGCATTCCGCAGCGCCGTTCTGGCGCTTCCGGGTGTAACGCCAATGAGAGGGGAAAGCTGATGGTAAGCCGTGTCGATCGCGGTCCTGTCGCCAATTGGTGGTGGACAATAGACCGCTTCTTCCTCGCTGCATGTCTGGCCCTGATGGGGCTTGGAATTTTGCTGTCATTCGCCGCAAGCCCGGCTGTGGCGTCGCGCATCGGGCTGGACAGCTTCCATTTTGTCGAACGCCAGATTTTCTTCATGCTTCCGGCGGTCGCCGTCATGATCGGCGTGTCGTTTCTCTCGCCGCGCCAGATCAGGCGGTTTGCCCTGATCCTGCTTGGCATTTCGCTGGTATTGATGGTTGCCGCCCTGTTTTTCGGCATCGAAGTGAAAGGCGCGCGGCGCTGGGTCAATCTTGCAGGCATCTCCATCCAGCCATCGGAATTCATGAAGCCCGCTTTCGTGGTGGTTTGCGCCTGGCTGTTCTCAGAACGCGAACGCGGCGGCGAAATGCCTGGCAATTTTCTGGCCATGCTGCTGTTCGGTACTGTTGCGGCGCTGCTCGTTCTCCAGCCTGACCTTGGCCAGACGATGCTGACCACAGGCACATGGGGCGCCATGTTCTTCCTCGCCGGTCTGCCGATGTTCTGGATTCTGGTCCTCGGCGGCCTTGCGGTTTGCGGCGGCATTTCAGCCTATTTCATGTTCGACCATGTGGCGGGGCGTATCAACCGCTTCATGACGGGCGAGGGTGACACGTTCCAGGTCGATGCCGGTCGTGAGGCAATCCTGCGCGGCGGCTGGTTCGGGCAAGGTCCGGGCGAAGGCACGGTAAAGCGCATCATTCCGGACAGCCATACCGATTTTATTTTCTCGGTCGCGGCGGAAGAATACGGCATCATCCTGTGCATGGTCATCATGCTGCTGTTCGCGTTCATCGTTGTGCGCGGTCTTTCGATTGCGCTGCGCGAGCGCGATGCATTCACGCGTCTGGCCGTCTCGGGGATTGTCATCCTGTTCGGTTTCCAGTCGATCATCAACATGGCCGTGAACCTGCATCTCATGCCTGCAAAGGGCATGACCCTGCCGTTCATTTCCTATGGCGGGTCGTCGCTCATTGCCATCGCCATCACGATGGGCATTCTTCTGGCCCTGACGCGCCGCCGTCCGGAAGCCCGCATGACCCACACGGTCAGCATGGGCGCCGATGTGAACAGGCGCATTCCGGCTTTGTGAGGGAAATATGGGGAAGGGCGTAATTGTATTGGCTGCCGGTGGAACAGGCGGTCACCTGTTCCCGGCGGAAGCGCTGGCGCATGAACTGAAGGCGCGCGGCTGGGACGTCCATCTGGCGACCGATGCGCGCGCGCAGCGTTTCGCAGGCGCATTTGCGGAAGACCATGTTCATGTCATCCGTTCGGCGACGATTGCCGGCCGCAATCCCATAGCGCTTCTGAAGACGTTCTGGTCGCTGTGGCAGGGCAATCTCGATTCCCGCAAATTGTTCCGTCGGCTGAAACCGAAGCTCGTGGCGGGTTTTGGAGGCTATCCGACGCTGCCGCCACTCTATGCGGCGAGCAACATGAACATCCCGACCCTGGTGCATGAGCAGAACGCCGTCATGGGCCGCGCCAATAAAGGGCTTGCGGGCCGCGTGAAGGCCATTGCCGGTGGCTTTTTGTCTGAAACGGGCGGCGTCCATGCCGAAAAGACGGTCGCGACCGGTAATCCGGTGCGCCCGCCGGTGCTGGTCGCAGCAGGGACGCCCTATAAGCCGGTCAAGGCGGATGAACGGTTCCGCCTGCTGGTCTTTGGCGGCAGTCAGGGCGCGCAATTCTTTTCGAGCGCCATTCCCGCCGCCGTGGCCTTGCTGCCTGAGAAAGATCGCGCACGGTTGCTGATCACCCAGCAGTCCCGCAAGGAAGATGAAGCCGCGGTGCGCGATGCTTACAAGAAGCTTGGCATTCCGGCGGATGTCGCGCCGTTCTTCAACGACATGCCTGCACGCATGGCCGATGCCCAGTTCGTGATTTCGCGTTCAGGGGCTTCCACCGTTTCCGAGATCACAGTCATCGGTCGCCCAGCCATGCTGGTGCCGTTTCCGCACGCGCTCGATCATGATCAGGCGGCGAACGCGGCGGCACTTGCGGCCGCGGGCGGCGGCGAGGTCGTTCGTCAGTCGGAATTGTCGCCGGAACGCCTGGCCGGGCTACTCCAGGCCGCCATGAATGAGCCGCAGCGCCTCGAAGCACAAGCAAAAGCTGCAAAAAGCGTTGGCAAGCCGGATGCTGGGCGGTTGCTTGCCGATCTGGCAGAGGCTATTGCAGCGGGTAAATCTGTTCAGGAATTCAAAGAAGGAACTCGGCCATGAAAATGCCGCTGAATATCGGGCGCGTCCATTTCATCGGAATTGGCGGCATCGGCATGAGTGGTATTGCCGAAGTGCTGCACAATCTGGGCTACAAGGTGCAAGGCTCGGACCAGTCCGACAGCGCCAATGTGCAGCGCCTGCGTGAAAAGGGCATTGAGGTCTTTGTCGGGCACAAGGCTGAAAACATTGGCGATGCCGAAGTGGTTGTCGTTTCGACGGCGATCAAGAAGAACAATCCCGAACTGGTGGCCGCGCGCGAAAAGCTGCTGCCTATCGTGCGCCGCGCCGAAATGCTGGCCGAGCTGATGCGCTTCCGTCATGCGGTCGCGATTGGCGGAACGCACGGCAAGACGACTACCACCTCGATGGTTGCGGCCTTGCTCGATGCCGGGCATCTCGATCCGACCGTCATCAATGGCGGCATCATCAACGCCTATGGCACCAATGCCCGCATGGGCGATGGTGACTGGATGGTCGTGGAAGCCGACGAAAGCGACGGCACCTTCCTGAAACTTCCAGCCGATATTGCGGTTGTCACCAATATCGATCCGGAGCATCTCGATCATTACGGCAATTTCGATGCGGTGCGCGCCGCCTTCCGCCAGTTCGTCGAGAACGTGCCATTCTATGGTTTCGGCGTGATGTGCCTCGATCATCCGGAAGTGCAGGCTCTGGTGAGCCGCATTGAGGATCGTCGCATCATCACCTACGGTCAGAATCCGCAGGCCGAAGTGCGTTTCGTCAATCACCGCATGGACGGTGCCGCGAGCCTGTTCGATGTTGTTATCCGCTCCCGCAAGGGCGAGGCTACCGAGATCAAGGATCTGCGCCTGCCGATGCCGGGCCAGCACAACGTATCCAACGCCACGGCGGCAATCGCGGTTGCGCATGAACTCGGTATTTCCGCCGACGATATTCGTCGCGGTCTCGGCTCGTTCGGTGGCGTGAAGCGCCGCTTCACCCATACGGGCTCGTGGAACGGCGTCGAAATATTCGACGATTACGGCCATCACCCCGTTGAAATCCGCGCTGTCCTGAAAGCCGCGCGTGAAGCCGCCAAAGGCCGTGTGGTCGCCATCGTACAGCCGCACCGTTTCACGCGTCTGGCAAGCCTGTTCGACGAGTTTGCGGCATGTTTCAACGATGCCGATACGGTCGTCGTGGCGCCGGTCTATACGGCGGGCGAGGACCCGATCGAAGGCGTCAATTCCGAGGCGCTCGTATCGCGCATCAAGACGGCTGGCCATCGCGACGCGCGCTATGCAAGCGGTCCCGAAGCGCTGGCGCCATTGGTCGCGTCGATTGCGGAGCCCGGCGATTTTGTCGTCTGCCTCGGCGCAGGCAACATTACGCAGTGGGCCTACGCATTGCCGAAAGAACTGGCTGAACAGGGCAAGAAGTAAGATGGAAAGCGGCGAGACGCTTCTGAAGAAGCTCGATGGCAAGCTGTCGGGCCTGCGGGGTCGGCTGACAGCCGATGCAAGCATGGACAAGATAACCTGGTTTCGCGCTGGCGGACCGGCACAGGTGCTTTTCCAGCCTGCCGATGAGGAAGATCTTTCCGCATTTCTGAAGGCTGTCCCGGAAGATATACCGATCCTTGTCGTTGGAATCGGCTCCAACCTTCTGGTGCGCGATGGCGGCGTTCCGGGCTTTGTTGTGCGGCTTTCCGCCAAAGGCTTTGGCGAGGTGGAGCAGGTTTCCGATACGCAGTTGCGGGCAGGGGCGGCAACGCCCGACAAGCGCGTGGCTGCGGCGGCTCTGGAAGCGGGGCTCGGCGGCTTTCATTTCTACCATGGTATACCCGGCGGCATCGGCGGCGCCTTGCGCATGAATGCGGGCGCCAACGGCGTGGAAACACGCGAGCGCGTGGTGGAAGTGCGCGCGCTCGACCGCAAGGGGGAAGTGCATGTGCTTTCCAATGCGGAGATGGGCTATGCCTATCGGCATTCGTCGGCTTCGCCGGACCTGATTTTTACTTCCGTCCTGTTTGAAGGCACTCCCGGCGATCGTGAGGCGATCCGGCAAGCCATGGACGAGGTGCAGCATCACCGCGAGACGGTGCAGCCGGTGCGCGAGAAGACAGGCGGTTCGACCTTCAAGAACCCCGAAGGCACATCGGCCTGGAAGGAAATCGACAAGGCAGGCTGCCGCGGTTTGCGTGTCGGCGGCGCGCAGATGTCAGAAATGCATTGCAATTTCATGATCAATACAGGCACCGCAACGGGGCATGATCTGGAGACTTTGGGCGAAACGGTTCGCGCCAGGGTTTTTGAAAATTCGGGCATTCGCCTGCATTGGGAAATCAAACGTCTCGGTTTGTTCCGCGATGGCGAGCCGGTTGAAGAGTTTCTCGGAAAATTCTAATAAAAAAGTTGCCCGGATTTTCTACCTGAAATTCCGGGCTTTTTTGCCTTCGCAAGCGACGCGTAAGGTTCGTCCCTTCCTATAGGGTCTTGTCACGGAATCAATCCTCTGATTCTTTAGGGTTAACCACACAGTGATTTGATTCGGCAGGATTTTCCTGTCGCGGGTGCCTGCGGCCTGTGCTGCTGGGTTGCCTGGATTCTGTTCAATTGATGCGCAGGGGATTGCGCAGAGGGGATGCTGACATGACGGGAAAGCACGTTGCCGTTTTGATGGGCGGTTTCTCTTCGGAGCGTCCGGTGAGCTTGTCCTCCGGAGCGGCTTGTGCTGCGACCCTCGAAGGGTGCGGCTATCGCGTGACGCGTGTTGACGTGGATCGCAATGTTGCCAGCGTTCTTGCCGAGCTGAAGCCCGATGTTGCGTTCAATGCACTGCATGGTCCTTTCGGTGAAGACGGCGCCATTCAGGGCGTTCTTGAGTATCTCCAGATTCCCTACACGCATTCGGGCGTGCTTGCTTCGGCGTTGGCCATGGACAAGGATCGCGCCAAGAAGGTTGCTGCTGCCGCTGGTGTCGCTGTTGCCCCCTCGCTTCTTCTCAATCGCTTCGAGATCGGCGCGGAGCATCCGATGAAGCCGCCTTACGTGGTCAAGCCGGTGCGCGAAGGGTCCAGCTTCGGCGTCGTCATCGTCAAGGAGGATCAGGCTCATCCGCCGCAGATCATCAGCTCTGCCGAGTGGAATTACGGCGCGGAGGTTCTGGTCGAGAAATACATTCCCGGTCGCGAACTGACCTGTGCCGTTATGGGCGATCGCGTCATGGATGTGTGCGAGATCATTCCCGTCGGGCACCAGTTCTACGATTACGATTCAAAATATGTTGCAGGTGCATCAACTCACGTGTGTCCCGCAAAAATTTTACCAAATATTTACCAAAAAATACAAACAATGGCCCTTACGGCGCATCGGGCAATCGGGTGTCGGGGCGTAAGCCGGTCGGACTTCCGTTTCGATGATCGTTTCTCCGAAGATGGCGAAGTTATCTGGCTGGAAATCAATACCCAGCCGGGGATGACTCCTACCTCGCTCGTGCCTGATATCGCCAAGGCGGCTGGTATCTCTTTCGGTGAATTGTTGAGTTGGATGGTGGAGGACGCGTCTTGTTTGCGTTGAACGGAAAATCGGACGGATACGGGCGCTCGGGCTCGATGCGGGATGCATCGGGCGCGATGGGTGCCGCTTTTGTCCTGCCGCGCTTCCTGCGCAAGCCGTTCCGCTTTGCCGTCCGCCTGTTTCAGGGCAATGTCAACATTCCGCGCCATGCCGGCACCGTCGGCATGCTGGGCTTTCTTGGCGCGACTGGCCTTTATGGAATGGCCGTGGGTGGCCATACACCCGAAGTCGTCAAGGCAACTGCGTCCACGCTTGGTTTCGCAATCGAGGATGTGAAGGTTGTCGGCAACAACGAGACCTCCGACATCGATATTCTGGGTCAGCTCGATCTGGACGGCGAGACTTCCCTGGTCGGCCTGAGCGCCGAAGAGGCACGCCAGTCTATCGACAAGCTGCCTTGGGTGGAAAGCGCGGAAGTCCGCAAGGTTTATCCCGGCACCGTTCTTGTGTCGCTGCGGGAGCGCAAGGCGTTCGCCATCTGGCAGAACGACAAGGATCTGTCGTTGATCGATGCTGCGGGCGACACCATCGTTCCGTTCCGTCCGGGCCGTTACAATTCGCTGCCGCTCGTGGTGGGTGAGGGCGCGGAAAAGAAGGTCAAGGGTTTCGTCGATGAAATCGCGGCCTATCCGGCGCTGGCCGGAAAGATCCGGGCTTATGTTCGCGTGGGCGACCGCCGCTGGGATCTGCTGCTGGATAATGGTGTGCGCATCATGCTGCCGGAAACCGATCCGCTGAAGGCGCTGGCGCAGGTCGACAAGCTCGACCAGGAACAGCATCTTCTGTCGCGCGATATCGCTTCGGTCGATCTTCGTCTCGAAGACCGGGTCACGGTGCAACTGACGGCGAGCGGCATGGAGCAGCGCCAGAAATTTCTGGCAGAGCGTAAAAAAGAACTATCCCGCACGGGGAAGCGCGTATGAGTATTCTGGGCGGCAAGGGAACATCACAAGGCGGGGCTGCAGGGCGCAAGGTGCGCCTTCTGACGGTTCTGGACGTCGGATCGAGCAAGGTTTCCTGCGTCATTGCAAGGTTGCGCCCGCATGAGGGCGGCGCACTGCTGCCGGGTCGCACGCACCGCATGGAGGTGCTGGGCATCGGCCATCAGCGTTCGCGCGGCGTAAAGTCGGGCGTCATCATCGATCTTGACGCGGCTGAACAGTCGATCCGTCTTGCGGTCGATGCGGCAGAGCGCATGGCCGGACTGACCGTCGACAGCCTGATCGTCAATATTTCTGCCGGCCGCCTTAAGAGCGAAACCTTCACGGCGAGCGTCAATCTGGGCGGCCATGAAGTAGAGCAGGCGGATATTCGCCGTGTGCTGGCCGCTGGCGCCAAGCAGGCGCTCGCCGCCGAACGCCATCTCGTTCATTCGCTGCCTGTTGGCTATACGCTCGATGGCGAGCGCGGCATTCGCGATCCGCTTGGAATGCTGGGTGACAGCCTTGGCGTCGATATGCATGTGCTGACCGCCGATGCCGCGCCGTTGCGCAATCTGGAGCTTTGCATCAATCGCTGCCATCTGTCGGTGGAAGCCATCGTAGCAACGCCTTATGCCAGCGGTCTTGCAGCTCTGGTGGGCGACGAGGCTGAGATGGGCGCGGCCTGCATCGATATGGGCGGCGGCACGACGACGATTTCCGTCTTCTCCGAAGGCAAATTCATTCACGCCGATGCAGTGGCTATCGGCGGCACGCATGTCACGATGGATGTGGCGCGCGGCTTCTCCACACGCATGGAAGATGCCGAACGCCTGAAGGTCATGTACGGTTCGGCGCTGCCAAGCGCTGCCGATGACCGCGACCTCATCTCGGTTCCGCCAATCGGCGACGATGAGCGTGATGTACCCAATCAATATCCGCGCTCGGTGCTGACGCGGATTATCCGTGCGAGGGTGGAAGAGACATTGGAACTGGTGCGCGACAGGCTCAACCAGTCCGGTCTCGGACATATCGTCGGCAAGCGGGTGGTTCTGACGGGCGGCGCAAGCCAGCTGCCGGGAATGCCGGAGGCAGCCAGACGAATCCTTGCAAGAAATGTACGAATCGGGCGTCCTCTAGGAATAGCGGGATTGCCTGAGGCGGCTAAGGGGGCGGCTTTCTCCGCGACCGTTGGACTTCTGATTTACCCGCAGGTGGCCGGGATAGAAGAGCGGTCGGTGAAAGCAGCTTCCTCCGGTCTCATGACCGGTACGGGTGGGCGCATTCAACGTGTCAGCCAATGGCTGAAAGAGAGTTTCTGAGTACCAGTATTGTGTAAGCTGTTGAATTAGCGTGTCGACTTATTGGGGCGTGACCATCTGGGTAACAACCAATCCACACCGCGGCGGCGAAGCGGTGGTAAGGCTTAAGAGGAACAAGGACCTATGACTATCAATCTGCAAAAGCCGGATATCACCGAGCTGAAGCCCCGCATCACCGTATTCGGTGTCGGCGGCGGCGGCGGCAATGCGGTCAACAACATGATCAATGCCGGCTTGCGCGGCGTGGATTTTGTCGTGGCCAACACCGACGCTCAGGCTTTGACGATGTCGAAGTCCGAACGCATGATCCAGCTCGGCGCTGCCGTTACAGAGGGTCTCGGTGCGGGTTCCCAGCCAGAGGTTGGCCGTGCGGCCGCTGAGGAATGCATCGACGAAATCGTCGATCACCTGAACGGCACACATATGTGCTTCGTGACGGCTGGCATGGGCGGCGGCACCGGCACCGGCGCTGCTCCGGTCGTGGCGCGTGCTGCCCGTGAACGCGGTATCCTCACCGTCGGCGTCGTGACCAAGCCTTTCCATTTCGAAGGCGCCCGCCGCATGAAGACTGCCGATCTCGGCATCGAAGAACTGCAGAAGAATGTCGATACGCTCATCGTCATTCCGAACCAGAACCTCTTCCGCATCGCCAATGACAAGACCACCTTCGCCGATGCTTTCGCAATGGCTGATCAGGTGCTCTATTCCGGCGTTGCCTGCATTACCGACCTGATGGTCAAGGAAGGCCTCATCAATCTCGACTTCGCCGACGTTCGCTCGGTCATGCGCGAAATGGGCAAGGCCATGATGGGCACGGGCGAAGCTTCCGGCGAAGGCCGTGCAATGGCTGCTGCCGAAGCTGCAATCGCCAACCCGCTGCTCGACGAAACCTCGATGCGTGGCGCAAAGGGCCTCCTGATCTCGATCACCGGCGGTCGCGACATGACCCTGTTCGAAGTCGACGAAGCCGCGACCCGCATTCGCGAGGAAGTCGATCCGGATGCGAACATCATCCTCGGCGCAACCTTCGACGAAGGTCTTGAAGGCGTCATCCGCGTTTCTGTCGTCGCTACCGGTATCGATAAGCAGTTAGGAGACGCGGCGCCTGCGCCGCTGGAATTTCGCCAGCCGGTGAAGCAGACTGCCGCTCAGGCAAAGCCGATGGCTCCGCATGGCGCACTGCGTCCTCCTGTCGTTGAACAGCCGCGTCAGGTCGACCCGATTGCCCAGGCGATCCAGTCCGCCGAAACCGAAATTCCAGCCGCACCCGCAGCCCCTGCCGCTTCTGCCGAATCGGAATTCCGTCCGCAGAGCCGCATCTTTCAGGCTCCGGCGCCGGAATCCTTCGAACGCGCTCCGGTCGCCCGTGCACCGATGCCGCAGGCTCCGGCAGCCCATCAGGCAGCTCAGGCCGTGCAGCCGCAGACCTATCAGCAGCCGCAGATGCACGAACAGCCCGTTCGCGAGCCGCGTCCGGCTCCACGCATGCCAGCCGTTTCGGATTTCCCTCCGGTCGCACAGGCTGAACTCAATGCCCGTCGCGCTCCGCAGCAACCTGTACAGGAAGAACCGCGCGGCCCGATGAGCCTCCTGAAGCGCCTGACCCATGGCCTGTCGCGTCGCGAGGACGATCAGCCTGCAGCCCGCCTGGAACCGGCCCAGCATCGCGAGCCCGGCATGCGCCCGGCCGAACGCCGTGCTCCCCAGCAGGACTCGTCGATCTACGCACCGCGTCGCGGCCAGCTCGACGATCAGGGCCGTCCGCAGCCGCGGGCAGCTTCTGAAGAAGATCAGCTCGAAATTCCGGCCTTCCTGCGCCGCCAGTCGAACTGAGGCTTTGTCGAGCAGAGCCATTTCGGACAATGAATTTGAAAGCCGCGGGTAATTCCGCGGCTTTTCGTTTCTGTAAACTGAAACAGCGCTTCGGTAAGAAAGCGTGATTTTGTTCAGGCCGCGCGAATTATTATCTTGAGAGAAACGGGGTATGTTTCGAGGGTCAAGTTTTGTGAACCTTCGCGTATTTCCTGTCGCAATTTTAGCTATATCTATCCATATAGACGCAAGAATTGCGAAATCGGCTGTTGAAATTCCTTTGGACGGCCTGCACTCATTTTATTCAGCAGATTGGAACTGTCTTGAGCGCTTATCAAAAGACAATCGGTCGTGCGGTGACGCTTTCAGGCGTCGGCGTTCATGGCGGAGCTCCTGCTTCGGCGACATTTTTCCCGGCGGATGCTGATACTGGGATCGTATTCCAACGCTCGGACCTGAAGGGCAAAGCGTCGGAAGTCCGGGCCCATGTTTCGCAGATCGGCGCAACGGACCTCTGCACCTCCCTTGGACCGAAAGAGTCCAAGATCGACACGGTGGAGCATCTGTTGGCGGCAATCGTCGCTCTCGGCATCGACAATCTTGTCGTGGAAGTCGATGGCCCGGAAGTTCCCATTCTTGATGGGACTTCGGCGCGTTTTATCGAAGCTTTTGATGAGGCAGGTATTGTCTCGCAGGAGGCGAAGCGCCGGTTTATCCGTATTTTGAAAACGGTGCGTGTGGAAGCCGGCGGTTCCTGGGGGGAATTTCGCCCCTTTGCCGGTACACGATTTGAGGTGGAGATCGATTTCGAATGTCCGCTGATCGGCCGACAGAAATTTGCGGACGATGTGGATGAGGCGACCTTCCGCAAGGAGCTTTCCACCGCGCGCACTTTCGGTTTCATGAAGGACGTGGAGCGTCTTTGGGCTTCCGGCCATGCACTTGGATCCTCCCTCGATAATTCACTTGTCATCGGCGACGATAATTCTGTCATCAATCCTGGCGGCTTGCGCTTCAAGGACGAGTTCGTCCGTCACAAGACGCTCGACGCTGTTGGCGATCTGGCATTGGCAGGCCTGCCGTTCATCGGCTGCTTCCGCTCCTATCGCAGCGGCCACAGGCTAAACGCGGAAACGGTGAAGGCGTTGCTCTCGGACAAGTCTGCGTTCGATATTGTCGAGGCTTCCGGTATCCGCCCCGAGCATCCGATTTCGTTGCCATGAAGCCGAACATCGCTGCTCCCTCGGCGCTTTGATATTGATCAGGAAAATGCGTGGGTATCGGCCCTTGGCCTTAATTGGGCCGTGTTCGCCGGTTCACCTCGCAATTGAGTCGGTGCGCCGTTCCGCGGTGGATTGATCGGGGAGTATCTACCCATGCGGGTGGCCAATACCGGGGACAATTCACACTGGTTACGCGTTTCGATGTGCCGTCCGGCGGATTTCGGGCCACTAGACGATTGCCGATTTCGCCTGCATGTGGTTTATGGACGGCCAAAACAGCGTCAGCTATGTTCTTACATTTGCTGGAGCTGAATGTTTTGTATGGATGGAGCAGCCGTGCAGTGCTAGAAGCACGCAACTCCAAACAGGAATGACGCTGCCAGAAGGCCGGAGACCGCATGACGAGTTTCAAATTCAAGGGTGTGACGAAAACCGCGCTGCTGACTGGCGCCATCGCCGTTCTTATCCCGCTCGCCGGTTGTGCCAGCAAGGACGACGACATCGATCTCACCAAATATGTCGAGACAATCGATCCTGCCGACAAGCTCTATAATGAAGGTCTCGCCAATCTGGATGCAGGTCGCCTTGATGAAGCAGCGAAGAAGTTCGCTGCCGTCGACCGCCAGCATCCTTACACCGAATGGGCGCGCAAGTCGCTCGTGATGGCTGCCTTCACCAACTATCGCAAGGGCAATTACGAAGAAGCGATCTCGATGGCCAAGCGTTACAACACGCTTTACCCGACTTCGTCTGAATCGGCTTATGCCTATTACATTATCGGTCTTTCCTACTTCCGCCAGATTCCGGACGTAACCCGCGATCAGGCCGCAAGCCGCCGGGCAATCGCCGCGATGCAGGAAGTGGTCGATCGCTTCCCGGATTCCGAATATACGGATGACGCCAAGGCCAAGATCCGTGTCGCCCGCGACCAGCTCGCAGGCAAGGAAATGCAGGTTGGCCGTTACTATCTGGAACGCAAGGAATATCTGGCCGCCATCAAGCGCTTCCGCGGCGTGGTGGAAGAATATTCCAACACCCGCCAGGTGGAAGAGGCACTGGCCCGTCTCGTGGAAGCCTATTACGCGCTCGGCCTGACGTCGGAAGCCCAGATGGCCGCTTCGGTTCTCGGCAAGAACTATCCGGACAGCCAGTGGTACAAGGACAGCTACAAGCTTCTGCAGAGTGGTGGCCTTCAGCCGCGCGAGAATGGCAATTCGTGGCTGGCCAAGGCTTCGGCGCTCATCACCGGCGGCGGCTCATAAGCTGATTCTCACATGCTGTCGCACCTGTCGATCCGCGATATTGTTCTGATTGAAAGGCTCGACATCGAGTTCAAGACGGGCTTGTCTGTGCTTACCGGTGAAACCGGGGCGGGCAAGTCCATCCTGCTTGATTCGCTTTCACTGGCGCTTGGCGCGCGTGGCGATGCCTCGCTGGTGCGTCATGGTGCCGATCAGGGGCAGGTGACGGCGGTATTCGATGTGCCGGGCGGACATCCTGCCCGGAATTTTCTGCGCGAAAACGGTTTTGACGATGATGGCGACATCATCCTGCGCCGTCTGCAGATGGGCGATGGCCGCACACGCGTCTTCATCAACGATCAGGCGGCAAGCGTCGCGCTTCTTCGCGATCTCGGGCGCAAGCTGGTGGAAATCCACGGCCAGCACGACGACCGCGCCCTGATCGATACCGATCTTCACCGTACATTGCTGGATGCTTTCGGCGGTCTTGAGCAAGAGGCGGCAGTGGTCCGCGAGCGTCACAAGGCCTGGCGCGACGCGGAAACGGCGCTTGCCAAGCATCGCGCCCGCGTCGAGCAGGCTGAGCGCGAAGGCGACTATCTGCGCTCGTCGGTTGAGGAACTGACAAAGCTTGATCCGCAACCCGGCGAAGAGGAAGAACTCGCTGAACGTCGCGCGATCATGATGAAATCGGAAAAGATCGCCGGTGACGTGAACGAAGCTGGCGAATTGCTGTCGGGGCAGGGCTCGCCTGTGCCGTCGCTGGCAAGCCTTGTGCGTCGTCTGGAGCGCAAGATTCCCGAAGCGCCGCATCTGCTGGAGCCGGTCTGCAAGGCAATCGACGAAGCACTCAACAGTCTGGCTCTTGCGCAGGACGGTATCGATCACGCCATGCGTGAAATCGATTTCGATCCGCGCGTGCTGGAACAGGTCGAGGAACGGCTTTTTGCTCTGCGCGCTGCGGCACGTAAATATTCCGTTGCGGTGGAAGGCTTGCCCGCGCTACGTGACAAGATGGATGCCGATCTCGCCGATCTCGACGCTGGGGCCGAAAAGCTCATCCAGCTTGAAAATCAGGCGGCTGAATTGCGGGTGGCTTATGACGTGGCTGCGGCCAAGCTCTCCGGTTCGCGCAAAGAAACTGCGGAACATCTCAAGGCCGCTGTGATGGCCGAACTGCCCGCACTCAAGCTTGAGCGTGCCGAATTCATCGTCGAAATGACGACCGACCCGGAAGCGCGGGCGGCGGAAGGCATCGATACGGTGGAATATTGGGTTCGCACCAATCCGGGCACGCGGGCCGGGCCAATGATGAAGGTCGCCTCGGGTGGTGAGCTTTCGCGTTTCCTGCTGGCGCTGAAGGTTGCGCTTGCGGATCGCGGCTCTGCCCCGACGCTCGTATTCGACGAAATCGATACCGGCGTGGGCGGTGCGGTGGCGGATGCCATCGGCCAGCGCCTGGCACGGCTTTCCGGACGCGTGCAGGTGCTTTCGGTGACACATGCCCCGCAGGTGGCAGCGCGTGCCTCCACACATTTCCTGATTGCCAAGTCAGCAACCAATGAAGACCGGATGGCGACCTCGATCCGTTCCATAGGCGTGGACGAGCGGCAGGAAGAGATCGCCCGGATGCTGGCCGGCGCCAGCATCACCGACGAAGCGCGCGCAGCAGCGGAACGCCTGCTTGCCGAGAATAGCGCGCTGGCTATCTAAAAGCCTGTCAGCAGCCAATATGCAGTTCGCTGTTTTCGTAGGCGTAGCCGTATTTCTTGGTTATGTTGAGCAAAATTGAATCAGCAGGTTTTGCTTTGCCTATGACCTATATTCCCGTCGAAACATTGACCGAGCTTGAAGCTGTTTCCGAACTGGAGCGGCTGGCGCGTGAAATCGCTCATCATGATGAGCTTTATCATGCCAATGACCGACCGGAGATTTCGGATGCCGAATATGATGCGCTGAAGCGGCGCAACGATGCGATCGAAGCTCGCTTTCCGCATCTGGTGCGGGCGGATAGCCCGACCTTACGGGTCGGCACTGCGCCGGTTTCCAAATTCGCCCCGGTTGTCCATGCGCGTCCGATGCTTTCGCTCGGCAATGCGTTTTCGGATGAGGACGTGCGCGATTTTGTCGGCAGCGTTTATCGCTTTCTGGGGCAGTTGCCGGATAATTCCATCGCTTTTACCGCCGAGCCGAAGATCGACGGGCTTTCCATGTCGATCCGTTACGAGAACGGAGTTCTGGTCAGCGGCGCGACGCGCGGTGACGGCACGACCGGCGAAAACGTCACCGCCAATATCCGCACCATTGCTGAGATTCCCAACAGGCTTCCGGCTGGGGCGCCTTCCGTCGTGGAAGTGCGCGGCGAGGTCTATATGGCCAAGAGCGACTTCCTCGCACTCAACGAGCAGATGGCCGCTGAAGGCAAGCAGACCTATGTCAACCCGCGCAATACGGCAGCAGGTTCGCTGCGCCAGCTTGACGCCAAGGTGACGGCGAGCCGCAAGCTGAAATTCTTTGCCTATGCCTGGGGAGAAATGTCCGAGATGCCCGCCGACACGCAGATGGGCATGGTCGAGACGTTCCACGAATGGGGTTTCCCGGTCAATAATTTGACAAAGCGGCTTCACAGCGCGGACGAACTCATTGCGCATTACCGCGCCATCGGTCTTGAGCGAGCGCAGCTCGACTATGATATTGACGGCGTCGTCTACAAGGTCGACCGGCTGGACTTGCAGACGCGGCTCGGTTTCCGCTCGCGCAGCCCGCGTTGGGCAATTGCGCACAAGTTTCCGGCAGAACAGGCGTTTACAAAGCTTCTGAAAATCGACATTCAGGTCGGGCGCACCGGCGCAATGACCCCGGTTGCGCGACTGGAGCCGATTACTGTCGGCGGCGTGGTTGTCACCAATGCCACGCTGCACAATGAGGACTATATCAAGGGCATCGGTCTCAAGGGCGAGCGTATCCGCGCGGATGAGCATGATATCCGCATCGGCGATACGGTCATCGTGCAGCGCGCAGGCGATGTTATTCCCCAGATTGTCGATGTTGTATTGGAGAAGCGTCGGGCAGATGCCACGCCTTTCCAGTTTCCGCATGAATGCCCGGTCTGTCACAGCCATGCGGTGCGGGAGGAGGGCGAGGCGGTCTATCGTTGCACCGGCGGTCTTACCTGTGCGGCGCAGGCCGTCGAGCGCATTCGCCATTTCGTGTCGCGCAATGCGTTCGATATTGAAGGCCTTGGCGAAAAGCAGGTCGAGTTCTTCTTCCATGCCGAAGATGACAGCCTGAAGATCAAGTCCCCTGCCGATATTTTTACGCTGCAGAAGCGACAGGCGGGTTCTCTCAAGAAGCTGGAGAACATCGAAGGTTTTGGCGCGACCTCCGTGAAGAAGCTTTACGATGCGATCAATGACCGGCGGGAGATTGCCCTGCATCGCTTTTTGTTTGGACTTGGCATCCGTCATGTGGGTGAGGTGAATGCCAAGCGTTTCGCGCGGGCCTATCTGTCTTATGCCGCGTTTGAAAAAGCTGCTCTGGAAGCCGTTCCGCCGAAGGAAGGCGACCGTGCCGATAAGGGCAATGAAGCCTGGCAGGACCTGATTGCGGTTGAGGGTATCGGTTCCATTGTTGCCGAAGCGGTCGTGGATTTTTATGCCGAGCCGCATAACCGGGAAGTGCTGGCGGCCCTTCTCGCGGAAGTGACGCCGCTTGATGAAGAAGCGCGGGTTGCGACTGGTTCACCAGTTGAGGGCAAGACTGTGGTGTTTACCGGCAGCCTGGAGCGCATGTCGCGCGATGAGGCCAAGGCTATGGCCGAACGCTATGGGGCAAAGACCGCCGGATCGGTATCGAAGAAGACCGATCTTGTGGTGGCGGGACCGGGGGCGGGCTCCAAGCTCGCCAAGGCATCTGAGCTCGGTATCGAAGTCATTGACGAAGATGCCTGGTTCAAGCTGGTCGGAGAAGAATAATGGCCCCGTTCAACGGTTTTGGCGAGAAAGCGATCCCGTTTCTGAAAGCTCTGGATTTTCATCAAAGCCGCGAATGGTTTGTCGAGAACAAGGATCTTTTCGAGCAGCACTTGAAGGAGCCGCTTGGCGATCTCGTCGAAGAGCTGACAAGCCGGTTTGAAAAGGCCGGTCTGCCCTTCAAGGGAGACCGGGTGAAATCGCAGTTCCGTATCAAGCGCGATACGCGGTTTTCCAAGGACAAGGCTCCCTATAATCGGCATCTGTCCGCCCTACTGTCGCAATCAGGCACGAAATGGGACGAGAGCGGGTGCTTCTATGTCTGCATCGGCTTGCCGGGTGTGCGCGACAGCTACGCCTGTGTCGCGTGGTGGGGGCCGAAGAAAGAACTGCTTCAGGCCATTCGCACATCCATTGTCGAGAAGCCGGAAGAATTTCGCGCCATGGTCGCGAAGCTCAAGAAAAACGGTTTGAAGATCAGCGATTATGATCGGCTGAAACGGACGCCGCGTGGTTTCGAAGCCGTGGCTGACGATGATCTGCTGGAAGCGATTCGCAATCGGCATTTCTCTTTGCGGATGGAAATCGATCCTGAAACGATTACCCGTGCCGATCTGGCTGATCGCCTTGTCGACTTCACCGAACGCGCTCGTCCGCTCATCGACTGGATGCACAAAATCGAAAAGACCGTTCCGCAACAATCATGAACATTCATGGATGCATCAGCCGAATTCATGAGTGATGCGCAAATGCGGCATCGCTGTTTAATAGTATGATTTTTTGGGAAATCGTATTTCAACTGGCAGCAGAATTTCATAACTACTCTTCATTCGGAGGAGTGAATATTCGTGAACCAGACTTTTCGGCCCGGAAGGGCTTCAGCGCGCGCCGATATTGTTGACGGTGTCCGGCGCGGACTTCCGCTTGTGGTTGCCGGCGCGCCCTTTGGCCTGCTGTTTGGCGCCCTTGCTGTCGATAACGGATTGTCGCTTGCCGAAGCGGTTTTCATGAGTGCCGTCATCTATGCAGGCGCCAGCCAGATGGTCGGGCTCGATCTTTTCGGCCAGAGCATCGCGCCATGGATGATTGTCATGTCGATTTTCGCGGTCAATTTCCGGCACGTGCTCTATTCGGCGTCCACGGGGCGGCGTATCCGACACTTCAAGCTGTGGCAGAAGGCGCTGGCCTTTTTCGTTCTGGTGGATATCCAGTATGCGGAAGTCGAACAGCGGGCGGAAGCCGGAAAGCCGGTCACTTTCGTCTGGTATATGGCATTAGGGCTGACATTTTATTTGACATGGGTTCTCGAAGCGCTGATCGGCGGGTTGTTCGGCAATCTCATTACCGATCCCTATGCCTTTGGCATCGACTTCCTGCTGCCCATCTATTTTCTCGGCATGGTGATGAGTTTCCGCCATCGGCAGAACTGGCTGCCAGTCGTCATCGTCAGCGCGATTTCCGCGGTGGCGGCTTACAAGCTGGTTGGCTCGCCTTGGCACGTAACATTGGGAGCGTTGGGCGGTGTGGTTCTTGCGGCGGTTATTGCCAAGCCGCGCGAGGGGGAGGCGTAAATGTCCACCACGATCTGGATTATTCTCGCGGGCGCGTTCTGCACTTATCTCACCCGTATTGGCGGGCATCTGGTCCTGTCACGCTTCAGCCGTGTGCATTATCGGGTGGAGGCGGCACTCAATGCCGTGCCCGCAGCGGTTCTGACGGCCATTGTCGCCGCGCCCGCTTCGGATCACGGCTGGCGGGAACTGCTGGTGCTCGCGGTTTGCATCGTGCTTTCGCTGCGGTTCAGCTTGATGACCATGTTCTTTGCGGGCGTAGCGCTTTTGATCGCGCTACGCCATTTCACGGCATAAAGGCATTATCAAAGCGGCGCGGTTGCCGCTTCGAGCCACCGGCGTTCAGCATCCTTGAGGTGGCCTGACAGTTTCTCGCGCACGCGGGCATGATAGTTGTTCAGCCAGTCGATTTCTTCTTGTGTGAGAAGCGATTTGTCGATCAGACGCCGGTCGATAGGGCAGAATGTCAGCGTCTCGAACCCCATCATCGGTATATCGCCGCCTTCCGGCACTTCCGGTTCGGTGACGATGATGAGGTTTTCGATGCGGATGCCGAAAGAACCCGGCTTGTAATAGCCCGGCTCATTGGAAAGAATCATTCCCGGCAGAAGTTCCTGCGCGCCCTTCTTCGAAATGCTCTGCGGGCCTTCATGGACCGACAAGTAAGAGCCGACGCCGTGGCCGGTTCCGTGTGCATAGTCGAAACCATGCTTCCACAGCGCGATACGGGCCAGAACATCGATATCCTGCCCGCGCGTGCCCTTCGGGAAGCGGGCGGTGGTGATCGCGATCATGCCTTTCAGAACGAGCGTGAAGGCCTTGATGGTGGTCTCGGGCACTACCTTTCCGATCGGCACGGTGCGCGTGATGTCTGTGGTGCCATCGCGATATTGTGCGCCGGAATCGACCAGATAAAGCTCACCGTCTTCAAGCGTTCTGTTGGTGTCGGTATTGACGCGATAATGGATGATCGCGCCATTTGGACCCGCACCGGAGATGGTGTCGAAGGATATGTCTTCCAATGGCATCTGAAAATCGCGTCCAGCCTCGGTGCGGGCTTCCTCCAGCTTTTGGGCAGCGCTGATTTCATCAACCGAGCCGGGCTTCTGTGCGTCGATCCACGACAGGAAATTGACCATCGCCACGCCGTCGCGTTCATGGGCTGCGCGTGAGCCGTCAAGCTCTGCCTTGTTCTTGATTGCGCGTGGGATGCGGGCAGGGTCCTTGCCTTCGATCACGTTGCCGCCTGCGCTGGTGACGATGAGGCGAAGCTTTTCTGCCGCGAGGATCGGGTCGAGAAGAATGGCTTCATTCCTGGCAGCCCGGGCGCTGAGATGTCCTTCCAGATCGGCAGGTGCCGAGAGCTTGGCAAGCTGGGTCAGATAGGCGCGGGGTTCGATTGCGAGTTTGCGCTCATCGATGAAAAGCTCCGGCTCACCCTTTGCAGGAATGATGGCAAAGCTTAGCGGAAGCGGTGTATTGGAAACGTCCTTGCCGCGGATATTGAACACCCATGCGACCGAGGAGGGATCGGTGAGAACGGTCGCGCTGGCCCCGCTTGCGGCAACGGCGGCCTGCATTTCCTTGATTTTGTCTTCTGCTTCATGGCCAGCGAAACGGGCTGGCTGGATCGTGACTTCCGCTGCGGGCACTTCCGGCTGGTCGTCCCAGATGGCATCGACAAGATTGTTTTCGACCGGAACCAGTTGGCCCCCCTGAGCTTCAAGCGCCTCGCGCAAGCTGCGCGCTTCCGAAATGGGGTGAAGCCACGGGTCGAAACCAATATTCAGACGCTTGCCGTTTTCCGTCAGCCAGGAGGCCGGGGGATTTGTGACAAGGCTTTCATAGGAAAAGACTTTCGGGTCGGTCTGAGCCCGAACCTGCAATTCGTAGCGTCCGTCCACGAAAATATAAGCGCTGTTCTTGAGGATGAGCGCCGCACCCGCCGATCCGGTAAAGCCGGTCAGCCAGGCGAGGCGCTGCGCATGGGGCGGAACATATTCGCCCTGATGCTCGTCGGCGCGAGGAACCAGAAACCCGTCGAGGCCAAGCTCGGCCATCTTTGCGCGCAGCTTTGCAACGCGCGGGGCTCCATTGCCCGGGTTCGTGGTGACGTCGAAACTCTGAAAAGCCATTGTGTAACTTGCTCCAAACGGGAATACGCCGTGGTTTATGCGGCCTGTTACTTCAAATGGATCGCCACCCAGCCTTCGCGATGCAGCGTCTTTTGATGGGTCAGGCCCTGTGCCTGATAGGCAGCGAGCACCGCATCGTGCTGGCTGTCAAGTATTCCGGAAAGAATGATGGAACCGCCCGATGCAAGATGTTGCTTGAGGGAGGGCGCAAGCTCGATCAGCGGATTGGCCAGAATGTTGGCGACGATCAGGTCGAAGGGCGAATAGGAACGGAAGATCGCGTGACCGAAGCCTTCCGCCGTTGCCGTGACGATATGCTCCGCCACGCCGTTCTTGGCAGCATTTTCGGCGGCAACGGTGACGGCGACGGGATCGATATCGGTAGCCAGTACCGGAATGGGCGCGAGCTTGGCGATAGCAATGGCGAGAACGGCGCTGCCGGTTCCAAGGTCAAGCGCATTGGTCGGATGTTCGCTGGTGACGATTTCCTCAATAAGTTCGAGGCATCCCGCCGTCGTTCCGTGGTGGCCGGTGCCGAAAGCAAGGCCCGCGTCGATTTCAATTGGGATGTCGCCCGCTTCGATCTTGTCGCGGTCATGCGAGCCATGGACAAAGAAACGCCCGGCCCGGACCGGCTTCAGACCTTCCAGCGAATGCGTGACCCAATCGATGTCCGGCAGTTCTTCGACGGCAAAAAGGCCGGTTCCCACCAGTTCATCGATCCGCGTGGCGACATTCTCGGCGTTATCCTCGACATAGACCGAGACCTCGAAGATCTGGCGGTCTTCATCGATCTCGGTAATTGCGATGGGAAAGCCGTCATCCTCGAAAGCCTGTTCGAGGATGTTGTAGACGCGCTCGGCTTCCGCCTTATCCGCCGAAAAGAAAAGTCGTGACTGGGCCATGAAGTAAAAAGCTTTCTGCTGGAAACGTTCTTGAGTTTCTCCTTAGCTCTTTGCAGCGCCTTTGGCCAGATTCTTCAACTTTTCCAGAGCCGTATCCGGGTTTTCCTGATAGGCGATGGTGCTGCGGAAGCGCCCGCCCTTGTCGAGCAGAAATACGGATGCCGTATGATCCATCGTATATTCGCCGTCTTCGGTCGGAACCTTCTTGGCATAGACGTGGTAGGACTTGATCACATCGGCGATGTTCTGCGGCGTGCCCGTAAGGCCGATAATGCGGTCGGAAACATTGCCGACATAGGTCTTCATGATCTCCTGCGTGTCACGTTCCGGGTCAACGGTGATGAAATAGGCCTTGATATCCCCGGCCTCCGGTCCAAGCTGCTTCAGCCAGCCGTCCAGTTCATAGAGCGTGGTGGGGCAGACATCCGGGCAGTGAGTGAAGCCGAAGAAGATGGCCGCCGGTGCGGCGCGCAGGTCGTTTTCTGTGAAAGGCGTTCCGTCCATGGTGACAAGATTGAGCGGACCGCCAAACGGTTCTTTCGCCGCTTGCTTGTCGCGGAAAAGATTGAGCCCCGCCGCGCCGACAATGACGACGATAAAGGCGATGATGAAGATGGGTAGGAATTTTTTCATGTCCAGTCAGCCTTGAATTTCCGAACGCGCCTTGTTGTGCTGCTCAACAACCTATCTTTTCTTTATGCATTGCAGAACCGTCGATATAGCCGCATTCATGCCATCATGAAGAGCTTATGGCAGTGTACGGTCATTTGCCCAATTTTCAATAATTTCTGAAACTTTTGACTATTTGTCGCGTAGTAGCGGAAATCAGTCTGGCAGAATGTCTGCCTTGTCTTTCACGGGTGTCAGAACTGATATATGCCTGTCATAAAATGGCAGCGGCATAAGGCGTTATTTTGAGGATTTGGTTGTTTTTAGCGATGCTTCGGGTGAATTTGCATGACATCGTCGGATGATCTTCGTTTCCAGAACAGCGAACCCCGCATACATTCCACGGCCCAGCTGAAATCCGTCAAGCTGGGGCGGTATGCGGATATCGGTGAGCGCGTGATTCTGCGTGAGGTCACGGTCGGTGATTTCACCTATTTCGAGCGGAACGGCGAGGGGATTTATGCGGAGATCGGCAAATTCTGCTCCATTGCCGCGAATGTTCGCATCAACGCGCTCGAACACCCGATGGAGCGGCTGACGACGCATAAGGTCAGCTACCGGCCAAATGAATATTTTCGTTATCTGGGCGTCGATGGCGAGTTCCGCGCAAGGCGTCAGGAGCGGCGTGTGGTCATCGGCAATGATGTATGGATCGGCCACGGTGCAGTCATTACACCGGGCGTCCAGATTGGCCATGGCGCTGTGATTGGCGCGAATGCGGTGGTAACGAAGGATGTGCCACCTTATCATGTGGTCGGCGGTGTTCCCGCCCATTTTATCCGCAAAAGATTCGAGAACGCGGTGATTGAACGGTTGCTTGAACTTGAATGGTGGAACTGGCCGGTGGAAAAGCTCTATGAAGCGGTGCCGGACATTCAGACGCTTGAAATCGAAGCTTTTCTCGAAAAGTGGAGCGGCTAAATTCCGGCCCTTGCAAAGCCGCAATTGTTCACCCACCCTGCTATCACAACAGTTCTGGAGGCTGGAAGATGGTCGCGCTGAAGCGTTTTGCCGGTTTGCTGCTTGCTCCGATGATGGTCGTTGCTGCTTCGGCGGCTCCCGCCGAGGAAGTCGGCAAGGTCGGTGTCGACTGGCTTGGAAACGATATCGTCATCGACGCGGTGCAGGACCCGAAGGTGCAGGGCGTAACCTGCCATCTGGCGTCGTTTTCTCGCGGCATGATCGACCGGCTGCAAAAGGGTAATTGGTTCGAGGACCCGTCCAATGCTTCGATTTCGTGCGAACAGACAGGGCCGATCACCATCGGAAATATCGATCTGGGCAAGGGCGGCGAGCGGGTTTTTTCCGAACGCACCAGTCTGATCTGGAAGAAACTCGTCATCACTCGAATTTACGACAAGACAAACAATACGCTGCTTTATCTCGCCCACGCGACGCAGGTTCAGGACGGTTCAGCGAAAACGTCGCTGTCAACCGTGCCGCTTTACAAGGGTGATGTCACGTGGACGAAGGGCAAGCCGGAATAGTCCGGCTGCCAAATTCTTATTTGACGATGGAATTTAGATCGGCTGGACGAAGCTGTCGAGAACGCGCTTCTGCCCGGCCTTGTCGAAATCGATGGTCAGCTTGTTGCCGTCGATAAGCGAAACCGTACCGTTGCCGAATTTGATATGGAACACGCGGTCGCCAAGCTTGAAGGCTGATGGCTTGTCGGCGACTGACTTGGCCACCAGTTCGCCGTCTATCGTGCGTCCCTTCACGGAGCCGCGCCCGGCGCCGAAGCCGGAATCGGTCTCGCCATAGCCGATCCGCTCGACGCGGCTGCCGGAGCGCGAGCCCCAGTTGTTGCGTGTTGCATCGGAACGGTTCTGCTGCGCGCGCTGCCATCCCGGCGTCGAATAGCTGTTCTGGAATGGATCTGCCTTGTCGAAGCGGGACTGTCCATAGCCACCGCCATAACCGCCGTAATTACCTTCCAGTTCGGCCACTTCCACATGCGCTTCCGGCAGCTCCTCCAGAAAACGGGAGGGGATGGTCGATTGCCACATGCCATGGATGCGCCGGTTGGAAACGAACCAGATATGCAGGTTCTTCTTGGCGCGCGTCACGCCGACATAGGCAAGGCGGCGCTCTTCCTCAAGACCGGAACGACCGCCTTCATCGAGCGCGCGCTGGTGCGGAAACAGGCCTTCTTCCCAGCCGGGAAGGAAAACCGTTTCAAATTCCAAGCCCTTGGCAGAATGCAGCGTCATGATGTTGACGGCATCCAGATCCTCGTTCTGTTCGGCATCCATGACAAGGGCGACGTGTTCGAGGAAGCCGCGCAGGCTTTCATATTCCTCCATGGAACGGATCAGTTCCTTGAGGTTTTCAAGCCGTCCCGGTGCTTCCGCCGATTTGTCGTTCTGCCACATGGCAGTGTAGCCGGATTCATCCAGAATGGTTTCGGCCAGCTCCGTATGCGGCGTGTTGTCGATCATCGACTGCCAGCGCAGGAAATTCTCCACCACTTCGCGCAGCGCGGAGCGTGGCTTCGGCTTCAATTCCTCGGTTTCGATGAGATCGCAGGCGGCGGCAAACATGGAAATATCGCGCGCACGCGCATAATCGTGCACCTGCCGTATAGCCGCTTCGCCCAGACCGCGCTTCGGCGTGTTGATGATGCGCTCCAGCGCCAGATCGTCGGCCGGTTGCGCGACCACGCGCAAATAGGCCATCGCGTCACGGATTTCGAGCCGCTCATAGAAGCGCGGACCGCCAATGACGCGGTAATTGAGGCCAAGGGTGACAAAACGGTCTTCGAACTCGCGCATCTGGAAAGAGGCGCGAACGAGAATCGCCATGTTGTTGAGAAGATGCCCCTGACGCTGCGCCTGTTCGATGGCTTCACCGACTGCGCGCGCTTCCTCTTCGGAATCCCATGCAGCGTGAACTTTTACCCGCGGGTCGTCCGGATTGGGCGCCTCGGTAAACAGCGTTTTACCAAGGCGGCCCTCATTGTGCGCAATCAGATGCGCTGCAGCGCCGAGGATATGGGCCGTGGAGCGGTAGTTGCGCTCCAGCTTGATGACGGTAGCGCCCGGAAAATCTTTCTCGAACCGAAGGATATTATCCACTTCCGCGCCACGCCAGCCGTAGATCGACTGGTCGTCATCGCCGACGCAGCACAGATTGACTTTGTTTTCGCTCACGCCGAGTTCGCTGCGCTCACCGGCTCCGCGGGGGGCTTCGGACGCCCTAGCGGGCTGTATGGGCGCATTTCCGCCTTGGGTGGTATCAGGTGCGGTGTTTCTTGGCCGCGGCCTTTGTGCCAGCAGGCGCAGCCAGAGATATTGCGCCGTGTTGGTATCCTGATATTCGTCCACCAGAATGTAGCGGAACTTCGCGTGATATTCGCGCAGGATATCGGGATGGTTGCGGAAGATACGGATCGGGTGCAGTAGAAGATCGCCGAAATCGCAAGCATTCAATGTGCGCAGGCGTTCCTGATAGGCCTGATAAAGTTCGCGCCCCCGACCATTGCCGAATGAGCGCGCATCACCTTCTGGAATATCCGATGGCCCGAATCCCTTGTTCTTCCACCCGTCGATCATATTGGCGAAGGTGCGGGCAGGCCAGCGCTTGTCATCCAGCCCTTCGGCCTGGATGAGCTGCTTGATAAGGCGGATTACATCATCGGTGTCGAGGATCGTGAAATCCGATGTCAGATTTGCCAGTTCCGCATGGCGCCGCAAAAGCTTGACGCCGATCGAGTGGAACGTGCCGAGCCAAGGCATGCCTTCCACGGCACCGCCGACCAGATGACCGATACGCTCCTTCATTTCGCGCGCGGCCTTGTTGGTGAAGGTCACGGCGAGAATCTGGCTTGGATAGGCAAGGCCGGTGGTCAGAATATGCGCGATACGCGTTGTCAGAACGCGTGTCTTGCCCGTGCCCGCACCTGCCAGCACCAGCACCGGCCCCTCTGTCGTTAGCACGGCCTGACGCTGTTCCGGGTTCAGCCCTTTCAGGTAATCGGGCTCGCCGCGCTGCTGGTTGCGTGCAGCCATGGCGCGCGCAGCAATGCTGCCGGGAGCAGGCGTGCGGCTTGCCGGAGCGTCGTCATCGCCGAAAAACGGCATATCGTCGGGAAAGTCAGACATTTGACCCGAATGTAATGATTCGTGGCTGAAAGACCAGCGAAAGGGTTAAAATATTCGACTACTCCAAGTGAGTAACGCGACGGTCCGTAAAGTTCAGGCGATGCGAGGCCAGCGCTTCAACAAGTCCGCGCTGTTCGGGTTCGCGCTGCAACAGATCGTCCAGTTCCGTCATCTGGTTCATGGCGATCAACCGCAGAATGTCGTCGCGGACGGTCCCATCTGCGCGCCTTGGCAGGTGAGCAACCGGCTGGATCAGTTCGACCTTCTGGCCTTTAAGCCTTGCGCGCAGGCTCTTTTCGTCGGCATTCAGCGTTTCCACGAAAGCATAGATGCCGACGCCCTTGGCTGGCAGCGAATAGAGGGCCAGCGCCACATCGCTCACACGTGGATCGGATTTCAGCGCTGCGCGGATGGCAGGACCTTCGTTGTCGATCCGGTCGCCCGTACCTTCACCGTCCGACCAGCTGAAAATGCCACGGGTGATAAAGTTGTAAACTTTCTTGCCTGTCGCGAGCCAGATGCGCGAGGGCAGGGACCGGCGCGCCAGAATGCGTTTTTCCGTCGGCGTCATCCGGTCCTTTGCAAAGGCGCGCTTCTGCTTGAGCAGATGACGGAAGTCTTCGTATGCCATCAGGCGATAGAGCGCGCCGCGACGACGATGAACGCTCGCTAGCTGAAAATCGATCACCGCCGCTTCGCCTTCGGGCGTCATCAGCCAGTTCTGCGGCTTGGCGAGATCGTTATGGGTTACACCGAGCCGGCGCATGTCGCGCAGGATGCGATGCGCGGTGCGATACCATTTCGGATCGGACGGGCGTGCAAGGTGCAGCGGCGTTCCCTCGGTCCAGGATCGATAAAGCCCGTCCTTGTCCGTGGCGAGGAGCTGCGGGACGCCTTCGATGCCGCGCACCGTCTTGAGGCCGCGAATTTCACGCCGGGCCAATATCCAGGCCAGCGGCTTTGACCACCAGGGAGCGGCGCTCACCACGCGGCGGATGATGCGGGTGTCAGGATCGTTCACAAAATAGCCGGCATGCGTCTCAGAAAACACGTCGCGCTTGAATACGGCGGTTTCCACAAATTCCGGTATTTGGTCGCCTTTCAGAGGCACATCTATATTGGGGTTCTGAACCATAAGGCTCCACTAGTGGATTGCATCCGATCAATCAAGTTTGAAGGCCGACGAGCCTTATTGCAATCCCGTGATCGAAAGCGCACAAGGAACACACAAATTTCGTGCGGCTCATCAGGGAAAAACAAAAAATGGCGCAGAGCGACGACAGCAAGCAGGCAATCGCGCAGATCATCCGGCAGGAACAGGCGCTTATTTTTCCGTCGTTTGACGAGAATGAAGCATTTGCGCTGGGCTCGCGCATTCGCGATATCGCCGTGAAGGAAAAGCTCGGCATCGCTATCGAAATATCCCTGTGGGACCGGCAATTGTTTTATGCGACGACGACCGGAAGCACCGTGGACAATCAGGAATGGTTGCGCCGCAAGTTCAATGTCGTCCGCCGCTTTCACGCTTCGACCTATCGCCTTGTTCTGGAACAGAATCGCGATGATCGCATGTTCGCGCCCCATAAAGCATTGAATGTGGAAGATTACGCGCTGGCAGGCGGCGGATTTCCAATCCGCGTCGGCGGAGCGGGCGTGATCGGTGCGGTCATCGTATCGGGACTGCCGCAGCGTGAGGACCATAATCTGGTTGTCCGGGCTGTTGCCGGGCATCTTGGGCAAGACCCTGTCGCATTGGCGTTGCCTGCCGTTTGAATGTGAATTTCGGAGAATGAACGATGTCGCTTGAAAATGTGGTTGCGCTCGCACGCAATGAGAACGGTATTGCAGCAGCAATAGGTATTCTCAAGCAGCGTTTCGGTGAACGTGCGCAGACCGGCCAGGCCATCCGCGAGCAGCACGGCCACACGACGACCTATGTGCCGACGCAGGCACCCGACATCGTGATCTTCGCTGAGACCGCGCAGGAAGTACAGGATGTCGTCCGCATCTGTGCCGAGCATCGTGTTCCGGTTGTTGCCTTTGGCGCGGGATCGTCGCTCGAAGGGCAGGTGAACGCGCCCGCCGGGGGCGTGTCTCTCGATCTCACGCGCATGAACAGGGTGATTGCCGTACATGCGGAAGATCTCGATTGCGTGGTGGAACCGGGCATTACGCGTCGGGAACTGAATGAATATCTTCGCGATACCGGGCTATTTTTTCCCATCGATCCGGGCGCCAATGCAACGCTTGGCGGAATGGCTTCCACCCGCGCCTCCGGCACGAATGCTGTGCGCTACGGGACCATGCGCGAAAATGTGCTGGCGTTGAAAGCCGTGATGCCGGATGGACGCCTGATCGAGACCTCCAAGCGCGTGAAAAAGACTGCTGCGGGCTACGATCTCACGAGACTGCTGATCGGGGCGGAAGGAACGCTTGGCATCATCACCGAACTGACATTGAAATTGCAGGGAATTCCGCAGGCGATTTCCGGCGGTATCTGTCCTTTCCCGGATGTGGATTCGGCGTGCCGCACGGTGATTGAAACCATCCAGATGGGCATTCCAGTTGCACGCATCGAGCTTGTGAACACGCTTCAGATGCAGGCGCTGATCCTTCATTCCAAACTGCCTTACGAGGCGCAGCCCTATCTGTTCGTTGAATTCCACGGCACGGAAAGCGGCGTTGCCGAACAGGCCGAACTGTTCGGAGAAATCGCTGCGGGGAATGGCGGCGGAGATTTCCGATGGACCCACGATGCCGAGGAGCGTGACCGGCTGTGGCGCGCACGGCATGACGCCTATCTCGCATCCTTCCTGCTGAGACCGGGCTGCAAAGGCGTTTCAACCGATGTATGTGTGCCGATTTCGCGGCTAGCCGACTGCATCGGCGAAACGGAAAAGGACCTCGCCGAGACCGGTCTGATCGCGCCGATTGTCGGGCATGTGGGGGACGGAAATTTCCATCTTCTTTTGCTGCTCGATACGGACGATGCCAGCGAGATGGAACGTGCCGAAGCTTTCATGGACCGGCTCGCCAAGCGTGCAATCGCCATGGAGGGCACCTGCACCGGCGAGCATGGCATCGGGCAGGGCAAGATGAAGTATCTTGCCATGGAACTGGGTGAGGCCACGGATTATATGCGGGCGATCAAGAAAGCGCTCGATCCAGACAACATCATGAACCCCGGAAAAATACTGATTTCGTGATTCAAATCAGCCGCTTGGAACGGTTGGCGGAGAGTTTGATTCAGGCAGGCGTGCATATGGGCGCGGCTCCGGTGCAATTTGCCTTGTTGTCGCCGGATCGATGCCGTTATGTTGCGCAGATAAAGAGAGCGTGATTCACTCTTTGTTTCACGCTAACGTTAAATCTGTTTGACCGGAGCTGGTTCTTTGGGCCGCATATTCGTCATCGTCGGCGGGCTACTCGTGCTGCTGTTGACGGCAGCGCTTGTCGTGCCGCCTTTTGTTGACTGGAGCGGCTATCGTGCCGATTTCGAACGGGAGGCAAGCCGTGTCCTGGGGCGCCCCGTCAAGGTCGCGGGTGACGTCAGCGCACGCCTTTTGCCGTTTCCCTCGGTTGCATTCTCGGACGTGCGTGTCGGGGCCGATGCAGCTCAGCCAGTGATGACCGTCGACACATTCTCGATGGATGCCGAGTTGATGCCGTTCCTGCGCGGCCAGCTTCTGATTTTCGATATGCGCGTCGACCGTCCGCGGGCAACGATTTCGCTCGACAGGGGTGGCAAGGTCGATTGGGCAATCCGTCCGTCGACGCCGCTTGATCCAGCGAAAATCAAGCTGGAACGACTTTCCGTCAAGGATGGCACCATCACGCTCCACGAAGAGGCAAGCGGTCGCAGTCATACGGCGAGCGAACTCAATGCCGTGATCTCTGCAAACAGTCTGGCAGGTCCGTGGCAGGCAAATGGAAGCCTCGTTCTGGAAGGCGAAAAACTGGCAATCGACCTTGCAAGCGGCGAGGCGAAGCCGGATGGATCGCTGCGCGTGCGGGCTCGAATCTCACCGGACGCAATCCCGGCTTCCTTTGAAACCGATGGTGACGTAACTGTAACCGACGGTCGGCTCGACTATGCCGGTGACTTTTCTCTCCGTTCTTCCGATGTGATTGCAAAGACAGGCAAGGATCAGAAAGCGCCGGTGGAAGCGCCGTTTTTCAGTGGCGTGCGCGTAACGGGAAAGTTCAAGGCAGACCGCAGTCGCTTCGATGCGAGCGAATTCCGGATGGAGCAGGGGCCAGCGGACAATCCTTATGTGGTGGATGGCAGGGCTTTCATTGATTATGGCGAAGAGCCTCGTTTCGAGGTCAGCGCTGATGGTCAGCAACTCTATTGGGGGCCGAACGAAGCCGCCAGCGAAGAACAGACTGCCTCCGCCATGCCAATCGCTGACCGGATCGCGATCGCGCGTCGCGTTTTCGAGCAACTGCCTATTCCGACCATACCCGGTAATGTGGATTTGCGCCTGCCTGCGGTGATCGCGGGTGGCACGACAATACGCTCGGTGACAGTGAGCGCGGAGCCCGACGGGAGCAACTGGAATATCCGTCAGTTTGCTGCCGATCTCCCCGGACGAACGAAGGTCGAAGCCAAGGGAACGCTCTCGGTTGGCAAGGATTTCGGCTTTAGAGGCGATATGCTGGTTGCCTCGCGTCAGCCTTCCGGTCTGGCAACATGGCTCAACGAGACAGTCGATGATTCCGTGCGCAGGCTCGAAGGCGCAGGCTTCTCCGGCCAGGTTGAGCTTCGCGACGGTGTGCAGAGGATCGATAATCTCGAAATCGCGTTGGGAAAGACAACGCTCAAAGGTTCGTTTATTCGCGAAGTGAAGGGGCCGGCGCAGCCCGCGATAACGCTTGCCCTCAATAGTGAAGCGGTGGAAAGCGAAGCGCTGCAAGCCTTTACAGGATTTTTCTCCAGCGGTGACGGGCTCGCGCTGCTCGATGGTCAGTCGCTGAACCTGACATTCAAGGCGGGGCCGGTCCGTTATCAGGACATGGAGGCCGGCAATGTCGATATGGCGCTGAGGCTGCATGACGGACGCTTCGACTTCGACCGGCTGATGATTGGTGACGTGGCGGGTACGACGCTGACCGCAACAGGCACTTATGAGCCTTTTGCCAATACGCCGTCCGGTTCGCTCGACGCGACCATTCTGTCTGCCGACCTCTCGCGGTTCCTCTCGCTGATGGCCAATCGCTATCCCCAGTTGCCGCTGTTCCACGCGCTTTCGATGCGTGCAGCCAACTTTCCCGGCTTGTTCGAGGATAGCGAAATTAATGTGATCGCCAACGCGGTTTCGCCTTCCATGCCAGCGGCGGCGGGCAAGACACCTGCAAAAACTGCGGCATCCAAGGACAAGAGCGACCGTCCTGTCGAAGCGAAAGCCAAAAATCCTCCCGGTGTTGGCGAGTTTTCGTTCAGCGTTACGGGCAAAGCGGGCGGAATGAAGCTGGACCTGTCCGGGACGGCAAGCGGTGGCGAAGGCGAGAGCGAACCGTTGCAGATGCAATTGAACGGGACCGTGGCATCTGAACAAGGCGAAGCGGTGTTCGCACTGATTGGCTTGCCTGCCTTGCCGTTGGGGCTTGCGGGTGAACTTACCGCCGATCTGAGCATGCAAGGCGCACCGAGCGCAGGTATGCGGACACTCCTCAAACTTACGGCGCCTGACGGTTCCGCGACGGCTGATGGTGTGATTTCGCTGATTGGCGGAGATATTGCCGCCAGCGGCAAGGCGCAGTTGAAATCTGCCGATCTACAGCCGTTCATCGCGACGGCAGGTTTTGCGCTGCCCGGATTTGGCGAGGGGCTTTCGGCAGACCTTGCGAGCGACTTCCAGTTTGCAAAAGGCATCTTGCGGTTCCCCAATCTTGCGGGAAAGCTGGACGACGAAGAGGTGTCGGCGCGACTGGAGGCCAATTTTGCCGATAGCGGCCTGCCGCAGCTCAAAGGCGAAGCGAAGCTCGCCACGCTTGAGGTCGACAGTCTTGCAGCGATCATGCTCGGACAGGATGCGTTCGAGTCGGCAAAGCCTACCGCAAAGACGATTTGGCCGCGCGGCGCGTTTGCGGTCCGTTCGTCGCTGCCGCTGTTGCTGGATGTGAAACTCAATGTTGCACAGGCGCATATGGGCGGCTTCGGGACCGCTACGGAATTTTCCACGCGGCTCCAGAAGACCATGGATGGTCTCCAGTTAAACGAATTGACTGGCAATTGGGCAGGCGGATATCTGGTCGGCAGTGTTTCATTGAGCAACAGCGACAAGAATGCTCTCCTCGCGACAGATCTCAAGTGGAGCGGCGCAAATCTCAGGGATTTCTACAAGCTGGAGAACGGTTCTGCACCGCTCGGCGGCGTGGTGAAAGCCGCCGTTAATCTGAACGGCAGTGGTGAGAGCGTCGCGTCGCTGGTCGGATCGCTGGCCGGAACGGCAAGTTTCGACGTGGAGAATTTCACCGTCAATGGTCTGGATGGGGCTGCACTGCCCGCAATGATAGCGGCTGCTGACGCGACAGGCGACCAGTCCTCCGCTCCTGACAAGCTGGCTTCCACACAATTTGTCGGTATCGCCGACAAGGCGACGGGGCAAGGTACGTTCGCGCCCGGTAATGCGCGGTTCGACTTTGCAATCAGCGGCGGCGTGGCGCGCATGGCTGCCGCCAACCTGAATGACGGCAATGCAGTGCTTCTCGGTGATCTGCAATTCGACATGTCTACGCTCGGGATGGGTGGAAACGGTAGCCTGACGTTCCAGAACGATGACGGCTCCGATAACGGCATCTCACCGCAAGTCGCTTTCTCCCTGAGCGGCACCTATAGCGTGCCGGAAGTGACATTCGACAAGCAGCCTTTGGTCCAGTTCCTGACCCAGCGTGCGCTCGAGCGCGAGCAGGAGCGTGTTGAATCCATGCAGGCGAGCCTCATGGAGAAGCAGCATCTTCACCGCCAGCTTGGGCTTTTTGAGGCGGATCAAGCGGAACGCGACCGCTTGCAGCGCGAGGAAGAGGCAAGGCGCCGCTCTGAAGCAAAGGGGCGTGAAGTGGCTCGGCAAGCCGCCCAGGAAGCGCAACAGCTTGAGGCGCAAAAGCCGCAAGCCGCTCCTGCGGGAGGAACAAATATTCCCCTCACATCGCCGGAAGGTGGGCAATCTCTGAACGAATTTCTAAAAAGTCTGGAGCAGGCACCGGTTGCTCCGGCACCTCAGCCTTGAGCTATTCTGGATTTTAGCCAGTCGAGGACATGAAGTCTGAGCGCGGAAGACAGGTTGATCGATCTGTCACGCCCGCTATCAATTTCGGCAATCAGGGCTGCAACAGAAAGCTTCCGGGTGGCTGCAATTTCCTCGATCAGCTCAAAGAAAGGGTCTTCAAGCGTATAGCTTGTCGCATGTCCGCGAATGCTGACGGAATGTTTGCGTAACCGCCCCGATACGCTCACTGTTCCCCGTCCGGCTGATCGCTTTTTTCCAAGCGGTTTTGGTCAAAAAAACGCTCCGCTTTTGTCGCTTCCGCCTGCGTGAGGCTCTTTTCAGTTTTCGTGCGACCGAAAAGAAGGCGGTTACGGTCAGCCTGCTTTTCTTTCTCGACGCGGGCTTTCTGTTTCTTGAACTGGCGTAGGTTGACAATATCGCTCATGGAACCATGCGGAAACGTTGAATGTTTTCCGAAAACTACCGTGTTTCGGCCAAGTCCCGCAAGTGCGTCATGGGATAGCGCTATTTCTGCGTGTTTTTCGGATTGGTGAACCACCAGATGGCCAGAGACACCAGAATCAGGAGTATCAACCCGACCGTCATTTGCAGAAGAGGAAAATTCGGTTCATCCTTGGCCACAAAGAAGGCCGCGACGAGACCGCTTATCCACAACACCGCTTGAGCGATTGCACGAATCATCGAAATCAATCCTGCACTGGTTGCCGTCAGGACGGAGTATAAGGTGTTCTTTGTTTTTTCACCATTGATCGCAATCAACAGCGAAAAGGAAATGTCCAATCATTGAGTGGGCATAAACTGCTGACTGGAGGATAGGCCGACTACTTCTTCCGGAATGCATCCAGCGAAACAACATCGGCCGAAGGCTTGGCCTCCTTATCGGCGTCATCATCCTTGGATGCAGCGTCTTCTTTTTCGGCTGCGGATTTGCGTGACTTGGACTTGGGCTTCTCGGTCTTCTCGATTGGGGCTTCCGTCGAGGCGATCTCGATTGGGGCCACGTTGCCAACTTCGTCATTGTCGCTTTCGGGCTGGCTGACGGCGACATCGAATTCGAGTTCGAAATTGACCGAAGGGTCATAGAAGCCACGGACCGCAGAGAAGGGAACAGTCAGCTTTTCCGGAATATCGCCGAAGGACAGGCCGACTTCGAAAAGCTGGTCGGTCACATGCATGTCCCAGAACTGATGCTGCAAGACGATCGTCATCTGCTCGGGATATTTCTCCTTCAGGCGCGAGGAAATTCGCACACCAGGCGCTCCGGTCAGGAACGTGATGAAGAAATGGTGATTACCGGGCAAGCCGGCCTTGGCCACTTCCGCAAGAACCTTGCGAATGACGCCGCGTAGGGCTTCCTGAGCGAGAATATCGTAACGGATTAGGTCCTGTACCATGGTTTGCTTATCCCACGGATTCGGAGGTCGATGTCAAGTTCGTTCTCGCCGGATATGGCGATATATGACCTGAAAATGTAACAGCGCCGTGCGTCAGGCCCCAAGGTGTGCAATTTTTGAACGCCACAGGGCGCAGCGGCCTATCGGCGTCCAAAGGCCATCAGGAAGGTGCGCACACCGTTCACGGCACTCTTCTCGATTATCGCATCGTCTATGCAATGACCGGTCAGCATATGATAATGGGTGTCGGCATTGATCAGCGCCATGAAATGGCGCGCTGCCAGATCGGGATCATCAACGTGAAGATGGCCATCCATTGCAAGACGGGCCAGACGCGCCGCTATCGCAGGGATAGCCTGTGCGGGGCCTTTCGTATTGCAAATACTGGCGGCAAGCGGCAGGTTGGTCTCATTTGCCTGCATTATCTTGCGCAGAAACGCGCCGGAAGAATCGTAGATGCAGTTCCGGCTCATGCGAATGGAAAATGCCACCAGATCATGCTCCAGATTGTCGCCCGTCTGGGGAAAGGTGGCCAGAACCGCGAACAGGCTCGCATTCATGCGCGCCAGCGCGTCCTCGACGACGGCGGCAAGCAGCGCTTCCTTGTCGCGGTAATGATTATAGATGGTCTGGCGTGACACGCCCGCTTCGCTGGCGATAAGGTCGATGCTCGCGCCCTGAAACCCGTCGCGATTGAAGACGCGCGCTGCGGAACACAAAATGAAGTCGCGCTTCATGCACTGACCGGGCTTGACGGGCGCGGTATTCAGGCCCTTTTCGGATACGGCGCGCTTCTCGGGCAGGACGGCCATGTCGATTATGTCAGTAGGTTTCATAGCTCCAACATAAGATAGCTTGACGTTTTGGACAATGGTGTCTAATTTGACATCAGTGTCAAATCTGTTTTGACCTTCCGTATAGAATGCCTTTCGCTACAGAGTTTTTGAGGCCAGCCCACAACCCAAAATGGACTGACTTCATCCATAGAAAATGAAACCTTGTAGCGAATACAAGTACTTACCTGTCCTGTACCGATTTTGCGAGCCCGATGGCGCCATCCTCCCAAGCAAAACCGGAGATCCGAAATCGGTGCGGGAACCTCACGAAACATTGATGAAAGCGCGTCCCCCATGGCTTCCAGTCTTGTGCGCAATGCCATTGTTCTTGGCCTTCTTTCCGCCATTGGCCCATTTGCGATCGATATGTATCTGCCCGCTTTGCCCACCATTGCCGCTGACCTGCATGCGGAAACCGGTGCGGTCCAAATGAGCCTTCTGGCCTTTTTCATTGCTCTCGCGGTAGCGCAGCTTTTCTGCGGGCCGCTGTCCGACATGATCGGGCGCAAGCTGCCGCTTTATGGCGGTCTGGTGCTGTTCGGTATCGGCAGCATCGGCTCGGCTGTCGCGACCGATATAGATGTGCTCGTGCTTTTCCGTTTTGTGCAGGGGCTTGGTGCTGCTGCCGGCATGGTTATTCCCCGTGCGGTCGTGCGTGATCTTCACACCGGCATCGAGGCGGCGCGTCTCATGTCGCTTCTGATGCTGGTTTTCTCCATATCGCCGATTCTGGCGCCATTGACGGGCTCCGTCATTATTAGCTTCTTCGGATGGCGCGGCGTCTTCTGGGCCGTTCTGGTCGCGGCTGCTATCGGTATCGTTCTCGTCGCGACGGCGCAGAAGGAGACAAGAACCGCAGAAGCACGCCTTGAAAGCAATCTGGGCAGCGCATTGCGCGGCTATGGTCGACTGCTGAAAGATCGTTACTTTCTCGGGCTGGTTTTTGTCGGTGGCTTCGGGATTGCGTCCTTCTTCGTCTACCTCGCCAATTCGTCATTCGTGCTTATCGACCATTACGGCCTGACACCAACACAATATGCCATCGCCTTTTCGGCCAATGCAGTATCATTCTTCGGTGTTTCACAATTGAACGGCTGGCTGGGATCGCGCTTCGGGCTGCGTCGGGTCATGCGATTCGCGGTTTCCGGATTTGCCGCGGCAATGCTCGCCATGTTCGCTGCCGCTCTCATGGGGCATCAGTCGCTTTGGCTGATCACCGGGTTCCTGTTCGTGGGATATGGCTTCCTCGGCCTCGTCATCCCGACAACAGCGGTTCTGGCACTTGAGGATCACGGTGAAATTGCAGGCACTGCATCCGCGCTGATGGGCACGCTGCATTTCGTGATTGGCGGCGTGGCAATCGGCGTAACGGGTTCATTCTTCGATGGAACTGCACTGCCAATGGTCGGAGGAATTGCCGGTTGTGCGCTGATCGCCTTTGTGCTGACGCAAGTCGTTCTGTCGCGCAAGGCGAGCGAACTCAATACCGAAGCTGCGGCTGCGTAATCTTCTGGAAAGGGAAAGTGGAGGCTTCTGTTGCCAGGTGCCTCCGAACCCCGCCTTAAGGGGCTAACCCTAAGGGCTTTAGAGTGGGTTTCCCGCACCGCCATTAGGCAGCGAGAGCATAACCCTGAGCTTTGTTGTCATTTGCAACTACTCAATTGACCCGATAACGGTGGTATCATGCCGAGTAAAAGAGCGATCTTTACACCCTTGTCGATCCTGTTTCGCCCCCGCCACAATACAAAACGCTAACCGATCTGTATTCTGGTGGAGGCGCCGGGTACCGCCCCCGGGTCCAATGGGTTTATTACACCGTCCGTTTATCACCATAGTCAGCTTGCGCCGACACGCCGTATATAGGCGCGGTTGGCCGCGATTGGAAGAGGGGACACTTTTTTTAACGGGTTTTGCCGATATTCCGGTGCCCGCTGTTCCCGTTCATTTTTCATTGACAGTCTGCTTTCGCTGGTCAATCCTACCAATATATCGGGGGCGGCGAGCGAAATTTCGATTAAGCCGGATTCCGTGAGCTGAAAACGGGGTATTAACCCCAATCGAAGGAGAGTGGATATATGAGTGAATATCTCGCGGATGTCCGTCGTTATGATGCCGCTGCCGATGAAGCTGTTGTCGACAAGATCGTCAAGCATCTGGGTATTGCGCTGCGCAATCGCGATTCCTCCCTCGTTTCGGCAACCGACCCGGAAGAATTGAAGCGCGTCCGCACCAATTGGGTCGCCAAGAAGCTTGGCGTTGACGACGAAGCCAAGGGCGATGAGGTCGTTGCCCATGTTGCTGAAGTCATGAAGGGCGACCGCAACAAGCATCGCGTCACCTTCTATTATCTGGTCGCCAAGCAGCTCGGAAAACTCGGCAGCCTTTGATCCACAGCGATCTGGTGAATTCAAAGCCCCGGTGCCCGACACCGGGGTTTTTCTTTATATTGGGTCCAACCGAATCGGATTCTGGATATCCCCCATGCGCACCTATCTCGATCTTCTTCAACATGTGCTCGACAACGGTGTTGACCGTGGCGACCGCACGGGGACGGGCACGCGGTCGGTTTTCGGATATCAGATGCGTTTCAATCTGGAAGAGGGTTTTCCCGTTCTGACCACCAAGAAGCTGCATCTCCGGTCGATCATCCATGAACTGCTCTGGTTCCTCAAAGGCGACACGAACATCGCCTATCTGAAGGAAAATGGCGTCTCGATCTGGGATGAATGGGCAGACGAGAACGGCGATCTCGGGCCGGTTTATGGTTATCAATGGCGCTCCTGGCCAGCGCCGGATGGTCGTCACATCGATCAGATCGCGAATCTTCTGAAGATGCTGCATGAAAATCCGAATTCGCGGCGCCTGATCGTATCGGCCTGGAATCCGGCGCTGGTCGATGAAATGGCTCTGCCGCCATGCCACTGTCTTTTCCAGTTCTATGTCGCTGACGGAAAACTCTCCTGCCAGCTCTATCAGCGCTCGGCTGATATTTTTCTGGGCGTGCCATTTAACATCGCTTCCTATGCATTGCTGACGATGATGATCGCGCAGGTCACGGGATTGAAGCCGGGAGAGTTCGTGCACACGCTGGGGGACGCGCATATTTACGCCAATCATTTCGATCAGGCGCGTTTGCAGCTCACCCGCGCCCCGAAAAAACTGCCGACAATGTGGATCAATCCGGAGGTGAAGGACCTTTTTGCCTTCCGTTTCGAGGATTTCCGCCTTGAGGGCTACGAAGCCGATCCGACGATCAAAGCTCCGATTGCGGTTTGAGGTCCGACATGTCCGCTCCCAAGCCGATTGTATCGATCATTGTTGCTGCCGCGGAAAATGGCGTTATCGGACGTGATAATGACATGCCATGGCGGCTTTCGACCGATCTCAAGCGCTTCAAGGCGCTGACGCTGGGCAAACCTGTCATCATGGGGCGGCGGACATGGGACTCTATTGGTCGGCCCTTGCCGGGACGGCCCAATATCGTGGTGTCGAGGAATAACGGATTTCAGGTTGAAGGTGCCAGCACTGTCGGTTCTCTTGATGAGGCGATAGCGCTTGGACAAAGACAGGCTGCTGACATGGGGGCCGGGGAAGTTTGCATCATAGGTGGCGGAAACATTTATGCGCAGGCTTTTCCCCTCGCGGACAGAATTCATTTGACGCGTGTTCTCGCCAATATCGATGGAGATACACATTTTCCGGAAATCGATCCGCAAGTCTGGCAGGTCGTTTCACAGGAGGACGTGCCCGCCGGTGACAGGGACAGCCACCCAACGCGCTATTTCGTGTACGAAAAACGTGCTGTGTAAAGCATAGTTCACGAATTTTGTCGTCTTCGCGTTGAAAGCGGACCTCCCGATGCCTATAAAACGGAAACATTAGTTGATGACGGGAGTGGGCAGCTCGCTTTCCCGTCGCCTGGACGAGAGGTGAGGATGCCCTGGAGTAATCAGAATGGTGGCGGCGGCCCATGGGGCGGCGGCGGCGATAATAACAACAATAATGGCGGCCCATGGGGACAAGGACCGAAAGGTCCTCGTGGAGGCGGCCAGAACACTCCACCTGATCTCGAGGATATTCTGCGCAAGGGCCAAGACCGTCTGAAGCAGGTCTTCCCCGGTGGCGGTGGCAAAGGCGGCAGCAATCGGGGCGTTCTGTTCCTGATCGGTGCAGCCGTTATCGGCTTCTGGCTTTTCCAGTCGATCTATACCGTGCAGCCGGACGAACTCGCCGTCGAGCTGCGCTTCGGCAAGCCGAAGGAAGAAGTGTCTGAACCGGGCCTGCATTTCCACTGGTGGCCGATCGAAACCTATGAAAAGGCGCAGATCGTAGAGAAGCAGATCAACATTGGCGGACAAGGCAACCGGGGCGCAACACAGGGCTTGATGCTGACGGGTGACCAGAATATCGTCAACGTTCAGTTCTCGGTTCTTTACCGTGTCTCGGATCCACAGGCATATCTGTTCAACGTCGATAATCCCGATGCGATGGTGCAGCAGGTTTCTGAGAGCGCGATCCGCGAAATCGTCGGACGTCGCCCCGCTCAGGATGTTTTCCGTGACAACCGTGCGGCTATTGCAACGAGCGTTCGCGATATCGTTCAGCAAACGCTCGACACTTACAAGGCGGGTATCCTGATCAATGCCGTGTCCATCGAAGATGCAGCGCCTCCGCGGGAAGTGGCTGATGCCTTCGATGAAGTGCAGCGCGCCGAACAGGACGAAGATCGTTTCGTGGAAGAATCGAACCAGTATTCGAACCAGAAGCTCGGTCAGGCCCGCGGTGAGGCAGCCCAGCTTCGCGAAGAAGCGGCGGCCTATAAGAACCGCGTCGTTCAGGACGCTGAAGGTGAGGCGCAGCGTTTCAGCTCCGTTCTTGGTGAATACCAGAAGGCGCCTGAAGTCACCCGCAACCGCCTGTTCCTAGAAACCATGGAACAGGTGCTGAAGAGCACCAAGAAAGTTATTGTCGAACCCGGAAAGGATGTCGTGCCTTATCTGCCGCTGAACGAACTCATGCGCCAGCCACGCCCCGGTGTGAATGCGACTACGACGACCCCGAGCGGAGGTAATCAGTAATGGCCCAGAACAGGCTTCCAATCATTGGCGGCATCATCGCCGTCATCGCTTTCCTGATCTACTCCGCCACGTTCATCGTATCCGAGCGTCAGCAGGCTATCGTGCTTCGTTTCGGCCAGATTGTCGATGTGAAGACGGACCCGGGCATCTATTTCAAGCTGCCTTTCGGCTTCCTGGATGCCGATACCGTGCAGTTGATCGATGACCGCCTGCTGCGCTTCGATCTGGACGATATCCGCGTTCAGGTTTCGGGCGGCAAGTTCTATGACGTCGATGCCTTCCTCGTTTATCGCATCACCGACGCGCGCAAGTTCCGCGAAACCGTTTCGGGCAGCACGCTCCTTGCCGAGCAGCGTCTGCGCACCCGTCTGGATGCCGCATTGCGCAGCGTTTACGGCCAGCGTGGTTTTGAAGCGGCGCTTTCGGAAGAGCGCGGCGATATGATGCGTGAAGTGCGGGACCAGCTTCGTCCTGACGCGACGTCGCTTGGCCTTACCATCGCGGATGTTCGCATTCGCCGTACCGACCTGACTGCCGAAGTCTCGCAGCAGACCTATGACCGCATGAAGGCGGAACGTCTGGCCGAGGCGGAGCGCCTGCGCGCCCGGGGCCGTGAAGCCGCCCAGCGCATCCGTGCTGTTGCCGACCGTCAGGTCGTCGAAACGCTGGCTGAAGCGCGCAAGGAATCGGAAATCCTTCGCGGTGAAGGCGATGCCCAGCGCAGTGAGATCTTCGCGCGCTCTGCCAGCAAGGACCCCGGATTCTTCGCCTTCTACCGGTCGATGTCCGCTTATCGTGAAGCACTTGAGACACCGGACACAACGCTGGTTCTCTCGCCGGACTCGGAGTTCTTCAAGTTCTTCCGGGACGCTGGCGGCAGGCTGGCAACGCCGGCCCAGTAACAGCCGGGGCAAACGCTCATGAGCGATTTTTTAGCCGCCGTAGGTCTTCTCTTCGTTCTCGAAGGGCTGCTCTACGGCGGCTTTCCTTCTTTGGCGAAGAAGCTTGCGCGTGAGGCGAGCGAGACGCCGGAGAACATGCTGCGCATCGCCGGGATTGCTGCCCTTGCAATTGGCGTCGGCATTGTCTGGCTTGTCAGGGGATAAGCCGTTTTCCCTCCGTTATTTATCGTCTGCGGTCTATGCGAGGCCGTAAACAGGCCGTATTTTGCAGCGATCAAGCTTTAGTACATCTATCGCTAATTAAACGACTGCAAGCAGACAGGAACGGAGCAGGGCTTCATGGCAATTGCACCAAAGGCGGGATTTGCTCGCACCCTTTTCGCAACCGTGGCATTGGGGGCGATGACAGTCGGCGGCACTCTTTCGATGGGGACGCCTCCGGCAATCGCGGCTCAAGGATCGGCTTCTGTTGCTGATCTGGCCGAGGGCTTGCTTGATGCGGTCGTGAACATCTCGACCTCCCAGACCGTCAAGGGCGACGGGGAGGGTGACGGCGCTGTGCCGATGCCGCAGGTGCCGGAGGGCTCTCCGTTCCAGGAATATTTCAAGGACTTCTTCGGCGACAATGGCGGCGCACAAGGTGACGAATCGCGCAAGGTCCAGTCGCTGGGTTCCGGCTTCGTCATCGATGCCGAGAAGGGTTTCATCGTCACAAACAATCACGTCATTGCCGACGCCGACGAAATCGAGGTCAATTTCAACGATGGTTCCAAGCTGAAAGCGGAACTTGTCGGAAAGGACATCAAGACCGATCTGGCGATCCTTAAGGTGGACCCCTCCAAGCACACGCTGAAGGCTGTTCAATTCGGCAATTCGGAAAAGGCGCGCATCGGCGACTGGGTGCTTGCGATCGGCAATCCGTTCGGTCTGGGCGGAACGGTAACCGCCGGTATTATCTCGGCCCGCAAGCGCGACATCAATTCCGGCCCCTATGATGATTTCATCCAGACCGACGCGGCAATCAACCGGGGCAATTCCGGCGGTCCGCTGTTCGACATGGAAGGAAAGGTGATCGGCATCAACACGGCGATCATCTCGCCATCGGGAGGCTCCATTGGTATCGGCTTCGCCATTCCGGCGGAAATGGCTGTTGGTGTGATCGACCAGCTCAAGCAGTTCGGCGAGGTTCGCCGCGGCTGGCTCGGTGTGCGCATCCAACCGGTTACCGACGATATCGCGCAGAGCCTCGGGCTGAAGGAAGCCAAGGGCGCGCTGATTGCCGGATTGATCGAAAACTCGGGTGTTGACAACAAGGCCATCGAAGCAGGCGATGTCGTAATCCGTTATGAAGGCAAGCCGGTCAATACCGCTCGCGATCTGCCGCGACTGGTTGCAGAAACCCCGGTCGGCAAGGAAGTCGAGATCGTCGTGGTTCGCCAGGGTGAGGAAAAGACGGTGAAGGTAAAGCTTGGTCGTCTGGTCGAGGACGACAAGAGCACCGAGGCTGCGACGGAAGATCAGGCTCCGCTTCCTGAAGGTGAGGGCGGTGATGAAGGCGTGGAAACGCCGGATACGCCGAAGAAGGATCAGAAAAGCGAGGCTGCTCCAAGCGTGCTCGGGATGAAGCTCAGCGAACTGAGCGATGAGGTCCGCGGTGAGTTTGGCATTGCCGAAGACGTAGAAGGTGTCGCGGTTCTTTATGTCTCTCCTGGCTCCGCTGCTGGCGAAAAGCGCATCGAAACCGGAGATGTCATTGTCGATATAGGTCAGGTGACGGTAAAAACGCCGGACGATGTGAAGAAGCGCATCGAGGCGTTGCGCCGCGAGGGGCGCAAGAATGCGCTCCTGATGCTGGCCTCACGTTCGGGCGAACTGCGTTTTGTAACTATCCGGATCAATTGATCCTCCCTATGGTTATCCGCAATGGCAAAGCTTTCTGTTTCATAAGCTTCGGCTGTGCTATGGACCGGCGCCATTCGGAGTAGGGTGAGTTGGAAACAGTCGATATTGTGGTCATAGGCGCTGGCGCGGCAGGCATGATGTGCGCCATCGAAGCCGCGAAGCGCGGGCGTTCCGTATTGGTCGTGGACCACGCCAAGGCAGCCGGAGAGAAAATCCGTATATCGGGTGGCGGGCGCTGCAATTTCACCAACCTGCATGCAAGCCCGAAGAATTATCTCTCGCAAAATCCGCACTTCTGTATCTCGGCCCTGAGCCGCTACACACAGCGCGATTTCATTGCACTGGTCGAGCGGCATCGCATCACCTATCACGAGAAGACGCTCGGACAACTCTTCTGCGACGGTTCGGCATTGCAGATAATTGAAATGCTGCTGGCAGAAATGAAGCGCCATGGTGCGCGACTGAAGCTTGGCTGCAGCGTCAGTTCGGTCGAAAGAACCGCGGATGGTTTTTCGCTCAAATTGTCGGACGGGCCCGTCCGTTGCCGCTCGCTGGTTGTGGCCTGTGGCGGAAAATCCATCCCGAAGATGGGGGCGACAGGCTTTGGTTACGATATCGCAAACCAGTTCGGATTGCGGATCGTCGAAACGCGACCGGCGCTGGTACCGCTGACGTTTGAGCCCAACACGCTGGAAAGGTTGAAGCCGCTCGCCGGTGTTGCCGTCGATGCGGTTGTCGCCTGCGGAAAAACCAAGTTTGCAGAGGCAATGCTGTTTACGCATCGGGGCATTAGCGGCCCTTCGATCTTGCAGATTTCTTCCTACTGGCGCGAAGGTGACGAAATCCGCATAGCCATGCTGCCGGAAACTGACATTTTCGAAGCATTGCGCGAGCAGCGCAAGCAGAACGGCAAGCAGGCGCTACAGACGGCACTCGCCATATATCTTCCAAGGAAACTGGCTCAGACGATAGCAGAGGATGTCGGCGCAACCGGCCATCTGGCGGATATGTCCGACAAGACGTTCCGCCGGGTCGAGACAGCGATAAATGACTGGCGCATCAAACCTGCCGGTTCTGAAGGTTATCGCACCGCAGAAGTTACGCTCGGAGGGGTCGATACACGCGATCTTGACTCCAAGACCATGGAAGCCAAATCCGTGCCCGGCTTGTTCTTCATCGGCGAAGTGGTCGATGTTACCGGCTGGCTCGGCGGCTACAATTTTCAATGGGCGTGGTCTTCCGGTTGGGTCGCCGGTCAGTCCGCCTGAATACGATAGACAACATGACGCTTCAAATGCGGCGTTTCGTCCGGCACACCGGGATGATCAAAATCGCTTGCCGAGTCACGGGTCATACCGATGCGCTCCATGACGAAGGTAGACCGCTCGTTGTTGTGGACGGCAAAGGAGACGACCTCCGGGAGGCCGAGGGTTCCGAAAGCGTAGTCGATCAGCGCTCTGCCCGCTTCGGTTACATAGCCTTTGCCCCAAAAGGGAGTGGCCAGCCGCCAGCCGATTTCTACGCTGCCGTTCGGTAAATGAGGTTCGAGATCGGTGCGGGCGAGACCGGCAAAGCCGATGCACTGACCGCTTTCCTTTTCTTCCAGCGCATAGAAACCGAGACCCGTTTCAGAAATCATCTTCTTGAGGCGGTCGAACAATTCATCCGATTGCGAGCGGTTTCTGCGAAACGGAAAGAAACGCATGACCTCTTCGTCGGAATTGATGACGTGGAACAGATCGCGGTCGCGATCTTCCCAGTTTCGGATGATGAGGCGCGGCGTTTCCAGGATGCTCATTGAACGAAGTCCGTCTTTCTGTAGCCCTGAATATAGAGGAGGGCGGTCAGGTCGCCATGGTCAACCCGCATCCGGGCCTGCGCTGCCACGGCCGGTTTTGCATGAAGTGCAACGCCGGTTCCCGCAAGCTGGATCATGCCGAGATCGTTCGCGCCATCGCCCACCGCAATCGCATCGTTCGGCGTCAAGCCAAGACGATCAGCGATTTCCACGAGCTTCTCCACCTTGGCTTCACGACCGAGAATGGGCTCCGTAACCAAGCCGGTCAGATGCACGCCATCATCGATCAGCCTGTTTGCGCGCTCTTCGTTAAAGCCGATCATTTCGGCAATGCGCTGCGTGAAAGAGGTAAAGCCGCCGGACACAAGCGCCGTGTAAGCGCCATGTTTGCGCATGGTGCGCACCAGTTCCGGCCCGCCGGGCATCAGCGTGATGCGCGTTGAAATGACCTTGTCTATGACGGTGAGCGGCAGTCCTTTCAACAAAGCTACCCTTTCGCGCAAGGCGGGCTCGAACGCGATCTCGCCATTCATGGCGCGCGCGGTGATTGCCGCCACATGCTCGCGCAGACCGGCTTCTTCTGCCAGTTCGTCAATGCATTCCTGCTGGATCATTGTGGAATCCATGTCGGCAATAAGAATCTTCTTGCGTCGACGCTCCTGTTCCTGCACCACCACATCGACTGGCGCGCCATCAAGCGTATCACGCAGCAGGGCTTCGGCTTCTTTGCTGCCGATTCCCAAAGGAAGCGGAATGTCGCAGGCAATGTCATCGGCCAGCCAGTATAGCCCGGTTGCATTCACTGCCGCCGAGGCTTTAATCCCAAGCGCTGATGCGAGCGAAGCCTTAGCCGGATTGGCGATCAGGGTGGCGACGAGAGAAACCTGTTGGGACATGGAGAGCAATTCCGGCGATGAGTGAGGATGCGGTCAAGAATGCAATCCTGATAGCTGGCCCGACGGCCAGCGGCAAGTCGGCACTTGCAGTTCGCATGGCGCAAGAGACCGGCGGCTTCATCGTGAACACCGATTCCATGCAGGTTTACGATGTTCTTGATCTTCTGACCGCGCGGCCGGGCAAGGCTGATCTGGCTGCGGCGGAACATCATCTCTATGGACACGTCGCGCCTTCGATATCCTATTCCACGGGACGGTGGCTGGATGACGTAGCCAGCCTGCTATCGCAGCCCCCGATGAAGGGCCGGACCCCGATCTTTGTCGGCGGTACGGGGCTTTATTTCAGGGCATTGCTGGGTGGGTTGTCGCAAATGCCCGAAGTGTCGGGCGATGTTCGCGCTTATTGGCGAGGCCGCATGGAGACGGATGGACCGGAGTTTCTTCACGGGGTCCTCAGTGAACGCGACCCAGACATGGCCGCAACACTTAAACCTTCCGACAGTCAGCGCATCGTTCGGGCATTGGAAGTATTGGAGAGTACCGGAAAGTCACTTCTCGACTGGCAGCAGACCAAAGGTCGGGCGCTGGTCGACGACAACAGCGCGCGCAAAATCGTGTTGGCGCCTGATCGGGCATGGCTTTCGGAGCGCATTGCGAGGCGATTTGCGCTGATGTGGGACAATGGCGCGATTGACGAGGTCAAGGCATTGCTTGCGCTCGATCTGGACCCGGCATTGCCTGCAATGAGGGCCATCGGTGTGCGTGAAATCACTGCATATATCGAAGGCTCGCTGTCGCGAGATGAAGCCATCGAACGTTCGGTCATCGCCACGCGGCAATACGCGAAGCGTCAATCGACATGGTTTCGAAATCAGCTCGATGCCAGTTGGTCTGTGCAAGCAAATTCTAATACTGCTCTCACTCAATTAACGACAACGAAATAACTCGCTGGCACTCTCTGAAACAGGAGAGGCGGGCGCGGATTATGCGGTTTAACAGATCGGAGCGGGCATTCTTTATTTTGATTGTTTTGATGGTCGGTATCGGGCTGTTGCTCTACCAGGCTCGTGCCGACATCGGACAATTGCAGACCTTGCCGATTGATGGGAATGCTTTGGAACTGGTTTCGCGGCTGGACCAGTTGAGCTACATCACGATCTGGGTGCTGGTTGCGACGCTGGCTTGCGGGCTGTTCCTGATCTATCCGCAAATTAGAAGCGATGCGCTGGATCGCGGCAAACTGCAGGTCATCACCCAGGATCTTTCCGAGCGGTCGCAGACCCTCGAGCACGCCGCGCTGACGGACAGCCTGACGGGAATGCAGAACCGGCGTTACTTCGACGAGGCGCTAAAGGAATATCTGATCCAGTTTGACCGTATTCACCGGCCTGTTGGACTAATGATTATCGACCTTGATCACTTCAAGGCCGTGAACGATACTTACGGGCACGATGTTGGCGATATCGTCCTGCAGGAGGTGGCGCGGTGCCTCAGGGATTACACGCGATATCATGACGTTGTCGCCCGGCTGGGCGGCGAGGAATTCGCAGTCCTCGCACCGAACATGGACGCGGAATTGATGATCAAGCTTGCCAATCGAATTCGCAAGGCGATATCGACGCTTGAAATCGATCTTGGCGACGAAAAGCTTGGCGTTACCGTCAGTATCGGGCTTGCGATATGGGACCGGCGCGAGACCTCGAAGGATCTCTATCGCCGCGCAGACAAGATGCTTTATGCCGCAAAGAATATGGGCCGCAACCGCGTCTGCGCTTGAAGTTTTGCCTAGCGCTCACGGTCCTTGCGGAAACTGCGCACCAGTTCACCCATCTTCTCAATGCTCTGCTTCGTGTCGAGGCTGAGTGGAGTTTGCGGCTTCAAAGGCGATGGCCGGTGAAATTCATCATCAATCGATGCATGGTCACGATGAGTGGTGGAAACCGGGTTGCCCCAAAGGCTGTCCTCGTCTGGGAACCGGTCCGCCGGGTCCGTCTGGGAGCTGCTTTCAAAGGCGCGCAGCTTTTCGACGATCTGGTCAAGCGATATCTTGCCATCGCTGCGCCAGCCGGAAAGCGCGCTTTCGCTTTTGCTGCGTCCCGGAAGCTGATGGGATGGGATGGTCTCAAATGTCAATCGCATGGGCGTCGAGAAGGCTTCGCCAAAGGCGATGGCCTCGCGATTGGCGATTGATGAAAGAAAGCCCGCCATGCTTTGCGCGCCGCCGCGAATGGCGCCCTTGATGATTTCCTGGTCGCGTTCATTGCCAAGGCGCATTGCGAAAATGGAATTGCACTGCGACAGGATTGTCGCGTCCAGCTCACCGGGACGCTGGCTGATGACGCCCAGATAGGAACCGTATTTCCGGCCTTCCTTGGCAATTCGGGCTATAGCCTGCCGCGTCGGCCAGAAACCAGCGTCGCGGTCGGCTGGAATATAGCGGTGGGCTTCTTCGCATATCACCAGCGTTTGCAGGCTGCCTTCGCTTGAAAGAGCGATATCGAAGGCCAGTCGGCACAAAACCGACGCGACGGCGTTGACAACTTCGGATGGCAATCCCGCAAGCTGGAATGTGCAGATGGGCCTTCCGTTTTGCGGAATGCGAAAAATACGGCCGATAGCTTGCCGCATTGTCTCAGGTCCGCCGGTCACGGCAAACATGAAGCGGAACCGAGGATCGGCGGAAATCGATTCCAGGCGAGCCTTGAGGCTACGCAGATAGGGTCGTTCCGCCTTGCTGTCGAGAAGTCCCATACGCTGGTCGATGAGCGCGATCAGATCGGGGAGGCGATAGGCTACAGGTGTGTCGGCGCTGACGCTCTGCCGGTCTGCCAATTGTCGCCGCAAGGTTTTCGCGGACGAGGACTCGGCACCTTGCATTTTTTCCCGCGCAAGCTGGACCAGATCACGCAATATGTCGAGCTCCATCGGGTCCGGCGCGCGTCCGCGAAAGATTACGTCGGCAAATTCATCAAGCCGCAGCATCCAGAATGGCAGCTCGATATTCGTCTGATCGACGGCCACTGCCAGGTCCGGAAATGCACTCGCGAATTCATTGTGCGGGTCAAGGATGAGTACTCGCAGATTGGGTTTTTGGGCAACGATGCGGCGCAGAAGCAGCATGACCGCGCTCGATTTGCCGACGCCCGTAGTGCCGACGATAGCAAAATGCCGGGAAATAAGGTCGTCGACCGAAATATGAGCCGGAACAGTTGCGTCCTGTGTCAACGTGCCGATGGAAACGCTGCTTTGTCCGGTCTGAGCATAAATGGCAGCGAGATCGGTGGCGCGGATACGGTGAGCAATAGCGCCCGGATGGGGGAATTGGGAAATGCCGCCATTGAATGTGGTTTGCCCATTCGGCTGTACGCGAACCTCGCCCAAAAACTCGACATGAACATGGAGCGTATTGTCGCCTCCGCGTATCCACACATCGCCCGGCACAAGCACGTTGCGAATGAGGCCGACGACGCGATTGTCACCAGCTCGAATGGATATCAGCTGGCCTACGGCCCAATAATCGTCGGATGCGGCGGATGAAGGACCCGACAATGCCGATACGATGGCGCCTTCGCCATCGCACTGGATGACGTAACCTTCCGTGCGATTGCGCTGCACGTATTCGCCGTGTTCTCGTGCGCCGGAATTGCCGCCGATTTCGCTCATGCTGCCCGCTCGCCCCAACTTTCAACAGGAGGTTTTGCGTCAGGGTAAGTGTCTTCGGTTGAAATAAAGTTATCGTCGAGGCGGGTGAATCTTAAGAAAATAACGCAGGCGACGTATTTATGCGTTGACGACGACGAATCCGGCTATTAGTGTCCGCCACCATGAACACGATTATTATTCTTGTGGTACGGGCGCGCATGGGCAGGATGGTGTAACCATCCGGCGAAAGCTCCCATGCGCGAAAGACAGGCTCCCTCGGGGGCCTTTTTTATTATCCAGATCAGAAATGAAATGCAGACGGGAAGAGAACAATGACTGCAGGTAAACGTGAGGCGGATGCAAACGCCGCAGAAACGCAGGAAGCAAGCAATCCGCGCGAAATGACAGGCGCGGAAATGGTCATTCAGGCCCTCATCGATCAGGGCGTAGAGAGCATCTTCGGTTACCCCGGCGGGGCTGTGCTGCCGATCTATGACGAGCTCTTCCAGCAGGACAAGGTTCAGCACATTCTGGTGCGTCACGAACAGGGCGCCGGGCATGCGGCGGAAGGCTATGCGCGTTCGACCGGCAAAGTTGGGGTGATGCTTGTCACGTCCGGTCCAGGTGCGACCAATGCGGTCACGCCGCTTCAGGATGCCCTGATGGATTCCATTCCTTTGGTTTGCATTTCGGGTCAGGTTCCGACGACCCTGATCGGCTCCGATGCATTTCAGGAATGCGATACGATCGGCATCACGCGCCCCTGCACAAAGCACAATTGGCTCGTAAAAGACGTCAACGATCTGGCGCGCATCCTGCACGAAGCCTTTCATGTCGCTTCCACCGGTCGTCCCGGTCCCGTCGTGGTCGACATTCCGAAGGATATCCAGTTTGCCAAGGGCATTTATACGCCGCCGGAAACCGCGCCGCGCACCAGCTACCGTCCGGTTCTCGACGGCAATGCGCAGGCAATTTCGGATGCCGTACGTCTGCTCGTCAATGCCAAGAATCCCGTCATCTATTCCGGCGGCGGCGTGATCAATTCCGGCCCGGCAGCTTCCCGTCTGCTGCGCGAGCTGGTTGAGATCAGCAATTTTCCGATCACGTCGACGCTCATGGGGCTGGGCGCTTATCCGGCTTCCGGCAAGAACTGGCTCGGAATGCTCGGTATGCACGGAACCTACGAAGCCAACATGACTATGCACGACTGTGATGTCATGCTGTGCGTCGGCGCTCGTTTCGACGACCGTATCACCGGGCGTCTGAATGCATTTTCGCCCAACTCGAAGAAGATCCACATCGATATCGATCCATCTTCGATCAACAAGAATGTTCGCGTGGACGTGCCGATCATCGGCGACGTTGCCCACGTTCTGGAAGACATCGTTCGTCAGTTTCGCGCTTCTGAGAGGAAGCCGGAAAAGCAGGCGATCGCTGCCTGGTGGGAACAGATCAACCGCTGGCGTGCCCGCAATTCGCTGGCCTACGCGCCGAACCGGGAAGTCATCATGCCGCAATATGCAATTCAGCGGCTCTATGAACTGACCAAGGATCGCAAGACCTACATCACCACTGAAGTTGGGCAGCACCAGATGTGGGCTGCGCAGTTCTATGGTTTCGAGGAACCGAACCGCTGGCTGACTTCCGGCGGCCTTGGCACCATGGGTTATGGTCTGCCGGCGGCGCTCGGCGTGCAGATCGCGCACCCTGATGCACTGGTTATCGATATTGCGGGCGATGCCTCGATCCAGATGTGCATCCAGGAAATGTCGGCAGCGATCCAGCATAATGCGCCGATCAAAATCTTCATCCTGAACAACCAGTATATGGGCATGGTGCGCCAGTGGCAGCAGCTTCTGCATGGCAACCGTCTGTCGCACTCCTATACGGAGGCGATGCCGGATTTCGTGAAGCTGGCCGAAGCCTATGGCGCGCATGGTATCCGCTGCGAAAAGCCGGGCGATCTCGACGCCGCCATTCAGGAAATGATCGATATCGACAAGCCGGTCATCTTCGACTGCCGGGTGGCAAACCTCGCCAACTGCTTCCCGATGATCCCCTCGGGCAAGGCGCATAATGAAATGCTGTTGCCGGATGAGGCGACAGATGAAGCCGTTGCCAATGCCATCGATGCCAAGGGCCGCGCGCTCGTCTGATCCGGAGGAAAGAAAATCATGAATGCACAGAACCTAGCTTCCGGATCGGCCTATTTCATCGCAGCCGAAACCCAGACCCCGGAAACGCATACGCTTGCCGTTCTCGTTGACAACGAACCGGGTGTCCTTGCCCGCGTGATCGGTCTTTTCTCCGGCCGAGGCTACAATATCGAAAGCCTGACGGTTTCGGAAACCGAGCATGAAAAGCACCTGTCGCGCATCACAATCGTGACGCGCGGCACGCCGCATGTGCTTGACCAAATCCGCCACCAGTTGGCCCGCATTGTGCCGGTTCACCGTGTTGTTGATCTCAGCCACCGTGCTTCCGAACTCGGTCACGACCGTCCTGTCGAGCGTGAACTCGCTCTGGTGAAAGTCGCTGGCAAAGGCGAAGCACGGGCGGAAACACTCCGTCTTGCGGATGCGTTCAAGGCAAAGGTCGTGGATGCGACGACCGATCATTTCATCCTGGAGATCACCGGCAAGCCCGCGAAGATCGATCAGTTCATCTCGATCATGAAGCCGCTGGGGCTGGTTGAAACCTGTCGCACCGGCGTTGCGGCCATGAACCGCGGACCGGAAGGCATGTAAAAGCTTCCAACAATACCGATACAATATCGTTGGAAACCGGCACAATGTTTCGATTGTGCCGGTTTTTTATTGAGCTAATTTGTCCCAATAAATCGGGGCCATACCATGTCTATCGAAATTTTTCTGGCGCTTCTCGTCTTCGCATTCGTCTCATCCGTTACACCGGGACCAAACAATCTGATGCTCCTGGCGTCGGGCGTGAATTTCGGTTTCCGCCGCACAATTCCGCATATGCTGGGTATTGGCGTTGGCTTTTTTGTATTGTTGCTGTCGATTGGTTTCGGCCTCGGCGCTTTGATCGAAACGGTACCATCCGTCTATACCGCGCTGAAATTCGCCGGTGGTGCCTATATGCTTTATCTCGCCTGGAAAATTGCCATGTCGCGTTCCATCGGAGAAGCAAAACACCGCGACAAGAGCGAGCCAATGACTTTCCTTCAGGCGGCAGCCTTCCAGTGGGTCAATCCGAAAGCCTGGGTGATGGCGATCACGGGGATTGCGACCTATGCCAATCACGACAACTATTATGTCGCGGTACTTCTGGTCAGCGCTGCCTTCGCGATTGTGAATTTGCCGAGCGTTTCGGTCTGGGCGGGATTTGGCACATTGCTGCGCAACTGGCTTTCCGATCCTGTTCGGTTGAAATGGTTCAATCTAATCATGGCCTTGTTGCTCGTCTTGAGTCTTTGGCCGATGCTGAAATAAAGAATGAAGAGGCGAATGATGAACAAGCTTCCAACTTACGATGACGTGATCTCGGCCGCAAAGCAGATCGAAGGCCATGCCCACCATACGCCGGTCTTCACATCGTCCATGATCGACCGCGAGACCGGTGCGCAGTTCTTCTTCAAATGCGAGAATTTTCAGCGCATCGGCGCGTTCAAGTTTCGCGGCGCTTTCAATGCCCTGTCGCGGTTTACAGATGAGCAAAAGGCGCGGGGTGCACTGGCTTTTTCGTCCGGCAATCATGCCCAAGCGATAGCGCTTGCCGCGAAATTGCTTGGCATCGGCGCTACCATCATCATGCCCGAAGATGCGCCACGCGCCAAGCTTGAAGCAACGCGAGGCTATGGTGCGAAGGTTGTAACCTATAACCGCTATGAAGAAGATCGCGATGCGATATCAAGCCGACTGGCGGAGGAGGGCGGGCTGACCCTCATTCCGCCGTTCAATCATCCTGATATCATCGCCGGTCAGGGGACTGCCGCCAAGGAATTGATCGAAGAAACCGGGCCTCTCGATGCACTGTTTGTCTGTCTCGGTGGCGGTGGCCTGCTTGCCGGTTCGGCACTGGCCGCGAAAGCCTTGTCGCCTGCTTGCGATGTCTACGGCGTGGAACCGGAAGCTGGAAATGACGGTCAGCAGTCTTTGCGCTCCGGCAAGATAGTTCACATCAATGTGCCAAGGACGCTGGCGGATGGCGCGCAGACGCAGGCTCTGGGCGACATGACCTTCGCCATCATTCGCGACACCGTTCGCGATATTCTGGCCGTCAGCGACGATGAACTCGTGCAAGGCATGAAATTCTTCGCCAGCCGGATGAAAATGGTCGTCGAGCCTACGGGCTGTCTCGCTTTTGCCGGCGCACGGCAGATAGCGCCGAAACTGCAGGGCAAGCGGGTAGGCGTCATCGTCAGTGGCGGCAATGTCGATCTCGACAGGTTTGCAACTTTGGTGAGCAAAGGCGTTTGATCACGGTTTGATCTTGTTTTCGGGCGGCGAATCCTGTCTGAAGGGACGATGCAGTTTTCACCGGAACAGGATCAGGCGCTGAAAGCCGTCGGGCATTGGCTCAAGGACGGACGCAGCCCCATTTTCAGATTGTTCGGCTATGCGGGTACGGGCAAGACGACGCTCGCCCGCTATTTTGCCGAGCATGTGGATGGCGATGTGCAGTTTGCGGCCTTTACCGGTAAGGCGGCACAGGTGCTGCGCTCGAAAGGGGCCAGCAATGCCCGCACGCTTCATTCACTGATCTACCGCCCGCGCGGTGAAGAGGCGATTGAAGACGAAACGACTGGCAAGACTTCCATCGCGCCGACCTTCTCGCTCAACCGGCAAAGCCCTGTCGCCAAAGCGGCTATGATCGTTGTGGACGAATGTTCCATGGTCGACGAAGCGCTGGGCCGGGACCTGATGAGTTTCGGCACGCCTATCCTTGTCCTTGGCGATCCGGGACAGTTGCCTCCAATTTCCGGGGGCGGCTTTTTCACGGAGCACGAGCCGGACTATCTTCTGACCGAGATTCATCGTCAGGCGCAGGATAATCCCATCATTCGCATGGCGCTTGATGTACGGGAGGGAAGGGAACTTGCCTATGGCGACCATGGCGCTGCGAAGGTTATCGGTAAAGGCGACGTCAATCAGGAGATGGTTCTTGCTGCCGATCAGGTGCTTGTGGGCACAAACCGGACGCGGCGTCGCTATAATCAGCGCCTGCGGGAGTTGAAGGGCTTTACGGCGGATTATCCGCAGGCAGGCGACAAGCTGGTGTGCCTGCGCAACGATCCTGCCAAGGGACTTCTCAACGGATCATTATGGAAGGTTATGACCTCTTCCAAGGAAACCGTGAAACCCGGCATCAACCTGCTCGTAACGCCCGAGGACGATGATCGCGGCGTCGCGAAAATCAAGCTGTTGAAGGCGCAGTTTGAAGATCCGGACAGCGAAATTCCGTGGCAGACCAAGAAGCGCTATGACGATTTCGATTATGGCTACGCCTTGACGGTTCACAAAGCGCAGGGTTCCCAATGGGATGACGTGGTGCTTTTTGACGAAAGTTTTGCGTTTCGCGATACGCGTGAGCGTTGGCTTTATACGGCGATCACGCGAGCGGCTGAACGCCTGACCGTGGTAAAGTGATTATTCCTGGATCGGCTTTGCGCCGAGCCATTCCCAAGCTTCTTCTTCTTCGTCCCCTTCAAATGCGCGAAGCTCTATGGACAGGAAAGGCTGCATGAGGGTGATGCTGGCCTGTATCCACAAGGGGCCGCCGACGATAGCGTAGCGGCGAAGCTTTTTGAGTGATTTGGCACGCATGGACAACATGCTCTCCGAGAACGCAGCGGTCCAGTCGAACCCTTCATATCCGGTGAGGCGCACCAAAAGATCAATTTCGTCGTGGGTTTCGTAAGCTGCATCGAGAAGCCCGTAGAGATTCTCCAGCGACGCATCGTCAAGGTGTCCCTCGATTGCAAAGGCGAACACGCCATCCCGGTTTGTTGGAATACGGCGAATGACGGGTATGTCCTCATTTCGCATTACAGGCCTCCATCAATGATCAGATTCAAACGTCGAAGCGGGGGCAAAGGTTGCGTCCGGCCGCAAATTGATACGAACAGGAAAAGTTCTGCAAACCCAGTTTGTTACAATCAATTTGCGCTGTTGGGGATTGCGGGCGTGGTGCGACGGCAAAACACTCACATTTTTTCAATGCAGACGTTATAAAGCAGAATATTCATCCCGGGGGTCTCCAATGTCTGCCAAATTATCGGTCAATCTCAACGCTGTTGCGATGCTGCGGAACCGGCGCGATTTGCCATGGCCAAGCGTTACCGGTTTGGGCCGTGCCGCGCTTGCCGCTGGGGCTGCGGGGTTGACGGTGCATCCGCGCCCGGACCAGCGTCACATCCGGTTTTCCGATCTCGGCGAAATCCGCGCTTTGATCGATGACGAATTTCCGCAGGCGGAGTTCAACATTGAAGGCTTTCCAAGTGAGGCATTTCTCGATCTCGTGGAAAAGCATCAGCCTGAGCAGGTGACGCTTGTGCCTGACGATCCGACACAGGCGACGTCTGACCACGGATGGGATTTCGTGTCGAAGTCCGATTTTCTCGCGCCGATAGTCGCTCGCCTCAAAGCGGGTGGAATGAGGGTGTCGTTGTTCGCCGATCCTGATCCGCTGGGTTACGAACGCGCAAAGGCTATCGGAGCGGACCGGGTGGAACTCTATACGGGTCCCTACGGCGCCACTTATGATAACCCGGCTGCGGCAGCGCGTGAACTGGGTCGTCTGGAAAAGGCTGCAAATGTTGCCGCTGCGTTGGGATTGGCTATTAATGCGGGGCATGATCTGACAGTAGACAACCTGCCTGCGCTGGTTAAACATGTTCCACAATTGAGCGAAGTTTCCATCGGGCACGGATTGACAGCCGATGCCCTGATGTACGGGATGCCGACGACGGTAAGCCGTTATATCGCGGCCTTGAGATAGTTTTGATCAATGCGCTTCATGCATAGCTACGATCGGAGCTTTGCAAAAAGCGCATTTGCATTCGGATGCGACAAGCTATAGGCGTCCGCCACTATTCAGACGCGTTTGGGGGCGCGCGCGATCGTATGAGGGAAGCATTGAAGCAGTTCTCCGACGCCTGCCTTGCGCGCTGCGGCAATTGCAATGCTGTTGCAGTCGTGCTGATTGCCGTGTTCAGTCGACGGCGCGACCATGATTAAAGCTGGTCGGGGCAAGGCTCGGCAGCAATGCCGCAATTCGCAACTTTTTGCGAATACGCTCATTATCTCAATTCGATCCCAGTAACTCCAGCCAGAACGTTTTCAGGAAGTTGCGAGGTGCCTGCATATGAGCGGCGAGCTAAATGGCAATGACACGCCGATACAGGCTGCGGTGCCTGCAATCGGTGTTCCTGAGGGCGTCGCTTTTGCGGAAGATGCCGCGCAGCATAATGAGAGCATGAAGACGCTGGTGCTGGGAGCGCTGGGCGTCGTCTATGGCGACATCGGCACCAGCCCTATCTATGCTTTTCGTGAAGCGCTTCATGCGGCGGCAAGCGACGGCATTCTTGCCCGCAGCGATATTCTGGGCGTCGTTTCGCTGATTTTCTGGGCGCTGACGCTGGTTGTTACTGTCAAATATGTGTTGTTTGTTCTGCGCGCCGACAACAATGGCGAAGGCGGCATTCTTTCGCTGATGGCTCTTGTCAGAAGTGCGTTGAAAGGCAGGCCGGACCTGATCCTGGGGGTTGGCATCTGCGGTGCGGCACTGTTTTTCGGTGATGCGGTCATCACGCCCGCCATATCGGTCCTTTCGGCAATGGAAGGCCTGGAAATCGTCGCTCCCGATCTGACGCCTTTCGTGGTCCCCATAACCGTCGTTATTCTCGTAACGCTGTTTTCTGTACAGAAATTGGGCACCGGAAAGGTTGCCATCGTCTTCGGACCGATCATGGCATTGTGGTTTCTGGCGCTCGGCGCATCGGGTCTCTGGCATATTTTCGACGATCCGACCGTTATGGTAGCGCTCAACCCCTATTATGCGGTGCGCTTTCTTGCGGTCAGTCCCGGCATCGCCTTCATCACCGTTGGTGCGGTGTTTCTCGCCATGACCGGTGCCGAAGCCCTTTACGCCGATCTAGGCCATTTTGGGCGCAAGCCCATTGTCCGTGCGTGGCTCTGGGTCGTGTTCCCGTGCCTGCTGCTCAATTATTTCGGGCAGGCTGCGTTCATTCTCTCACATGGTGAAGCGGCTGCGCTGCCGTTCTTCCAGATGATGCCTAGCTTTGCGCTCCTGCCCATGGTCTTGCTGGCAACCGCTGCAACAGTGATAGCAAGCCAGGCGGTTATTACCGGGGCCTATTCCGTGGCGCGTCAGGCCGTTCAACTCAACATCCTTCCGCGCCTCGAAATTCAGCACACCTCGGAAAAGCTGCACGGCCAGATCTATATTCCGCGTGTCAATCTGCTTCTGGGGCTGGCGGTAGTCATTCTGGTGCTGGGCTTCGAGAAATCCAGCAATCTGGCGGCTGCATATGGCATTGCCGTCACCGGCAACATGCTGGTCACGACGGTTCTGCTCTATATCGTGATGACCCGTATCTGGAACTGGCGTGTGAGCCGCGCCCTGCCGATTATTGTTGGCTTCCTTATCATCGACATCATGTTTTTCAGCGCGAACATCATCAAGGTTCACGAAGGAGGGTGGGCGTCAATTAGTATCGCGGTGGTGCTCGTCCTCATCATGTGGACCTGGGTGCGCGGAACGCGTCACCTTTTTCACAAGACCCGCAAGGCCGAAGTCCCGCTTGATCTCATCGTTCAGCAGATGACCAAGCGTCCGCCGACCATCGTGCCGGGTACGGCTGTTTTTCTGACAGGCGACCCCAAAAGCGCTCCGACCGCCCTCATGCACAGCCTGAAACACTACAAGGTTCTGCACGAAAACAATGTCATACTGACGGTTGTGACCGCATCGAAGCCATGGGTTTCAAGCGCCGACCGCGCACGTGTTTCGCAATATAATGAGCGTTTCATGCAGGTGACGCTTACTTTCGGCTATATGCAGCAACCGAATATCCCCCGCGCGCTTGGCATTTGTCGCAAGCTCGGCTGGAAATTCGACATCATGACCACGTCCTTCTTCCTGTCGCGCCGGTCGCTCAAGGCTTCCGCTCATTCCGGCCTGCCACTCTGGCAGGACAAGCTGTTCATCCTGCTCGCGCGAACGGCATCGGATGCAACCGAATATTTCCAGATTCCCACCGGCCGAGTCGTCGAGATTGGAACGCAGGTAAACCTTTAGCCCGCACAATCTCCGCTGACCTCGAAAATCGAAAAGCGCTCTCCGGCCCCCTATATCCGGAGGGCGCTTTTTTGCGTGACCAGCGCGCCGAAATTGGGAGTGTGCGTTTCCGGAATTTGTGAAAACATGCTTGACCATTGGCGGAACAATATTTATGAAATGAGAACCGTACCGTACGGTACAAATTGGAGGAAAGAGTTCCGTGACCGATACAGGCGACGAATTGCAGGTTCTTTCGCCGCGTCAGAACGACGTTCTGGAGCAGGCTTTGCGCCTTCTGGTGGAGGGCGGGGACCGTGCTTTGACGACGGCGAGTATTGCACGTGCCGCCAACTGCTCGAAAGAAAGCCTCTACAAGTGGTTTGGGGATCGCGACGGCCTGCTGACAGCGATGGTGCGATGGCAGGCATCCAAGGTGCGCGTCGTGCCGCTGACGCGCGAGAAACTCGACGCGGAGTCGCTGTTTTCCAGTCTGGAACATTTCGCGCGCGACTGGCTGTTGGTGTTGTCGGGAAAGACCTCGATTGCCCTCAATCGCCTTGCGGTGAGCCATGCAGCGTCCGCTAAATCCGCATTGGGCGATATCGTTCTGGCCAACGGCCCCGTGGCCATGGCCAAGCGCCTCAAGCCCATTCTGCATATGGGGCAGGAGGCAGGTTTGCTGGCCTTCGACGATATCGATGAGGCATTTCGCACGTTTTTCGGGCTCGTCGTCCGGGACATGCAAATACGGTTGCTGCTTGGTGACCGTCTGGAGTTGACTGATGACGTGGTTATCCGGGATGCCCGGCGGGCCACCAAGCAGTTTTTCGCCCTTTACGGGGCCTAGCCATCGGTGGACGCAAGAAAGCCGAAAGAACAATCTGAACGAAGGGAATAAGGAAATGCGCGTTTATTACGATCGGGATGCAGACGTTAACCTGATCAAGTCCAAGAAGGTGGTTATCGTCGGTTATGGCAGCCAGGGCCGCGCCCATGCGCTCAACCTCAAGGATTCCGGTGCGGCTAATGTGCGTGTGGCCCTTCGTGAAGGTTCCGCGACTGCGAAGAAGGCGCAGGCTGACGGCTTCGAAGTGATGAACGTTGCCGACGCCGCCAAGTGGGCCGATCTCATGATGATGGCAACCCCTGACGAACTGCAGGCCGACATCTACAAGGAACATATTCACGACAATCTTCGTGATGGTGCCGCCATCGCTTTCGCCCACGGCCTCAATGTACATTTCGGCCTCATTGAGCCGAAGAAGTCGGTTGACGTCGTCATGATCGCACCGAAGGGCCCGGGCCATACGGTTCGCGGCGAATACCAGAAGGGCGGCGGCGTTCCCTGCCTTATCGCCATTCATCAGGACGCCTCGGGCAACGCTCACGATCTGGCGCTCTCCTATGCTTCGGGCGTCGGCGGCGGCCGTTCGGGCGTCATCGAAACCACCTTCAAGGAAGAGTGCGAAACCGACCTGTTCGGCGAACAGGCCGTTCTCTGCGGCGGCGTGGTCGAACTGATCCGCACCGGTTTTGAAGTTCTGGTGGAAGCTGGCTATGCGCCCGAAATGGCTTATTTCGAGTGCCTGCACGAAATGAAGCTGATCGTGGACCTGATCTACGAAGGCGGCATTGCCAACATGAACTACTCGATCTCGAATACGGCTGAGTGGGGTGAATATGTGACTGGCCCACGCATCATCACTGCTGAAACCAAGGCCGAAATGAAGCGCGTTCTGAAGGACATTCAGACGGGCAAGTTCACCTCGGACTGGATGCAGGAGTGGAAGGCCGGCGCTGCCCGCTTCAAGGGTATCCGTCGCATGAACGACGCTCACCAGATCGAAGAAGTTGGCGGCAAGCTGCGCGCAATGATGCCGTGGATCGAAAAGAACAAGCTGGTCGACAAGGCTCGCAACTAAGAGACTTCAGCTCCATTATCCAATCAAGGGGGCGTTTTGTGCGCCCCCTTAATAGTTGGCGCCTCGGGGCGGCTTGTCGTTCGTTGCGAACGAAAAGAACTCAAATTCAGCGCCAGCTTTTTCGTTTCATGCACTTAACGGCCCAAAACAATTCCGAATATCTTTATTCCATAGAAGCATGGGAAAAGCTGTTCTCGTCTGCTGAAAAGTGCGCTAGAGCTTCACATCCAATAGCCAGGTTCCGAGGAGACTTCGCTATTACAAGTTCCGTAAAATGTACGGATAGTCTAATTGAGGAGATTTCCCGTGTTGGACTGGGAAAATGTATTTGCAACGCGCTCGAAACGTATGCGCGCATCGGAAATCCGCGAACTTCTGAAGCTTCTGGAACGCCCCGATATTATTTCGTTTGCGGGCGGAATTCCTGATCCGGCGCTTTTCCCGCATGAAGAATTCCAGGCAGCCTATAAGGATATTCTTACCGGCCCCGAAGCCAATGCAGCGCTGCAATATTCCATTTCGGAAGGCTACAAGCCGCTGCGTAGCTGGCTTGTTGGTGAACTCGCCAAGATCGGCATTCCCTGCACGGAAGACAATGTGTTCATCACATCGGGTTCGCAGCAGGCGCTCGATTATCTCGGTAAGCTGTTCCTGTCGCCTGCCGATACGGCGCTCGTGACCGCCCCGACCTATCTCGGCGCGCTTCAGGCTTTCAACGCATATGAGCCGAATTACGACATCCTGGCGATCAAGGGCAATCGCACACCGGAATCCTATGCGCAGGCAGCGGAAAAAGCTGGCGGTCAGGTGAAGTTCGCTTATCTCTCTGCCGATTTCAGCAATCCGACCGGCGAAACCGTCGATCTTGCTGGCCGCGAGAAATTGCTCGCGCAGGCGGATGAACTCGACATTCCGGTGATCGAAGATGCAGCCTACCAGTATCTTCGCTACAATGGTGATGCGATTTCGCCAATCCTGGCGCTCGACATTGCCCGTAAGGGCGGCGATATCGAGAAAACCCGTACGATCTATTGCGGCTCCTTCTCCAAGACACTGGCGCCGGGTTTGCGTGTCGGCTATGTGGTGGCGTCGAAGCCGGTCATTCGCAAGCTTGTTCTGATGAAGCAGGCAGCGGATCTTCACTCTTCCACGATCAACCAGATCGCTATCCAACGCGTTGCCAGCGGTGGCTTCGATGCGCAGGTGGCGAAATTGCATCGGGTGTATAAGCATCGTCGGGACAAGATGCTCGAGGCGCTGGCGAAATATATGCCGGAAACCACGAGCTGGACGAAGCCGGAGGGCGGCATGTTCGTCTGGGTCACATTGCCGGAAGGCATGGATGGCGCGGCCCTTCTTGCGGCATCTATCGATAGCGAGAAAGTCGCATTCGTTCCGGGCCGGGCGTTCTTCGCCGATGGCAGCGGAGCCAATACGCTGCGTCTCAGCTATTCCTGTGCCAATGACGAGATGATTGATGAAGGCATCAAGCGGCTTGGTCGCCTGATACGCGCTCACACAAAATCTGCCGCTGCCTGATCAGCGTAAAAGCCGGGCTCTGACCCGGCTTTTCAGTTATTGGAAGGGGGAATTGCAGCCTGTTCTCGGACCGGTCAATGGCTGATACGTATTGTCAGAGGTTCGATAGCTGCGATAACGGTTCGAGCACCACTGGATATGGTTGATGCTTGGTTGCGCACCTGGGGTTGGCGGCTGCATTGTGCGACGATATTGCAGGGGATCACCGTTCTTGTAATTCAATACGCCGTGCTCGGTAATATATGTTCCGCTTTCCCCGCAAAGCGTTGAGCCGTAGCAATTGCGGGCGCTCGGATCAGTGCGGTTGGCGCCAGCCTGACCGCCGATAATCAACGGGCCGCTCGGCTTTAGTGAGGGGAGATACTGGCTGTTGCGAAGTTCCACGGCGGAGCCCGCGCTTGCAATGCCGGTGACAAAAAGTCCGGTCAGTATCGTCAGACGCAGTATTTTTCCCATCGTCCAGGCTCGCTTGAGTTTCAAATCCCCCGGTATATGGGGATACTCTATGTCAAAATCACGGTATCGGCAGAAATTTATCGGTTTCGGAATTCATTCTCTTGCCAATTGCCCGGCAAGCGGAGAGATTGCGCAGGCATGTTTACAATAGCTACCTTCAATGTCGAAAACCTGATGCGCCGGTTCGATTTTTCCGGCTTTCGCAATGAATTGCATCAGGATCGCACCTTGCAACTGTTTGAAATCAGCGACGAGGCGCAGTATCGCCTCCTCGAGCAGGCTCGTGCCATCGCGCATGCTGACGACACGCGCCAGATGACGGCTCTGGCCATCGCCGAAACGCGGGCCGATATTCTTTGCTTGCAGGAAGTGGACAATCTTGCTGCGCTCAATGCCTTTGAGTATGGCTATCTTTTCAAGATGATAGGCCATGGCTTCCGGCATAAATATCTGATTGACGGAAACGACAGCCGTGGCATCGATGTTGCCGTTATGATGCGCGACACCACACGGGACGGCCAGCCCATTGAGGTTGATGAGGTCACAAGCTACGCCTACGTGACCTATAATGATTTCGGTCTTTACGAGCCCGCCCTTGGCGAGCTTGGGCTTGAGCCCCACGACCGCATTTTCAAGCGGGACTGCCTGAATGTGGACATCCGCATTGCCGGAAAGCCGCTATCGCTATTCGTGACGCATCTGAAATCGATGACAGGCGCGCGTAACGGCTTTGATGGGCGGACATCCTCTTTGCCGGTGCGTCGCGCGGAAGCGCGGGCTGTACGCCGCATCCTTGAAGACAAGTTCGGCCCCGCCAATGTCGCCGAGCGTCGCTGGCTTATTTGCGGTGACTTCAATGACTATCGTGAGCGGATCGTCATCGGGGGCGATGAATGGAACGGCTACCAGTTTACCCCCATGGCCGAAGAAGAAAGTGCGCTGGACGTGCTTCTGGGGGATGGATTTGCAGTGAACCTGGTCGAACGCCGCCCCATCATGGATCGCTGGACGCTATATCACACGCGCGGGCCGCAAGAGCGTCATCTTTGCCAGCTCGACTACATCATGGCTTCGCCTTCATTTGCGAAGAAAAACGAGAAGGCGGTTCCGAACATTATCCGGCGGGGGCAGCCATGGCGTACGATCTTTCCGCCGGAACAGCAGATAGACCGCTATCCCCGGACCGGATGGGATCGTCCGAAAGCAAGCGATCATTGTCCGTTTGCAGTGACACTTAATATGGTTTGAACGATGAAAAACATCCGGGAGAACACCGTCCATATAATCGGCCGTGCGGATGTGCGTGTGCTGCCCGGTCCTTTGCCATATGCCGTGAAAAATAGCGAAGCGATTGCGTCGAACTGGACGAAAGAGCGGGCTGCGAACCCGACCTTGTTCGATGGTGAGTTTTACCTCGCGCCGCAAGCCGAATTGACGGACGGTCTGTTCAAAGCCGGTTTCATGCGCACCAGTTTCGCGACGTTGATGTACTGGCGACGTGACATGTCGCAAGAGCGTCCGTGGCACATTTTCGGCGTCGGTGTGATCGTCTCCGGCGAAGGGCATCTGATCGCAGGCCGCATGAGTGCGCAAAATGCGGGAGCAGGAAAGGTTTATTTTCCGGCAGGCTCAATCGACGATAACGACATTGTCGACGGATATGTTGATTATGATGCCAATCGCTGGCGGGAGGTTCGGGAGGAAACCGGTCTCGACCTTCACGAGGCCAAAGCGGAGCAGCAAATCAATCTCGTGACCGGCAACCGCAGCATTGCGCTTTTCCGCCGTTATTATTTTGATGCACCATCCACGGAGCTGGTGTCGCGGATCGAACAACATTTGTCTGAAGAGGCCGAGCCGGAACTGTCAGAGATCATGCCGGTGAAGGCAGCAGGGGCAATGGGCGAGGCTACGCCGACTTATGTGCGGGCCTTCGCAGACTGGCATTTCAACAATCGCTAAAACTTGGTCAGACTTGCAGATGACAGCGCCGGGAAATTGTCTATGCTCGCAGATAACGCGCAACGCGAAGCATCGGAGTGAACTCGCTTTTGCAATCTGTCTTGTAAGTATGTCGTGGGGAGAATGAGGGATGAGTGAAGCCGCTGTTTCCGGCAGATTTTACGAGGTTTTCGACGTTTTCGCCGACAAGGCTCTGGCTGGAAATCCGCTGGCTGTGGTTCATGATAGCGAGGGTTTGAACGATACGCGCATGCAGGCTATCGCGCGCGAGTTCAATCTCTCTGAAACGGTGTTCATTTTCCCGCCAAGCAATCCGGCGCATGAAGCCTCGGTGCGTATCTTCACGCCTGATTATGAGCTTCCCTTTGCCGGGCATCCGACAGTGGGCGCAGCCGTGTCGTTGGCCCGGCGCCGCAAGACGGGAGACGAGACGGACAGGCTCGTCGCTCTGGAAGAGAAGGTCGGCATTGTTCGTTGTGGCGTCATACTAGGCGAGAACAGCGCTTTTGCCGAATTCGATCTGCCCCGGCTGCCGGAGCAGCTTGACGTGAAGGTCGAGAAGGAGGAGGCCGCCGCTGCGATTGGTCTCGGTACACATGAGATCGGATTTGAGAACCACGTGCCAGCCGTATGGAGCGCGGGCACGCCTTATCTGCTCGTGCCGGTGCATAATCTGATTGCAGCGGCGAAAGTGTCCATCGATCCGGTTTATGTCAACGAAAGCCTGCCGCACGTCGACGGCCGGCCCTTGCCGATTTATGTCTATTGCCGGGAAACGATTTTGTTCGATAGCAATTTCCATGCACGTATGTTTGTAACGGGGGCGAATGTCTACGAAGACCCCGCTACCGGTTCTGCGGCCGCAGCCTTTGCAGGCATGATTCAGAAGAACGACAAACCCGTTGATGGCAGTTCGCAGTGGTGGATCGAGCAAGGCATGGAGATGGGGCGACCTTCACGGATTCGCCTGGAACTGGACGTTGCCAAACAGCAGCTTACGGGTGCCCGGATCGGCGGGACCGCAGTCAAGATCGCGGAAGGGCGCCTCTTCGTCTGACAAGATCACCGCGCCTTGCGATTTGATTACGGTCAAAGTCGGAACGCTGCCCTATGTTAACCTGTCGACTGACGAGCGAATGGCGGAGGCGTGTACCATGATGATCAGGGAAATGTCGCAATACGATGTCCGGAACATGATACAGCACACCCAACTGGGGAGGCTGGCTTATGTTTTCGACAATCGCCCGTATATTGTACCATTAAGTTTCCGGTTCAGCGGCGGTTCACTTTACTGTTTTACGACCGAGGGTCATAAAACCGACGCCTTGCGCAAGAACGACGCGGTTTGCATTCTTTTCGACCATATTGAATCCCGGACCAACTGGCGCACCGTAGTGCTGAACGGTCGATATCGTGAAATCGAACATGAAGACGAGAAAAACTCGATCGTCGCGCTCATGGCTTCGGAGCCAACCTGGTGGGAACCCGCATATACAAAAACAGTTGCGAACGACGGGCACGAACGCAAACTGACGCCCATCTTTTTTCGGGTCGATATCGAAAGCGCGACAGGTCACCAGACCGGTTGAAACGAACGGTCGCAAGAGCATTTCCAACTTAAAGTGAAGCGTTGAAAATGCTCTATTTTCGAGCCGTTTCGATTTTCTAAGTTACTTTACCACCAGAACCGGCGTGTTGCCGCGGGTCAGGACTTCATAGGTCTGGCTGCCGAGAAGCATGCCTTTCAATCCGCGACGGCCATGGGATGCCATGACGATGAGATCGCTCCCCAGCTCCTTGGCCGTTTCGATGATGGATGTCGCGGGATGCGGGGCGACCTCATGGAGCGTATGAACTTCGACTTCCGCTTCCTTTGCCAATTCGCGCGCGCGGGCGAGGGATTTGTCGGCGTATTCGTTCCATTCCTGTTCGAACCGCTCAATGAAAGCAGGGCTGTCAGTCCACCCGCCAGGAAGTCCGGAAACGGAATAGGGGGCGGTTACAGTGAGCACCGTCACCTTCGCGCCAATGCTGCGCGCCAGTTTAAATGCATGGACGAGCCCGCGTTCCGCAAATTCCGAGCCATCGGTCGTGACGAGAATATTCTTGTACATGCTGCCCTCGCTGTTGGTTTTCCATCTTTAACCTAATGTTTTAAACAGCCATATCAAACCCCTTGCCTGACAAAGTTGTTTAGATGGAACGAATTCATGCCCCTCGATTGTGACGCATTCCATGCCAGCTGGGTAGCGACAGTCCTCAATCTCGATTGGCCGTCGCGCGGTTCGTCCCGGATCGAGGACGATGCTGAACGCATAAAGCGCCAGAAACTGGAACTGGCCAGGCTTTTCGACGAGGCATCCGAGCATGGCATCAATGCCGTCATTTTCCAGGTCTCGCCTGCTGCCGATGCATTCTATCAATCAGCCTATTTGCCATGGTCGTCCTATCTGACGGGAACGCTCGGCAAAGATCCGGGTTTCGACCCGCTGAAATTCGCTATTCAGGAAGCGCATAAGCGCGGCATAGAACTGCATGCATGGCTGAACCCGTATCGCGTTTCGATGGATACAAAGCCGTCTACCCGCAAGGAGTTGCGAAACTCATCGAAAGAATCTCCGCCCAGTGTTTATAAAACCCACCCTGATTGGGTTGGCGTATCGGCAGACCGTTATGTTCTTGATCCCGGCATTCCGGCGGTCCGCGAATGGGTGACGAATATTACAGCAGAGGTCGTGCAGAAATATAATGTCGATGGCATTCAGTTCGATGATTATTTCTACTACGAAACTGCATCGTCAAAACTCGATGACGATAAATCCTTTGCGCAGTTCGGCACGCATTTCTCGGATAAATATGAATGGCGTCGCTATAATACCTATACGCTGGTGCGGCAGATTTCAGACAAGATAAAATCAATCAAACCGAATGTTCGCTTCGGCATCAGTCCGAGCGGCGTATGGCGCAATGCAGCAGACGATCCGCGCGGTTCTGCAACCCGCGCCGGAAAAACCAATTACGATGGAGATTTCGCCGACACCCGGCGCTGGGTGAAAGAAGGGATGATCGATTATATCGCGCCGCAGATTTACTGGTCCTTTGGCCGGAAGGACGCGTCCTACGGAACGATCGCCAAATGGTGGGCAGGGACGGTTCGTGGGACGAAAACCGATCTTTACATCGGCATGGCACTTTATCGAGCCGGTTCCGGTACGGCGCTTGAGCCCGGATGGCAGGCTGGCAACGGCGTGACGGAAATCAAGCGTCAGCTTGAACTCAACGATTCCCTGCCTGAAGTGAAGGGAAGCATCCTATTCCGCCAAGGGTTCCTCTCCGAGCCGAAGCTGGGAGCCGTCTCGAACTACCTGAAGAAGACATGGGGTAAATGCAGGCCAGGAAAAAACTGACTGCGAAAAGCGACGGGGCCACGGAATTGCTTCTTCTTTGATTGAAATCAAAGAGCTGCGTTTCAGCGGGTGCTAACTAGCCATCGTTGCCGGTTTCCACCAGAGCTGGCAACCCGGGGTGCCGAGGCCCTACTTGAAAGGCACCCCGGCTAAATCAATCTGTCGAGCGCATGAGCGCGATCTTCTGCAACGTCGCTTGTCGGCAGCCAGCGGGTGCTGTCGGCGTTGCTCCCCTCTGTTTCATCAAATCAGCACCCGCGTCTTCAACGATATCAACGTTTTGACTGTTCTTGATCCTAATCAAGGCGAACGATTTCTGCGATGGCTAGAGCAGGCCCGACAGGTCGTTTGCGATTTTGGATCGCTTCTCCCAATTCATCGGTTGCTAAATGAGAAGGTCGTTCCATATTCTGAAAGGGTTCTGGCCGATGCCAGAGGCAAGGCGGGGGCACTGAAACCCCTTGCAGACAGCGACCGCTTGCCGGTGCTTCGTTCGAAGACGGTATTGCAACGACGATGGCAATGAGGGTGTTTCTTCATGGTTTTCAACCAAAAGCAATGGATACTGGCTGGCGTGCTCATCGCCCTTGCAGTAGGCGGATACTATGCCTGGAAAACGTTGAACGGCAATGGTTTGCCGGAAGGCATTGCCAGCGGCAATGGCCGCATAGAGGCGGTGGAAATCGATATTTCGACAAAGAGTCCGGGACGTATCCGCGAAATACTCGTCGATGAGGGCGATTTCGTGCAAGCAAATGATGTCCTTGCGCGCATGGACACGGATCAGTTGGAAAGCCAGCTTAAACAAGCGGAAGCGCAATTGCGCCGGGCGGAAATAGGTATCGATACGGCGCGCAGCCTTGTTACGCAGCGGGAAGCCGAACACACGGCTGCCGAAGCGACCGTGGCTCAGCGAGAAGCGCAGCTCGATGCAGCGCAACGCCGTCTGGCTCGATCCCAGCAGTTGACGCAGTCGCGCACGGTTTCGCAACAGGTTCTTGACGATGACCGCGCAACCGCGCAAGGCGCAGAGGCGGCTGTCGGTGCAGCCAGAGCGCAGCTTGCCGCTACGGAAGCCGCCATAGGCGCCGCAAAGGCGCAGGTCATCGATGCCGAGGCATCGGTAGAGGCTGCCAGGGCGGCTATCGCCAGCATTCAGGCAGATATCAACGATGCCACCTTGAGGGCGCCGAAACCGGGACGTGTGCAGTATCGGGTCGCCCAGCCGGGCGAGGTGCTTTCCGCCGGTGGCCGGGTGCTCAACCTTGTCGATGTCAGTGACGTATATATGACCTTCTTCCTGCCGACCGCCCAGGCAGGACGTGTCGCCATTGGCGCCGACGCCCGGATCGTTCTCGATGCGGCGCCGCAATATGTCATTCCAGCGAAAATCAATTTCGTCGCGGATGTGGCCCAGTTTACGCCGAAGACCGTTGAAACCGAAGAAGAGCGCCAGAAGCTGATGTTCCGCGTGAAGGCGAAGATTCCGCAAGAACTGCTTCAAAAATATATCCAGCAGGTAAAAACAGGCTTGCCGGGCATGGCTTATGTCAAGCTCGATCCCAATGCGGAGTGGCCAAAGCATCTTGCGGAAACTGTGAAATGAATGATGCTTCGGTCAAAGCTGGCGCCAATAACGACAGCTTTGTCGTCCGGGCGCAAGGCGTGGAGCTATCCTACGGGCAAACCCGTGCGCTTCGCGACGTCAACCTTGATATTCCCGCCGGTCGGATGGTTGGGCTGATCGGGCCTGACGGGGTGGGCAAATCGAGCCTGTTATCGCTGATCGCTGGCGCCCGGACGGTTCAGCAGGGCCATATTGAAGTGCTGGATGGCGATATTTCCGACAAGCGGCACCTTCAGTCTGCCTATCCGCGCATCGCCTATATGCCTCAAGGCTTGGGAAAGAACCTTTATCCGACGCTTTCAGTGTTCGAGAATATCGATTTTTTCGGGCGGTTATTCGGACATAATCGAAAAGAGCGGGAGCGGCGCATTGCCGATCTTCTGGCGCGCACCGGAATGTCGCCATTTGCTGATCGTCCGGCTGGCAAGCTGTCGGGCGGCATGAAGCAGAAGACCAGCCTCTGTTGCTCGCTTATCCATGATCCCGACCTGCTCATACTCGATGAGCCGACGACCGGCGTTGACCCTCTGTCTCGTCGCCAGTTCTGGGAGCTGATCGACGATATCCGCAAGGATCGTCCCGGAATGAGCGTCATCGTCGCCACGGCCTATATGGAAGAGGCCGAGCGTTTCGACTGGCTTGTAGCCATGAATGATGGGCAGATTCTGGCAACGGGCACGCCGCAGGAGTTGCTTCAGCGAACCGGCACCCCCAATCTCGATGCAGCGTTTATCGCACTTCTTCCGGAAGAATTGCGGAAAGGACATCACGATATCGAAATCCCAAAGCGCGAATTTGGCGGCGATGCCGAAATCGCAATCGAGGCGCAAAACGTCACTGTCCGTTTCGGTAATTTCACGGCGGTGAATGACGTGAGTTTTCGAATTCCGCGCGGCGAAATTTTCGGTTTTCTGGGCTCCAACGGTTGTGGCAAGACCACGACCATGAAGGTCCTGACCGGGCTGCTGCCTGCCAGTGAGGGAACGGCGCGGCTATTCGGTCGTGAGGTCGACCCGAAGGATATCGATATACGCCGCCACGTCGGATACATGTCGCAGGCGTTCTCACTTTACTCGGAATTGACCGTTCGCCAGAATCTGGAGCTTCACGCCAAGCTGTTCGACATGGCGTCCGACCTGACGGAACGCCGCATCAGGGAATTGACAGAACGCTTTGATCTTACCGAGGTCATGGATTCCTTGCCCGACGCACTGCCGCTCGGCATTCGCCAGCGTTTGTCGCTGGCTGTGGCTTTGATCCATTCGCCCGATATTCTTATTCTCGATGAGCCGACATCCGGCGTCGATCCGGTCGCGCGTGACGCCTTCTGGCAAATCCTTGCCGATTTGTCGCGCAAGGACAACGTCACTATCTTCGTTTCTACCCATTTCATGAACGAAGCGGAACTCTGCGACCGCATTTCGCTGATGCATGCTGGCAAGGTGCTGATTAGCGATACGCCGAAGGCGATTACCGAAAGTCGCCAGGCGGAAACTCTGGAGGAGGCCTTCGTGGCCTATCTGCAGGATGCGATTGGCGAAACAGAACAGCTCGCGCAGTCGCCCGCAGCACTGCCGCTTGAAGTGTCAGGGGCAGACGAACCGCATCCAAAGCAGGCTTCAAGCTGGTTGCCGGACCTGCGACGGATGCTGGCCTATACGCGGCGCGAGTCGCTGGAATTGAGGCGCGATCCGATCCGCGCGACACTCGCTATACTCGGTAGCGTTATCCTGATGTTCGTCATTGGCTATGGCATCAATATGGACGTGGAGAACCTGAAATTCGCAGTCCTCGACCGGGACGATACGACGATCAGCCGGAATTACGTCCAGCAGATTGCGGGTTCGCGCTATTTCTCCGAACAAGCTCCGATAACCGATTATAATGATCTCGACCGGCGAATGCGCGAGGGGGAGATCAGCTTGGCCCTCGAAATTCCGCCGAATTTCGGGGCAGACGTCACGCGTGGACGCCCGGTGGAAATTGCGGCATGGATCGACGGCGCGATGCCCTCCCGCGCGGAGACAATCAAAGGCTATGTCCAGGGCATGCACGCCACCTGGCTGGCACAGAAGGCGCGTGAACTTTATGGTCGCGCGGCAACTGCTGGCAGTTTCAATCTGGAAATACGCTATCGTTACAATCCCGATGTGCAAAGCCTCGTGGCCATGGTGCCGGCAGTCATTCCGCTTCTGCTGCTCATGATCCCGGCGATGCTGGCGGTGCTAAGTGTGGTCCGGGAAAAAGAACTTGGTTCGATTATCAATTTCTATGTGACGCCGGTCACGAAATTCGAGTTTCTGTTCGGCAAGCAATTGCCGTATATCGGACTGGCGTTCCTCAACTTCCTGATGCTGACCGCCTTCGCAGTCTTCATTTTCAGGGTGCCGTTCACCGGTAGCTTCCCTACCTATGCACTGGCGGCGTTGCTCTATGTCACGATCGCGACCGGAATGGGGCTGGTGCTGTCCACCTTCATGAGCAGCCAGATAGCGGCAATATTCGGCACAGCGCTGCTGACGCTCATTCCGGCGGTGCAATATTCCGGCATTATTGATCCTGTGTCGTCGCTGCAAGGTGCGGGCGCTTTCATCGGCAAAATCTATCCGGCGACCCATTTCGTAACCATATCGCGCGGGGTTTTCTCCAAGGCGCTGGGGTTTGCCGATCTCGCAAGTTCGTTTCTGCCCTTGTTGATAGCTGTGCCGGTGCTCATGGCGCTCGCCATCGTTCTTCTCAAGAAACAGGCGGGCTAAGATGCGGATATCCAACATAGTCCAGCTCGGCGTGAAGGAACTACGCGGTCTCGCGCGCGACCCGATGTTGCTGATCCTTATCGTCTATGCTTTTACACTTGCAATCTATACGGCGTCCAAGGCGATGCCTGAAGCTCTCAACAATGCGGCGATAGCGATTGTCGATGAGGATCAATCACCGATTTCAAGCCGGATCACGACCGCGTTCTATCCGCCATATTTTGTGCCTCCGAGGCTGATTTCATCCTACGAAATGGATGCCCGTATGGATGAAGGGCTCGATACGTTTGCGCTGAACATACCACCCAACTTCCAGCGCGATCTTCTGGCAGGACGTTCGCCGACAATTCAGCTCAATGTCGATGCGACCCGCATGAGCCAGGCCTTTACCGGCGGCGGCTATGTGCAGTTGATCGTATCGAGCGAGGTGAGCGAGTTTCTCAATCGTTATCGCGGCAGCGCCCAGACGCCCGTCGAACTCAATCTCAGGGCGAGGTTCAATCAGGATTTGAACAAGGGTTGGTTCGGGGCCATCAACAATGTCATTTCGTCGGTCACGATGCTGTCGATCATTCTGACCGGCGCAGCCCTTATTCGGGAACGCGAACACGGAACCATAGAACATCTGCTGGTCATGCCGGTCACGCCCGTCGAAATCATGGTGAGCAAGATATGGTCCATGGGGCTGGTCGTGCTGATTGCTTCAGCCTTTGCCCTGATTGTGATGGTACAGGGACTGCTCGCCGTTCCCATCTATGGGTCGGTGACGCTGTTCCTCGTCGGGGCGGCGCTGCAGCTTTTCGCAACCACCAGCCTTGGTATATTCTTGGCGACGGCGGCCGGTTCCATGCCGCAGTTTGGAATGCTGCTGATGTTGGTGCTTCTACCGTTGCAAGTGCTTTCAGGGGGCACAACACCCCGTGAAAGCATGCCGGAGATCATCCAGACAATCATGCTGGCTGCGCCGAATACGCACTTCGTCATATTGGCGCAGTCGATCCTGTTTCGCGGCGCAGGGCTGAGCGTCGTCTGGCCGCAATTTCTGGCATTGATCGTCATTGGTTCTGTGCTGTTCTACTTCGCGCTACAGCGTTTCCGTGCGTTCCTGCGATAGAAAACTCTTTGAAATCAGGAGGCTTGTCCCATTTCTTGCCGATGTGATTCAGTTTGTGCCTTGGATTGCGCAGCGTAGGAGTTGCGAATCCTTAACCATGTTGCTATCGCAATCATCAGGAAACGGTTCCGCTGTTCAGGCGGATGAAAAGGGAACACGGTGAAGCCATTCTGGCTGATGCCGCGACTGCCCCCGCAACTGTAACCGGAGAGCTATCCTCCACAGCCGCGCAAGCGGTGAAAGCCACTGAAAGCAAACGTGCGATCGGGAAGGCGGAGGGAAGGCGATGACCCGGAAGTCAGGAGACCTGCCGTATCCGGTCACCCATGCTTGGATACGGGGTGTGTCCAGGCGCGGCTGTCCGTGGCGGTGACATTGTCGAAATGTTGCCGTCAGGACGAAGGGCGATTCACGCCACTATCTCTTCAACCTGCGGTGAGAGGAAAAGCCGGTTATCGGTTTCCGGTGCTGGCGGGTTGAGGAAAAATGCATCTTTTGAAATCATCGGTTCTGTTGCTATCGGCCAGTGTTCTTTCCCTGCCGTCCGAGGCGTTTGCGCAAAACCTGCCGGACAGTGATGGCAGCATCGTCCTTGATACAATCGTGGTCACGCCGTTACGGCGTGCGTCTTCGCTGCAGCGCTCCACCTCGTCAGTGACTGTGATCGATTCCGGAGACATCGAGCGGTCGGCGGCCCCCGATCTGCAATCGCTGTTGAAGTCCTATAGCGGTATCTCCATTAAGACAAATGGAGGGCAGGGGTCATCTTCAGATATTTACCTCCGAGGCATGTCTTCCAAGCAAACCGTCGTTCTCATCAACGGCGTGCGCACGGCTTCGGCCACCACGGGTGCGACTGCGCTTGCGAACATCCCGTTGAGTTCTATCGACCGCATCGAGATCGCCAAGGGCGCTCATTCGGCCCAATATGGGGCCGACGCCATGGGCGGAGTAGTCAATATCATCACCAAGCAGGGTGGTGCCTGTGGCGAACGCTCCTGGTGCCGAAGTCTTGCTACCGGTGTCAGCCATCCATGGGGCAGCTATGCCTCCGGTTCCGTTCAGGGGCGCAGCAACGCTGGTGTCGATTATGCATTCGGTGCTGCCATAACCGGCACGCAAGGATATGACTTCACCACGGCGGATGCGTACGGCCATGAGCCGGATCGCGATGGATTTTTGCAGGGCTCTTTCAACTTTGCACTGTCGAAGGATTTCGACTGGGGTAAAATTTATGCGGACGGTCTCTTCAGCCGGGGACGCAACCAGTATGACGCCAAAGCGCCATCGCCGAACCAGGCCGACAGCACCGCATTTACCGGCAAGCTCGGAACCCGCATCGATCATTCGGCGGACTGGTCGTCAACACTGGAGTTCAGCACCGGTATCGACAACGCCCGTAATTTCCGCAAAGGCGTGAACGGATCTGATCGGTTTGAAACCAAGCGTTATGGAATATTTGCGTCGACCGAAAAGAGTTTCGATACCGGCAATGTCAATCATATCGTGACCGTCGGCGTGGAGGCCTATCGCGAGGAGATCAATACCACTATTGCCTATGATGAAACCAGCCGTGATCTGGCTGCGATATTCGGTCAATACTCGCTGGAATATGAGGCGTTGCGATTGGATGGCGGGTTGCGTTACGACCACAATGGGCAGTTCGGCGATATCCTGACCTATAATCTCGGTACGAGCTATGAAGTTCTGCCGGATTTGGTTTTGCGGTCATCCTATGCCACGGGTTTCCGGGCGCCGACTTTCAACGAACTTTATTATCCGGGTTTCGCCAATCCCGACCTTCGACCGGAAAAGTCCCGTTCGTATGAACTTGGCTTAAACTGGCAGGCAACCGCCTCTACAAGCCTTGATATGGCATTCTACCAGACATGGTTGCGCGACGCGATCATGAGTACGGCGCCATCCTATCTGCCTTACAATATCGCCAGTGCGAAAGTTACCGGATTCGAAGCCACGCTGGCGCATCGTTTCAATGATCGTTGGGGTGCCAAAGGCTCGATGGACTTGAAGCTGCCTATTGATGAAGACACCGGAAATGACCTTCCTTACCGCGAACGTTTCAAGGCGGCGGCTGAGGTCAACTTCACGCCGATTGAAAAGCTCGACCTGACTGCAAGGCTGATTTATGGCGGCTCACGCTATGCCGATGCTGCGAATAGCAAGAAGCTGGGAGACTACGTGACCGCCGATTTCGTGGCACTCTATGCCATCGACAGTCAATCGCAGTTGAAGTTCTCGGTCGAGAATATCTTTGACAAGGACTATCAGACCAGCTCTGGCTATATTGCGCCGGGACGTACGATCAATGTCGGATTGACCCGGAATTTCTGAGGCTTGACGGAGAATGAAAAGGGTACCCGCAAAATGGATCACCAGCTTCTGCTTCGCGGCGGCGCTGGCCCTTTTTGTGCGAAATCCAGTAGATGCGATGGAAAGTCCGCAGCGCGTTGTTTCCATCAACGTATGTACCGATCAGCTGGCATTGGTGTTGGCCAGGGACGGGCAGTTGCGGTCGGTTTCGCACTTGTCGCAGGACCCAGAGCTGTCCGTCATGGCTGCGAAAGCTCGTAAGATGCCAGTCAACCACGCACAGGCGGAGGAAGTCTTTCTGATGAAGCCTGATCTGGTATTGACCGGAACCTTCTCGTCGAGAGCAACGGTTGGGCTATTGCGAAGGCTCGGTGTTCGTGTGGAAGAGTTCGCGCCTGCTCGTTCGTTTGACGATATAGAAGATCATATGCGTCGCATGGGTGAACTGCTCGGAAGACAGGCGGAAGCCAGCCGGGAAATTGATAAAATGAAAGCTGCCTTGGCGGCAATCCAGCCTCCGACCCGCCGCAAGACAGTCGCGCTTTATTACGCCAACAGTTACACATCCGGTCGGGGAACGCTGGTCGATGAGGCTGTGCGTCTTGCCGGGCTTGATAATCTGGCTGACAAGGCAGGCGTCAGTGGTTCTGCTCCGCTATCGCTGGAAAAACTGGTGCTTGAAAAGCCGGATATTCTGGTGCGCAGCTCACGAGATCGTGCGCCTGCGCTGGCTTTCGAGAATTTCGAACATCCGGCATTGCGGGCGCTTGAAAAGCAGGCGAGAGCCGTCACCATAGCGGATAATCTGACAGTCTGCGGCGGACCGTTCAGTGTTGAAGCTGTGGCCGAACTTGCGGAGGCGGCGCGTGACTGAACGTAACCGCTTCTATCTTCTGCTGGTCGGGCTGGCTCTGCTTGTGGCTTTGCTTTTCGTCGTTTCGTTGCTGACGGGACCTGCTGCGATCAGTGTTCCTGACAGCATCAAGGCACTTTTCGGCGATGACAGCGACATGATCGTACTGGTCATGCGCGAAATCCGCCTGCCCAGGGCGTTGCTCGCGCTTCTTGTCGGAGCTTCGCTTGGACTGTCCGGCGCTGCCTTGCAGGGCTACCTTCGCAATCCGCTCGCGGAACCCGGTTTGCTGGGGGTGAGCGCCTCCGCGTCATTCGGCGCTGTGATTGCGATTTATAGCGGCCTGTCGCTTCTTTTTCCGCTGGCCTTGCCGCTGCTTGCACTGGCAGGGGCTTTTGCGTCGGTGTTTTTGGTCAAGCTTCTGGCCGGTCGCAATGCCAGTACGCTCGCCGTCATTTTGGCAGGCGTCGCCGTGACGAGCCTGGCCGGTGCGCTGACGGCGCTGGCGCTGAACCTCTCGCCCAACCCGTTTGCGGCGATGGAAATCGTTTTCTGGATGCTCGGATCGCTGGCGGACAGGTCCATGACCCATGTAACTCTTGCCGCGCCGTTTATACTGATTGGCTGGGTGATGCTTCTGGCGCTCGGGCGCTCGCTCGACAGTTTGACATTGGGTGCGGATGCCGCCGCCACCATGGGCGTCAATCTGGCGCGCGTGCAGCTTTTTGCGGTGCTAGGCACAGCGGCCTGTGTGGGCGCTTCCACCGCTGTTGCCGGTGCAATTGGCTTTGTTGGGCTGGTCGTCCCCCATCTGCTGCGTCCGCTGGTCGGGGCGCGCCCGTCACGATTGCTGGTTGCCAGCGGTTTCGGCGGGGCGGTCCTTTTGCTGGCGGCTGACATATTGGTGCGCACCGTCATGCCGGGGCGTGAACTGAAATTGGGTGTTCTGACGGCAATCATTGGTGCGCCGTTCTTCCTGTGGTTGGTGTTCAAATATCGGAGGCAGCTCGTATGACATTGCTTTCGGTAAAAAATCTTTCCGTTGCGCTCGGCGGGAAGGCCGCGCTCAGCGATGCAAGTTTCGATATTCACGGCGGTGAGTTCATCGGGCTGATCGGACCCAATGGAGCCGGAAAGACGACATTGTTGCGTGCCATTCTGGGGCTTGTTGCGTCCGCCGGAGAGATTTTGCTCGACGGAGATGACTTGCACCGAATGACGGCTTCAACAAAAGCGCAGAAGCTTGCCTATCTGCCCCAAGAGCGTGATGTGGCGTGGCCGGTCTCAGTGGAGATGCTCGTTTCTTTGGGTCGTTCTGCTTTGAAACCGATTGTTGCGAGCATGAATGCGCAAGACGAAGCGCTTGTCGATGCCGCAATGCAGCGTATGGACATTGCCCAATTCCGGGACAGGTCCGCAATGGAGCTTTCCGGTGGAGAGCGGGCGCGGGTGCTGATCGCGCGTGTTCTGGCGCAGGATACGCCCGTAATACTCGCGGACGAGCCAGTCGCGGGGCTCGACCCTTCTCATCAGCTTGGACTGATGGAGAGTTTTGTCGGGCTTGCGCGAGAGGGGAGGACGGTCGTAGCCTCATTGCATGAGTTGAGCCTTGCGGCACAGCATTGCACGCGACTTATTCTGCTCCACAACGGACATGTCGTTGCGGATGGAGCGCCGACGAAAGTACTCACTCCGCAATTGCTACACGATGTCTATGGTATTCGAGCGAAAATCATGACGGTAGATGATGAGTTCATCGTCCATCCGATCTCCCGTGTAGGCTAGATATTTTTCCACTGACGCTCGCGGGAAGAAGCATAGATCGTTTCGACGGTCTTCTGGACTTCATATCCTTCGCGGAAATTGGCATGATTGGTCTTCTGTCCCGCGACGGCAAGCAGGAAGTCGCGGACTTCGATTGTCTTCAGGTCATTGAAGCCGATCTGGTGGCCGCCCGCCACGCAAAATGCTCCGTATGGTTCGTGTTCAGGTCCGGCGAAAATCTTGCGGAAGCCCTGTTGTCCCTTCTTGTCGGAAAAGAGAAACAAGTCCAGTTCGTTGAAGCGCTCCTGCGAAAAGTACAGTGAGCCTTTGGATCCGGAAATCTCGAAATCGTGCTGCATCTTGCGTCCGCTCGCGATCCAGCTTGCCTCCAGTGTACCGGTCGCTCCGTTTTCGAAACGTATGAAGGCGCGAGCAACATCGTCCACCTCAACGGATTTCATTTGTGAAGGGTCCAAACTATCCGGGCGTTCGCTGATGACTGTGACGGCGTCCCCCATAACGGCCTCTATCGGTCCAACAAGATAGCGTGCAGTGGCGATAATATGGCTGCCGATATCGGCTAGGGCACCGCCGCCGCCTGCCGGATCAAGCCTCCATGTCCAGGGGATACGGGCGTCGGCCATGAAGTCTTCCGCGTGAACGCCCCGAAAATTGCGGATCTCGCCCAGTTCACCGCTGTCGATGATCTCTTTGGCCAGTTTTATCATCGGGTTTTTGAGATAGTTGAAACCAACGGCTGTCTGAATGCCCATTCTTTCGGCTGCCAGCGTCATTTCCAGGCATTCCGCAGCGGTGGGTGCGAGTGGCTTTTCGCAATAGACGTGTTTACCCGCTTCAATGGCGGCGAGCGCCATTTCTTTGTGAAACCGGTTTGGCGTTGTAATGTCGATGAGATTGATTTCGGGGGCGCAGATCAGTGTTCGCCAATCGCCGGTGGCATTTGCAAATCCCAGTTGTCTTGCGGCTTTTGCCGCCGTTTCAAAATTGACGTCGGCCAATGTATGAAGCTGGACATCGACCGGCAAGTCGAAGACGCGGTTGACGTTTGCGAGTGCAAGGGCGTGCGTCTTGCCCATGAAACCGGAGCCGATCAAACCAGCCCTTACAACATCGGTTCTACCAGCCATTGTCATTCCTCCAGAAACGATGGTCGAAGCGTTTGGCGCTGCGCAACTCCTTTGCGAAATAAGCATATCGTCGGCAGCTTATGCGATTGACATCAGCTATCAGAAATGGAATTATAATTCCATGATAATTTCTTATGAATGTTTCATTCTATTGAATGGGCCGCGATCTGCATGAGTTGCCGGGCAAACGCTTGGAGGAGCGCCGGGATGCAGCAGACGAAGTTAAAGCGTTAACGCAAACCGGCGGGGAGTGCCGGACAAGGGAGGAGTGAACATGCAATCTCTATTAAAGTCGGCCGTGGCCGGGGCGGCATTGCTGGCTGCGTCTTTCGCAGCCCAGGCAGCCGATATTAATATCGTCGTGGTCAGTCATGGTCAGGCTTCAGATCCGTTCTGGTCTGTCGTGAAAAATGGCGTTGCTGAAGCGGCAAAGGATACGGGCGTGAAGGTTGACTATCGCGCGCCGGAAACCTTTGACATGGTGCAGATGGCTCAACTTATTGACGCTGCGATCAATCAGAAGCCGCAAGGCATTGTGGTTTCCATTCCCGATGCCGATGCGCTTGGGCCGTCGATCCAGCGGGCTGTAGCGGCTGGCATCCCGGTCATTTCCATGAATTCCGGCTCCGACGCTTCGAAGAAGCTGGGAGCTCTGCTGCATGTCGGTCAGGATGAGTTCGACGCTGGTAAAGCTGCCGGTGAAGCGCTGAAGAATGCTGGCGGCAAGAAAGGCCTTTGTGTCAATCACGAGGTCGGCAATGTCTCGCTCGATCAACGCTGCGCGGGCTTCAAGGAAGGTTTCGGCGATGTAACGGTTTTGCCGACATCGACCGATCCCGCCGAAAACGAAGCCAAGGTTCGTGCTGCTCTGGCATCTGACGCTACGGTCGACACGATCCTGACGCTCAACGCGACATTGGCGGGGGAACCTGCCGTGAAAGCGGCGGCTGAAAGCGGTCGCACCGGAATTCATGTTTCGACATTCGATATGTCGGCTGGCTTTCTTGAGGCTGTCGAAAAGGGGCAGGCGGATTTCGCCATCGACCAGCAGCAGTTTCTGCAAGGCTATCTGCCGGTATCGTTCCTTGCGCTTAATGCGAAATACGGTTTGATGCCGGGCGGCAATGTTCCATCAGGCCCGAACCTGATCACCAAGGACAAGGCCAAGCAGGTCGTGGAACTTTCGGCCAAGGGCATCCGGTAAGCATTATCTCGACCATTCAATATCGGACCCGCCCATGACAATGGGCGGGAACGGGTATCTGTACCCAGAATGCATCAGGAGAAGATCATGAGTGAGCCACTTCCCCATCAAAAGGCCAGCATGGCAGCGCTCTCGAAGGATGAGCGATTGCAGTCGGCCAGCCCGTTGCAGCGGCTCCTGAGTCGACCGGAATTGGGCGCGGTGTCCGGCCTGATCTTCATTACGATCTTTTTCGTCTCGGTTGCCAATCCGGCGATGTTTACGGCTGCTGGCATTATGAACTTCATGGCTCCCGCTTCGCAGCTTGGCATTCTGGCCGTCGCCGCAGCACTTCTTATGATTGGCGGTGAATTCGATCTCTCCATCGGGTCTATGGTGGCTTTTGCGGGACTGATCTTCGCCGCTGCTCTTGTCGTATGGCAGGTGCCGCTTGGCGTCGCCATCATCGTGACCCTGCTGTTTGCGGCATTCGTGGGGGTGGTCAATGCGCAGATTGTTATCCGAACCGGTTTGCCATCCTTTATTGTGACGCTTGCTTTCCTGTTCATTTTACGCGGTCTGTCGCTGGTCGGGCTGAAATGGGCGACAGGTGGCGCTACGCAGTTGCGGGGCGTGAAGGAAGCGGTAGCGGGCAGTTATCTTGCAGGATTTTTTTCCGGCGATGCCTTTCAGGGAGTTTTTGCCTGGATGGCTGGAAAGGACCTGATTGCCAGATTTCCCAATGGCGAGCCTTCTGTGAGAGGCGTGCCGGTGGAAGTTCTCTGGTTCATCGCCATTGCACTCATCGCAACATATGTTCTGGTACGCACCCGCTTTGGAAACTGGATTTTCGCAGCCGGTGGCGACGCTCTGGCGGCACGCAATTCCGGTGTTCCCGTGCGTCGTGTCAAGACCACGCTTTTCATGTGCACGGCCATGGCCGCAGCGCTGGTCGCCATCCTTACGGTTCTTGATGCGGGTTCGACCGATGCGCGCCGCGGTTTCCAGAAGGAATTCGAGGCAATCATCGCTGCGGTCATTGGCGGTTGCCTCTTGACCGGCGGCTATGGTTCTGCAATCGGCGCGTTCTTTGGTGCGATCATCTTCGGCATGGTGCTGATCGGGCTCACCTATACCCAGATCGATCAGGACTGGTATCTCGTTTTCCTTGGCGGAATGCTTCTGATCGCGGTGCTCTTCAACAATTTCATTCGCAAGCGCGCTACGGGCGAGCGCTGAGGGGAGGATTTGCCATGACGACACCCATCATCGAAGTCCGCAATCTCGTTAAACATTTCGGCCCGGTCATTGCTTTGAACGGCGTCTCGCTGAGCGTCGAGCCAGGGCAGGTGCATTGTCTGCTTGGCGACAACGGCGCGGGCAAATCGACCCTGATCAAAACGCTTTCGGGCGTGCATAAAGCGACGAGCGGCGATTATCTGGTCGAAGGAAAGCCGGTCTCGTTCAACAGTCCGCGCGATGCGCTCGATCATGGCATTGCCACTGTCTATCAGGACCTTGCGATGATCCCGCTGATGTCGGTGATGCGCAATTTCTTTCTTGGGCGCGAACCGACCAAGGGTATCGGGCCTTTCCGCTGGTTCGATGCGCAGCAGGCCGAAGAAGTGACGCGCGAAGAAATGCGCAAGATCGGGATCGATGTCCGCGATCCGCAGCAGGCTGTGGGAACACTTTCCGGCGGGGAGCGGCAATGCGTGGCGATTGCGCGCGCCGTCTATTTCGGCGCAAAGGTGCTCATCCTTGATGAACCGACCTCGGCGCTGGGTGTGAGGCAAACGGCTATGGTCCTCAAATACATCAATCTCGTGCGCTCACGCGGGCTTGGTGTCATCTTCATCACGCACAATGTTCGCCATGCTCATGCGGTTGGCGACAAGTTCACCGTTCTCAACCGCGGCGTAACGCTTGGGACGCGAACGAAGAACGATGTCGACATGGACGAATTGCAAAACCTCATGGCGGGCGGGCAGGAACTTGCCGACCTGACGTCCGAATTGGGTGGTCGGGTTTGATCGAAATTCGGAATGTAGAATGAACCATAGTTCAGGGAAAAAGAGATCACGGATTGCTCTATTCGAGTAATGCTTGAGCAAATGATAAAATATTGTGAGAAACTTTTGCGCTCCTGCTTGCGCTTGCAATTTCAGGTAGTTAGAGCATCTGTCTGCCTGACTGATTCAGGCTGTGTGTTTTAAGCCGTTGTTTCAGCCGTATTAACGCGATGTCGAAGCCTCCCTTTCGTCTGCGAATTCGTCTTGGGCGCTGGCTTGCACAGACACCGTTTTAATTTGCGCTGAAAGGACCAGCATCGTGGAGCAGGCAAAGAACGGAACCCGTAAGGGCGGGCGCAAGGCGCTGTGGGCGGCTGTTGCGGTAATCGCTATAGCTGCCGCCGGTTTGACCGGATACAAGTTCACACTTGAGAAGACCATTACATCGCAGCTTGAAAAGCGTGGCGGCACGGCTTCTTCCGTCGAAGCGGATTTTCTCGGACGTATCCACCTGCGCGACGTGACATTGCCGCTGAAGGATGGCTCTAACGTTCGGATCGCTTCAGTCGATGGTCGCCCGAAATTCCTGTTCCTGACAGGGATGCTGAATGCATCGGGTATCAATACAGAGATCGGAAACTACAGGATTTCCATTCCAAGCGTGGCGATTGAGGACGCTAACTTCGATAGCGCCATGCTGAAGGACACATTCGGCAATAGCGGCCTCACGCTGCCGGAGCGCGTTGGCCGTTTTTCGGCAAAGCGCCTCACCGCGCAGGAAATCAAGGTCGTCCAGACGGTTGCGAATAACGCACAGAACATCGTCTACAAGGACGTTGCGCTGGAAGATATAAACCTCGGTAAGGTTGCTCGTTATACCGCTGGCAGCACAGATTTCGACTTTACGGTCGAAGTTCCTGGCGAAGATGGTGAAAAAGTCACGGACAAAATGACGGGCACCATGGGTGTCGCAGAAGGCAAAGACATTGACGGTGTATTCCTAGCGCGCCTCTATACCGAGAAGGCAGGTCCGGACGACAAGGAGGCCAAGCCGGTCTACGGTCCGTTCTCGGCGAAAAATATCGTCATGAAGACGAAGGATGTGACCTTCAGCTACGATGAAGTTCGCAGCAATGGCTTTTCCGCTCGTATGCCTGCCGTGCCATTCACCGAAACCATGCAGAAGCTGCAGTCCCTCGAAAAGACGGACGAACCTTCCCCGGCAGAAACGCGTGAGCTTATTCTCCAACTGACCTCACTGTTCGAAACGCTGGGAAAGGGTGATGTCGAGTTGATCGGCATGAAAATCGAGCCTGCCGATGCCTCGAAGGGCAAGGGCGGCATCGAACGCATCGCGGTCGCTTTCGATAACCAGAAGATGGACGCTACCATCAAAGGTTTCGATTTCGCGGAAGGTCAGGATTACATGAAGATGGAAGAAGCTTCCCTGAAAGGCTTCTCCTGGGCGACTTCGATCGAAGCGCTGAAAAAGTTCGCGTCGCTGAGCGACGATCAGGTCGAGAACTTCCCCTATACGACCATGCTTCCGGAATTCGGCACGCTTCGGATTGCTGGCATCGACGCCGATCTGCCATACGACCAGTCTGAAGAGGTGGACGCAGGCGAGGAAAACGCGGACGATGCGGCTCAGGCTTCAACCGAAGAAACGTCGGTTCCTTCACTGCCCGAACGCATTCAGTTTGCCATGAAGAGCTATGAAGTTGCTCTCAACAAGCCTTACAACGGCATTCCGACAGATGTGCGCGTGGCTTACGAAGATATGTCGCTCAAAGTCCCGGCACAGGGCAGTGACGAGTTCTACCAGCAGCTTCGGAAACTTGGTTATGATCGTCTCATCATTTCCTCAAATTTTGAGGCCAACTGGGATGAAGCAAACCAAAATCTGATCATCAAGGACATTTCGATCAGCGGCAAGGATATGGGGTCCGTGTCCATGTCCGGCTTGATGGGGGGCTTCACCAAGGAGTTCTTCTCTGGTGACAAGGTGATGACGCAGGTTGCCTTGCTTGGGCTCAAGGCCAGGCAGGTGAACCTCAAAATTGAGGAAAAGGGCCTTATCGCCAAGGGCCTCAAAATGTATGCTGACGAAAATAATATGTCGGAAGATGAAGTGCGTAGCACCGTGTCGCTGATAGCTGCCGCCGCTCTACAGGAACTGACTGCGGATCAGCCACAGTTGCAGGACGTTGTGGCGGCGTTTTCAGCCTTCCTCGCGAAGCCGAATATTTTCGAGCTGGTCGTCAAAGCCAAAACCGATAAGGGAATCGGCGCTCTTGAAATGGTCGCAGCATCGCAAGATCCGCTCACTTTGCTCGACAAAGTCGATATCGAAGCCAAGACGGAATAATCAGCGCTTCTATCAATCTGCACGAGACGCCGGCCAAGGGCCGGCGTTTCTGTAATCAGAGCTTCACCAAAACATTACACAAGGGTCATGCCCTTGAAATACAAGGGTCCTAGTAAGCCTCGGAAATAACGAGGCCAACATGACCAGAAAAAATGTCCTGCTTATCGTCGTCGATCAATGGCGAGCAGATTTTATCCCTCACCTGATGCGGGCGGAGGGACGCGAACCCTTTCTTAAAACTCCCAATCTTGATCGCCTTTGCCGCGAAGGCTTGACCTTCCGCAACCACGTCACGACCTGCGTGCCATGTGGCCCCGCAAGGGCAAGCCTGCTCACGGGCCTCTATCTGATGAACCATCGCGCTGTGCAGAATACTGTTCCGCTCGATCAGCGCCATCTCAATCTTGGCAAAGCCCTGCGTGCGATTGGTTATGATCCCGCGCTTATCGGTTACACGACGACGACCCCTGATCCGCGTTCCACGTCTCACAGAGATCCGCGTTTCACGGTTCTGGGCGACATCATGGACGGGTTTCGCTCTGTCGGCGCATTCGAGCCCAATATGGATGGGTATTTTGGCTGGGTGTCACAGAACGGTTTTGAACTGCCGGAAAACCGCGAAGATATCTGGCTGCCAGAAGGCGAGCATTCCGTCCCGGGGGCTACCGACAAGCCATCGCGCATCCCGAAGGAATTTTCGGATTCGACATTCTTCACGGAGCGCGCGCTGACATATCTGAAGGGCAGGGACGGCAAGCCTTTCTTCCTGCATCTTGGCTATTATCGCCCGCACCCGCCTTTCGTGGCCTCCGCGCCCTATCATGCGATGTACAAGGCCGAAGATATGCCGGCGCCTATACGTGCGGAGAACCCGGATGCCGAAGCGGCACAACATCCGCTTATGAAGCACTACATCGATCACATCAGACGCGGCTCGTTCTTCCATGGTGCGGAAGGCTCGGGAGCAACGCTTGATGAAGGCGAGATTCGCCAGATGCGAGCCACCTATTGCGGCCTGATCACCGAGATCGACGATTGTCTGGGGCAGGTCTTTGCGTATCTCGATGAAACCGGTCAGTGGGATGACACGCTTGTCATCTTCACGAGCGATCATGGTGAGCAGCTGGGCGATCATCACCTTCTCGGCAAGATCGGTTACAACGCAGAAAGTTTCCGCATTCCCTTGGTCATAAAGGATGCGGGGCAGAACAAGCACGCTGGCCGGATCGAAGAGAGCTTTTCCGAAAGCATCGACGTCATGCCGACTATTCTGGAATGGCTGGGCGGAGAAACGCCTCGTGCCTGCGACGGTCGTTCCTTGTTGCCGTTTCTGTCAGAAGGAAAGCCCGCCGACTGGCGCACGGAACTGCACTATGAGTTCGATTTCCGGGATGTCTTCTACGATCAGCCGCAGAATTCGGTTCAGCTTTCCCAGGATGATTGCAGCCTCTGTGTGATCGAGGACGAAAACTACAAGTACGTGCATTTTGCCGCTCTGCCGCCGCTGTTCTTCGATCTGAAGGCAGACCCGCATGAATTCAACAATCTAGCTGACGATCCCGCTTATGCGGCTCTCGTTCGCGACTACGCCCAAAAGGCCCTGTCGTGGCGGCTGTCTCATGCCGACCGGACACTCACTCATTACAGATCCGGCCCGCAAGGGCTGACAACGCGCAACCATTGATCTCAGGAGCAACCAATGATCAACCTGACCCGACGCGGGATGCTTGGACTTTCAGCCGGCGCCGCCGGTTCGCTCATCCTGCCGCGCTTTGCTATCGCACAGGCTGACAATCGCCCATCGATCACCATCGCCGTGCAAAAGGTGGCGAACAGCAATACGCTCGACGTCCTTCGCGAACAGTCGAACGTTGGCGAGCGCGTTTTCTTCTCCAGTATATGGGAAGCGCTGATTGACCGTGACTGGCTGGGCGGGCTCTCGGCGGTGCCTGGTCTTGCGACTGAATGGAGTCGCATTGATGACAAGACTGTCGAACTGAAACTCCGTCGGGGGGTGAAGTTCCACAATGGCGATGAGATGACCGCCGAGGATGTTGCCTTCACCTTTGGCAAGGAACGCATGTTCGGCGACACGCAGCCAGCCGAAGGAAAGACGATATACGTTTCGGAGAAAAACCCGCTCGGTCGGGAAAGCAAGGAACTGCCGCTGGAAGTGCCAGCGACTGCCCGCCGTTCGTGGCCATCCCTGCTGGGTGTCGAAGTCGTCGACAAATATACGGTGCGTTTCAAGAACGGTACGCCGGACGTGACCATGGAAGGCCGTATCTCGCGTTACGGCAGCCAGATCATGAGCCGTCGCGGTTGGGAGGAATCCCCAAGCTATCTCGACTGGGCGCGCAAGCCAGTCACCACCGGGCCTTACAAGGTCGTAGAGTTCAAGCCAGACAACATGCTGGTGCTCGAAGCTCATGATGAATATTGGGGTGGACGCCCGCCGCTGAAGCAGATCCGCTTCATCGAAGTACCGGAAGTTGCCTCTCGCATCAATGGTCTGCTCTCAGGTGAATATCAGTTTGCCTGTGACATTCCCCCGGACCAGATCGAGGGCATCGAAAAGAATGATGCTTTCGAGGTTCAGGGCGGCACGATCCTCAACCACCGTCTCACCGTTTTCGACAAGTTCCATCCGCAATTGGAAAACCCGCTAGTGCGTCGCGCATTTACTCACGCGATCGATCGTCAGGCGATTGTGGATTCGCTGTGGGCAGGTCGCACGGTTGTTCCGGCGGGTCTTCAGTGGGATTATTATGGCGATATGTTCGTTCAGGGCTGGAACGTTCCGGAATATAATCCGGATCTCGCTAAGCAGCTTCTGAAGGAAGCCGGTTACAAGGGCGATGCAATCCCCTACCGCCTGCTCAACAACTATTACACAAACCAGACTCCGACAGCGCAAATCCTCGTGGAGATGTGGAATCAAGTGGGCCTGAACGTCGAAATTCAGATGAAGGAAAACTGGCAGCAGATTCTGGAAAAGAGCCCGGGACGCGCTGTGCGTGACTGGTCCAATTCTGCGCCGTTCAACGATCCTGTTTCTTCCATCGTCAGCCAGCATGGCCCGAACGGTCAACAGCAGCAGGTCGGAGAATGGACGAATGAGGAAGCGAACAAGCTTTCCGTCATTCTGGAAACAAGCACGGATCACGCAAAGCGCAAGGAAGCGTTCAAGCGGATGCTGGAAATCTGCGAACGCGAAGATCCAGCTTATACGGTCCTTCACCAGAACGCGACTTTCACCGCGAAGCCGAAGTCGCTGAAGTGGAAAGCGGCACCTGCGTTCGCGATGGACTTCCGCAAGAACAACTGGGCTTGAGCCATTTGTAGTAGCGAGCCCGGTCTGGCCGGGCTTGCTTATCCTTCGGGGGTTTAACCCCGCGACTATGAATGAACCAGAAGGATTGCATGATGCCGCTGGTCGAAATTTCCAATCTCAGGGTCGCCTTTGATGGCGTGCCGGTCTTGCATGGCATCGACCTCTCGATTGAGCGTGGCGAAGCTGTCGGGCTGGTAGGGGAGTCCGGTTGCGGCAAGTCTGTGACCTGGCTGGCAGCGCTCGGTCTCCTGCCGAAGAAGGCGACCATTTCCGGCAGTGTCCTCCTTGAAGGAACAGAATTGCTGACCGCATCGCGCAGCACGCTCGAAAGCGTTCGCGGCGGCCGTATTGCGATGATCTTTCAGGACCCATCGAGTTCCTTGAATCCCGTTATCCGTGTCGGGCGACAGATTGAGGAAGCCGTGCGGCTACATCGCGGCCTGAGAGGATCGGCGGCCCGGGCAGAAGCTTTGCGATTGATGGAACTGGTGGGGATTCCCGATGCTCGCCGACGTATTGATAACTATCCACACGAATTTTCGGGTGGCCAAAACCAGCGTTTGATGATCGCTATGGCGCTGGCAGGAAACCCCGACATCCTGATCGCGGATGAGCCGACGACGGCACTCGATGCGACGATCCAGGCTCAAATTCTCGATCTGCTGGCCGCGCTGCGTGCGGAAACAGGCATGGCTGTGGTCTTCATTAGCCATGATCTTGGCGCTGTTTCGCAAATCTGCGAACGGGTTTCGGTCATGTATGCGGGACGTATTGTTGAGCAGGCCGGGACCGATGCGCTTTTTGCCGCTCCGCGCCATCCCTATACGCATGGGCTGTTTGATTCCATTCCAAGCCTTGATGGCGGGCGCAATCGTCTGATCCCCATTGAAGGCACAGTTCCTGAGCCCGGCAAGCTTCCGCAAGGTTGCGCATTTTCGCCGCGCTGCCTGAGCGCGAGCGATCTCTGCGCGCGAAGCCTCCCAAGGCTCGGCGTTCCGCAGGACGACGCTGGCGAAGGGCGCATGGTCGCTTGTTTTCATCCCTATCCGGCCACGTCGCATTTGCTGTCATCCATGGGGGCTCATCTTTCAACACAAGCGAATACAAAGGCGACAGCACAGTGACAGCCGCTCTTATTGAAGCCCGCGACCTTGTGAAAACCTATACGTCGCGCAAAGGCCCTTTTGGAAAAGCGGTAGCAGTGCGCGCCGTTGACCGGCTTTCCATATCGGTTGCCCCCGCAACAACGCTGGGCATTGTTGGTGAGTCCGGTTCGGGTAAATCCACCACGGGACGGCTGCTTCTCGGTCTGGAAGATCCCAGCGAGGGGGAAGTCACGTTTGAAGGCTCAGCCCTGCCTCGCCAGAAGACTGCAAGCTGGCGCGCTTTACGAGCGCGTATGCAACTCGTCTATCAAGACCCTCTGGCAGCACTGGATCGACGGCTTCCGATCGGTCGCCAGATTGCCGAGCCGCTGGAAATCCATGGCATCGGAACTCCAGATGAGCAGAAAGCCCGTGTTGCCGAACTGATGCAGGCGGTCGGGCTTCGTCCCGACCAGGCTTCACGCTACCCGCACGAGCTTTCGGGCGGGCAGCGCCAGCGCGTCGTCATCGCGCGTGCCATCGCGTCCAAACCGCGCCTCATCGTGTGTGATGAGCCCGTGTCGGCGCTGGACGTTTCCATTCAGGCGCAGGTCGTAAACCTTTTGCGGGATTTGCAGGAACGCGAAGGCATTGCGATGGTTTTCATCAGCCATGATCTGAAAGTGGTGCGCAATATATCGGATCGTGTCGCTGTCATGTATCTCGGCCGTATCGTCGAAGAAGCTTCCTCTGACGAAATTTTTGCCAAGCCGCTTCATCCTTATACGCAGGCGCTTGTGTCCAGTGTCCCGGTTGCGGGAACGCCGCTCAGCGATCGTATCATCCTGCAGGGTGAGCCGCCTAATCCCGCCGCGCGACCGGGTGGCTGCGCTTTTCATCCCCGCTGCCGTTTTGCCGCTCCGCGCTGCGGGAGCGAGGCACCTGAACTCCTCGACATGCCAGCGGGACGCAAAGTGGCCTGCCATTTTGCAGGGGCCCTTCAGACGGACGTTATTCATGCTTAGATTTCTGTTGGTTCGCGGGTTCCGCGCATTTGTGACCATTCTTCTGGTGGTAACATTTGCCTTTGTGGTGTTGCGCATGTCTGGTGATCCGGCCCAGATCATCATGGGACCGGACGCCCCCCCGGAAGCCATAGCCGCATTCCGGAAGAACTGGGGTCTCGACGATCCGCTCTGGCAGCAATATTTGCGCTATTTCGCCGCCATCGCGCGCGGCGATCTAGGAATATCGATGCGCGACGGCCAATCCGCAATCGCACTCGTGGCAGAGCGGATACCTGCCACGCTTCAACTCACGATACCGGCATTGCTCATCAAACTTGGGCTTGGCATTCCCGCCGGAATTTATGCGGCGCTGCACCGCAACAGCTTCATTGATCGGGCTGTCATGGCAACTGCCGTCATTGGTTTCACGCTGCCGAGTTTTGTACTTGGGCTGCTGCTCGTGCTGGTGTTCTCGGTATCGCTTGGATGGTTGCCTTCGGGCGGACAGGATAGCTGGATGCACGCCATTCTCCCCATCATCACGATGGGACTGGGTGGTGCAGCCATTCTGGCGCGTTTTTCCCGCAGCGCGATGATCGAGATTCTGGGACAGCCATACATTCGCACAGCGAGCGCCAAAGGCGTGTCATGGCGCAATGTGGTCTGGCGGCACGCACTGCCTAATGCGGCCATTCCGATCGTTACCATCGTCGGTTTCATGGTGGGATCGCTGATTGCAGGTGCTGTGGTTGTGGAGTCGCTCTTTTCGTGGCCGGGTGTGGGCAGATTGCTCGTGGTTTCGGTTGCCAATCGCGATCTTGCAATCGTGCAATGCATCCTGCTTCTCGTGGCCGCGACGATGGTCATTTCCAATTTCGTGGTCGATCTTCTCTACGGTTATCTCGATCCGCGTCTACGTCAGGCGCAGAGCAAGGCGTGAGGCTGAACCGATGACAGATATGACCGCCAATACAGCCGCTGTTTCCATACACCCCAAAAAGGTTCATAAACGCATTCCGCTGATGGTCATCATCGGCTTCATCTGGATCGCGGCGATGATCCTGATTGCTCTGACCGCGGATTGGATCAAACCTTACAATATCACGGCTTTCGATCTGAAAAACCGCCTCGCATTGCCGGGTAATCCGCAACATTGGCTGGGTACCGATGAGCTCGGACGTGACGTGCTCTCGCGTCTTATCGAGTCCATCCGCATTTCACTGCTCATCGCATTCGGTGCGACTGTCATTTCTGCCGTGTTCGGCACGACGCTCGGTTTTCTCGCAGCCTATTTTCGTGGTGTGGTGGAACAGGTGGTGGTCATGCTGGCTGATTTTCAGGCGGCATTGCCATTCCTCATCCTGTCGCTTGCGGTGCTTGCCTTCTTCGGAAGCTCACTTCTGCTGCTGACCTGCCTGATGGGGTTCTACGGTTGGGAGCGTTATGCCCGTATCGCTCGCGGGCTCGCCGTTTCTGCCAATGCGCAAGGCTACGCAGCCGCGGTTACGCAACTCGGCGCTACGCCGTCACGCGTTTATCTCAAGCATATTCTCCCGAATATTGCCTCGACGCTGATCGTCTCGATGACGCTGACGTTCCCGGAGATCATTTTGCTCGAAAGCAGTCTGTCATTCCTTGGACTCGGCGTGCAGCCGCCAATGACGAGCCTCGGCAATATGGTCGGTTATGGCCGCGAGTATCTCTCCCGTGCGCCGTGGATCATGCTCGCGCCGTCATTTGTGATCATGTTCACGACACTTTCGATCAGTTTTGTGGGCGACTGGCTGCGTGACAAGCTGGACCCGACAACCCGATAGGCCTGTCACCCTCGCCAGCACTTGGGCCTTGCGATTCTGAAGGCGAGTTGCTTAGTGTGATCTGTTCAAATTTTTGTGGGAATGACTTCTTATGTTGAAGAATATCAATCCATTGCTGACCGGCTCGCTGCTGGAAGTCCTTGCAGATATGGGGCACGGCGACGATCTGGTGATTGTCGATGCCAATTATCCGGCGCAGTCTTCCGGCGTACACGTACTGGATTTTCCGGGAATCACCGCAACGGATATGGCTGAGGCCGTTCTGTCGCTGCTGCCATTGGACGATTTTGTCGATAAGCCAGCGGCTGTCATGCAAGCGCCCAATGAAACGCCGGCGATTTTCAAGGAATTTGAAGCTGTGATCGAGAAGGCCGAGGGGCGACACATTTCTGTCGATCCGATGGAGAGATTTGCCTTTTATCATCGTGCTCGTGACGCTTTTGCGATCATTCGCACGGGTGAAAAGAGGCGCTACGGCAATATCATCTTCAAGAAGGGCGTCATCCGCTCCTGATGTGGCCTTGATATCTATGTAAAAATAGCCCGGTCGTTGAGCCCGGGCTATTTTGTTGGATTTTATTCCTGCGGCTTTTCTGCCTGCCCCTTCATCGGGCCTTTGTGGTGCCCCATGTGGTGGGGACCCTTGTGAGAACCTCTGGCATGATGCATCTTCGCTGCGCGCATTTCGCTGCGATCAATCTTGCCATCCTCATTCCGGTCCAGTGCAGCGAATTCCTTCTTGCGCTGGTTTTCAATTTCCGCAAGCGTGACCTTGCCGTCGCCATTGATATCGAGGCGACGCTCCATACGGTCAGCCGCACGGCTCACGATGCGCTTTTGTGCCAATGCTTCGATTTCAGCCCGAGAAAGTACTCCGTCACCATCGCTATCAGCGGCCTTGAGGTCATCAAGACGTGAGAATTTTTCGAGGTCGACGGGGCCTTGTCTAAACTTCATATCTCTGGATGGTGTAGCGGGCGTCTCTGTCGCCGTTTTATCAGTATTTGCACTGTTGTTTTCTTGCGCCAGTGCGGGAACTGCAAGCAAAGATGTTGCAATTACAGCGATAAATGCGGTCTTGGATTTCATGGCTATTTTACTCCATTACTCTTTTACAGGGACGCCGCTAAATGGCGTGCAAGTAATGTCGGTCATCTTAGATGAACCGCATATGAATATGCGAATTAATTATCGGTAATGTGTCGGAGGAAACGCAGCGGTCCAACGAGGCATTCCTGGAGGTAGGAAAGCCGAAAGCAACGAAGCGAATTTTCGTTCTGGAAGGGCTCTGGCTTCAACCAGCCAGCGAAGACAAGTGTATCAGCGGAAGCGTTTGTTTTCTGAAGAGAAAATGGTGGGTGATGTAGGGATCGAACCTACGACCCGCTGATTAAGAGTCAGCTGCTCTACCAACTGAGCTAATCACCCACTCGCTTTGCCGAGGCAGCGGCCCCGGTGAAGTGAGCGGTTCTATAACGGCCTCTTTTCCACCTGTCCAGCCTCCAACTGCAAATTTTCTGAAAAAAATGACAGTTTGCGCAAAAAGCCCGGAAATGCGGGGTTCTTGAATTTCTGATTTTGCGCGCTACCGGTGTCTCTTTAAAATATGCTCACTGTGGTTGCATGTTTGAGGCGTCTAAAAAGAATCAAAAAAGAGAAATTCTTGATTTGATTCATTTTTTCACGGTCCGGCGTTGTAAGGAGGGGCAGGCGACTCCATATTCGTCGTTGCCGGATACATTGTGTGCGGCGGGAGGTTAATCGGGGAGTAGGGCTACGCTGCAAATGTCGCAGCCATGTCATCAATTATTGATGCTTGTCTGAGAAGCTACGGCATATAAAAGACTTGATCGGTTGGTAGTCGTCCTGAAGAGGAGGGCGCCTGCGCCGCCCAAAATTATGAGAGCAAGGCGATTCATGCACCGGAGTCGCCATTGCCGAATAAAGGAACGGTTCATATCGTTTCGCAATCCGGTTCGCGGTATTTGAGGACGGAATGGAAAGCATAATAGGCGATCTCGGACAGTTTATCTCCGATCATCGGGCATGGGCTGGGCCTATCGTGGGAATCATCGCCTTTGGCGAATCTCTCGCCATCATAGGAATGTTCATTCCGGCCACGCCAATCATGATTGCCATCGGCGGCCTCGTGGGGGCGGGAATTATCGAACCCATTCCGGTCATCATCGGAGCGATTATCGGCGCGGTAATCGGCGATATCATCTCCTATTTCCTCGGCTGGTGGCTGGGCCGCAATATCATTCACAAATGGCCGCTCAACAAACATCGCAGCGGCGTGGCACGGGCGCGTCTCCTTTTCCGTCGTTACGGTTTTTCGGCGGTGTTCCTTGGCCGCTTTTTCGGACCCATACGCTGCACTGTCCCGATGGTTGCCGGCATGATGTCCATGGATCAGACGCGCTTCCAGACCGCCAATGTCCTTTCCGCGCTGGTTTGGGCTCCCGTGATGTTTCTTCCGGGCTGGCTGGCTGGACGTGGCGCAGGCCTTTTCGCCAGAATGGACGGCGACCACATGTTCTGGTTTGCCATTGGGATCACCATTGTCACTATTATCGTGACGGTCATTGGCGTTCGCTTTTTCAAAGCCCGTCCGCGACGGGAGCGGAAACGGCGTGTACAAGTTACACCGGCCGAATAATCGGCCACTTGTGGCTTACGCTTCGGTCTGCATAATAACAGATCATATGGTTCATATGGCAACCGGCAGCTTAGGCGAGCCTCGCAGCCATCACATATAAGGTTCATCGCGCTTTATGCCCGACGACAATTCTGACGATTCGTCTTCTCGAAGTCCAAGTTCCCCGCAGGGGTGTTTGCGCTTTCTGTGTATTGAGCAATTTCCGACAGTCTTTGCCCGTCTGGGGCTGGACCGCATAAAGGCGGCCCGGCCACAAACTGTATGCGGCATAATTTCCAATTTTCGTTTCTGCTGATCTTTAAAGGAGCCGACCTATCATGGACTGGTCCATGGACTGGATTGCTGACCCCAATGCCTGGATAGGTTTGGTGACATTGGTGGTGCTTGAGATCGTTCTCGGTATCGACAATCTCGTCTTCATCGCCATTCTGGCCGACAAACTGCCTCCGCATCAACGCAATCGCGCGCGGTTGATTGGCCTCAGCTTGGCTCTTTTGATGCGCCTGGCGTTGCTCGCTTCGATTTCCTGGATCGTTACCCTGCGCGAACCATTGGTCTCGCTGATGGAAATGTCGTTCTCTGGCCGGGATATCATCATGCTGATTGGTGGCCTGTTTCTGCTTGCCAAGGGCACGATGGAACTTCACGAGCGGCTGGAGGGAAACCACGGGCCCAAGAGCTCCAAGGTCGTACATGCGGTGTTCTGGCAGGTAATCGTTCAGATTGTCGTTCTGGACGCCGTGTTCTCGCTGGACAGTGTGATCACTGCTGTAGGAATGGTCCAGCATATGCCGGTCATGATGATTGCTGTCGTCATTGCCATCGGCGTGATGATGCTTGCTTCCAAGCCGCTGATGGATTTCGTAAACAAGCACCCGACCGTTGTCATTCTGTGTCTCGGTTTCCTGATGATGATCGGTTTCAGTCTGGTCGTGGAAGGTTTCGGCTTTCATATTCCAAAGGGCTATCTCTACGCAGCGATCGGCTTCTCCGTGTTGATCGAAGCAGCCAACCAGATGGCACGGCATAATCGTGAGAAGCTGGTCACCACCAATGATCTCCGGGAGCGTACTGCGGGCGCGGTGTTGCGGCTGCTCGGCGGCAGCCGCGGTGAGAGCCCGCTTTCTGACACAGTTGACGTGATTGCCCAGCAGACAGCCGCCAGCGATGTCTTTTTGCCGGAAGAAAAGGAGATGATCCGCGGCGTGCTTGATCTGGCTGATCGGCCTGTGCGTTCCATTATGTCGCCCCGCAATGAGATCGAGTGGCTTGACCTGGATGAAGACGCGGCGGAACTGGACGCGGCCATTCGCAAGCTGACGCATTCGCGCGTCATCGTTGCGCGCCGTCAGGTGGATGAGTTCATTGGTGTGGCATTGGTCAGGGATCTGCTGCGCGATATTGGAGACAAGAAGCCCATAGACTGGGATAAATCCATGAAGCAGCCGCTGGTCGTGCACGAGAATGCAAACGTGCTGCGCGTTATGGAGCAGTTGCGCAATTCCCCTGTTCAGATCGCGGTGGTGGTGGATGAGCACGGTTCATTCGAAGGCGTCGTAACGCCTACCGACGTTCTGGAAGCTATTGCCGGTGAGTTCCCGGATGAAGACGAGGAGGCGGCCGTTGCGTTATCAGACGGGCAGGGCGGTTACCTCGTAGACGGGTTTACCGACATTCGCCGCTTGAGCGGCCTTCTGGAGCGCGATCTTGTGGACGAAGCCGACCGCTACACAACTCTCGCCGGTTACGTACTCTGGCATCTGGGGCACTTGCCTGTGGGTGGGGAGAGCTTCGTTGCTGACGGGCTGGAATTCAAGATAGACTCGATGAATGGGCGCCACGTCGGTAAGGTTCGTATTACGCCTTCAATCGAATATGAGGTGTAATGGAAATATCTGCGGGCTGGGTCATTCAGCTCGCAAATTATTTCATGCAGTTAACTCCGATCAAAAAAGTAGGTTATTGACAAAAGTCCGGAAGCCTACAAAATTAACCTGTCGTTCATTGTTGCGGCGAAAGCGCGACAATATTGGAGCGTAAGGCAATGAGGAGGCCTGCATGAAGCGAACCGTTCATCTGCTCGCTACAAAGATGAAGAATGCGTTTTTGCGTGTTCCGGCCTTTCTGGAACAGCCATGGCGCGAGATGAAGCTGAATGCTGAAGAGATTGCAGCCCGCCGCCGCAACCGGTTGGAGCGCGGCGAGCATAATTTTCTCTGGTGCTGGCAGCATCGCGGTTTCTGGTAAGTCCGTTCAGGCGCGTAAATTTTTGAAGGCAGGAGGCGAAAGCTTCCTGCCTTTTGCGTTTCATTTCAGAATTTCGCTCCGGGGGAGAATTATTTTCTCACGCCAGCATATGGATTGGGCGCGGCTTCCATGAATGGCGTTGAAAGTAGTTTATATATTTAAATCAATGATTTAGATTGATTTTGTCTTTTCTCTCGTTAGATTTGTTTTCCGAAAACAATCCAGTTTAGAGCGCTTTTCGCAAATGGCGCGGTGGGGATGGGTCTAATGAGAAAAATTATTCTATATGCGGCGGTCGCTCTCGGTCTCGGCTGCGCCCCGGTTCACGCGCAGGAGCCAAAGGAAATCCTCAATGTTTCCTATGATATCGCGCGGGAACTCTACGAGCAGATCAACAAGGCCTTCATCGCCGATTGGAAAACCAAGACCGGAGAAGACCTGACCGTCAATCAGTCCCATGCTGGATCATCGAAGCAGGCGCGTTCGATTCTGGAAGGGCTTGAGGCTGATGTCGTGACATTCAACCAGGTGACCGACGTGCAGGTCCTTCATGACAAGGGCAATCTGATTCCGGCGGACTGGCAGAAGAGGTTGCCCAACAACTCGTCGCCTTATTATTCGTTCCCCGCATTCCTCGTGCGCGAAGGTAATCCGAAGAACATCAAGAACTGGGACGATCTGGCGCGCGATGATGTCAAGGTTATCTTCCCGAACCCCAAAACCTCGGGCAATGCGCGTTACACCTATCTTGCCGCGACGGCTTACGCGAACGAGGCGTTCAAGGGCGATCAGGCAAAGGTGCATGAATTCATCGGCAAGATTTTCAAAAACGTCCCGGTTTTCGATACAGGCGGTCGCGGGGCAACGACAACTTTCGCCGAACGCGGCATTGGTGACGTTCTGGTGACTTTCGAGGCGGAAACGCGCGGGACAGAAAAAGTGCTCGGGCCCGATAAGTATGACGTTGTCGTACCGGAAGTCAGCCTGCTGGCGGAGTTTCCGGTTACGGTCGTGGATAAGGTGGTGGACAAGCGCGGATCGCGCAAGATCGCCGAAGCCTATCTCGATTACCTCTATTCTCTGGAGGGGCAGGAAATTCTGGCCCAAAACTTCAACCGCGTACATGACAAGGACGTCATCGCCAAGCACAAGGACATCTATCCTGATGTGCGCCTCGTAACGGTTGAAGACGCTTTTGGTGGCTGGGAGAAGGTGCAGAAGGAACATTTCGCTGAAGGCGGAGTGCTTGATCAGCTCTTCAAAGGCAAATAAATGAAGCCAACTGGCGACCCGCATGGGTCGCCTCGCTTTTCGGAAAAATCCAGTGGCGGTTCTAAGCATGAAACGTAATTCGGTGTTGCCGGGGTTCGGGCTGACCCTTGGCTGCACCTTGCTTTATCTGGTTGTGATCGTGGCTTTGCCGCTGCTGGCCATGATCCTGAAAACGGCCAGTCTCGGCTGGAGCGACTTCTGGAACATTGTGACTTCGGAGCGGGCGCTGGCGACTTACAGGATCACCTTGAGCGCTGCTGCGGTGGCGACCGTGTTCAATGGCCTGTTCGGTCTTCTGCTGGCATGGGTCCTGACACGATACGAATTTCCGGGCAAACGCATGATCGATGCCGCTGTCGATCTTCCTTTCGCGCTGCCGACTGCCATTGCTGGCCTGGCGCTTGTAACACTGTTCGCTCAGAATGGCTGGTTCGGGCGGCTTCTTGAACCGATCGGGATAAAGGTCGCTTACGCACCACTTGGAATCATGATCGCGATGTTCTTCACCAGCATCCCGTTCGTCATTCGCACGGTTCAGCCGGTGCTCGAAGATATGAGCGCCGATGTGGAAGAGGCTGCGCGCAGCCTTGGGGCCAGTTCCTGGCAGACATTCTCGCATATTATCTGGCCGACCATCTTTCCGGCTTTCCTTGCAGGCTCTTCGCTTTCCTTTGCGCGCAGCCTTGGCGAGTTTGGTTCGATTGTCTTTATCTCAGGCAATCTGCCCTTCGAAACCGAAGTCACGTCACTGCTCGTTTTCATCCGGTTGGACGAATATGACTATCCCGCCGCGGCTGCACTTGCATTCGTGATGCTTGTTACGGCCTTTGTCATGCTTCTTGTGACCAATCTCATCCAGGCAAGGCAGCTTCGTTATGCAGAACGCTAGCGCAAGCATGCAGGCACGAAATTCGGGCCCGATGCGCAACATATTGATCTGGCTCGCAGCCGTGTTGTCTGTGATCTGTATCGGAGCGCCGCTTGCCGTCATCTTCTCCTATGCATTCAGCAAAGGCGTCGATGTCTTTTTCAGCGAGATATTGAGGCCAGACACGCTTCATGCGGTGTGGCTCACTGTGTTGACTGCGATCGTTGTTGTCCCGATCAACATGGCTTTCGGTGTCTGTGTAGCGTGGCTGGTAACGAAATTCCGCTTTCCCGGCCGCAGGCTTCTGATCACATTCGTGGAAATACCTTTTTCCGTTTCGCCTATCGTGGCTGGTGTTACCTATCTCTTCCTCTATGGATCGCAGGGGCTGCTGGGGCCGCTACTGGAGTCCTACGACATCAAGATCATGTTCACGGTCCCAGCGATTTTTCTGGTCAGCCTTTTCGTGACTTCGCCCTTCGTGGCGCGGGAGCTGATCCCGCTCATGGAAGTGCAGGGGAGTGATGAAGAAGAAGCGGCTTTGACGCTCGGGGCCAACGCTTGGCAGACCTTTTTCTATGTTACCTTGCCCAACATTAAGTGGGCGTTGCTCTATGGCGCGGTGCTTTGCAATGCGCGTGTCATGGGGGAATTTGGAGCAACTTCGGTCGTCTCTGGTGCCATCCGAGGCAAGACCAATACGCTGCCGCTACAGGTGGAATTGCTGTTCAACGACTATAATGTCGCCGGTGCTTTCGCAGCAGCCTCGACGCTGGCATTGATCGCTCTTCTCACGCTTGTTTTGAAGGTTCTGCTTGAGCGCAGGCAGGGCGCCTGAAAAAGGGAGCCGTCCATTCGAGGAATAGACGGCTCGCGGTCACGCTGCTTGGGAAAGCGTGTTGGTTACCGGTTCTCTGTGCAGCGAGGACGCCAGAATAATTCCCTCAGGCCAGCGGCTGAAACCGCTTGCCACGTTGATGTGACCGGCATGGCCCAGGTCGACAAATCCCGAACCCCACACATGCGAAAGAGCTTCAGCCTTGGCAAAGCTCATATACTCATCGTTGCGGCTTGCCACGACGATAGAAGGGAAACCCAGTTCGTGGCGGGGCAGCGGGGCAAAGCTCTGGAAACGACTGTCCCTGCGGGCCATGGTCTCAGCGTCGGCCGGTGCAACGAGAAGTGCACCCGCCACATGAGCAGCCGATGGTCGGCTCGACAGATGGGCGACGAGCGCACAGCCGAGGCTATGGGCAACCAGAACCGCGCCGGGGTTTTCGGCGAGCTTGGCTTCGAGCGCGTGCATCCAGTCGGATAGCACCGGATAGTGCCAGTCGTCCTGTTCGACGAGCAATGCTGACGGATCGTCATGCAACCATTGGCGCTGCCAGTGGCCTGCTTCCGATCCCTTGTAGCCGGGGATGATCAATGTCGCAGGCATGCGTCTTTCCTCTTGGAATTAAAGCCTTGGGAGGGCGTTCAATTTCGCGATGCTTGCGCTTTGCGAAACTGGTTCCAAGATAAGTGGCGGAAGCCGCCTTTTTAAGGAAAACAAATTCAATTTAGAGCGATTATGTGAAAATTATGCTCCATGTCTGGCGGGTCTATTTTTGCTGTTTTTCGTTCCACCGCAGCAGAAACTGGGACTTTTCAAAAACGAGCACCACCACGAGCGACATTGCGAACGGAATAAGCAGATAAAGCAGTCGAAACACGATCAGCGCAGCGAGAACGTCTGCCTGATTCATATCCGGCAAACCTGTCAGGAAAACCAGTTCCAGGACGCCGAGACCGCCGGGGGCGTGCGATATCAAAGCTGCCGAGAACGAAACGAGAAAGATGCCGAGAATAATGAGAAAGCCGGGATTACCTGCCTCTGGCAAGGCAAAGTAGATGATGCCGGCGGCGCCGATCAGTTCCAGCGGAGCGACGATGAGCTGCTGCACAACCACCGACATGCGCGGATATTCGAGCCGGAAACTGCCGATCTGGAGCGGGCGCAGGCGCAACCAGCTGCCGAAGACATAGAGCAGCACAAATGCCAGCATCAAAAGTGCGATGACAATGGAAACGGTCGGTGTCAGTTCCTCGTTGAAACGCATCAGAATGTGCGGCTCCAGCAGAAGAACGACGCTGGAGGTTATGATAACGCCAAGAATGAACGTAAAAGAGCAAAAGGCAATCAGGACGGCGATTTCACTGCCCGGCATGCCTTGCGAGGAATAAGCTCGATAGCGCACTACGGCGCCGGAGACGACTGAGGCTCCGATATTGTGCGATAAGGCGTAGGTGGTGAAGGAACAAAGCGCGATAAACAGCCAGGAAATTTTGCGTTTGAGATGCAGCAGCGCGATACGATCATAGCCTGCAAGCGAACTATAGGCGAGAAGCGCGGAACCCGCCGCCAGAACCCAATGGTGAGCCCGGATGGCATAAAGGCTGTCCAGAACATCATCCAGCGATATGCTGCGAAGCTCGCGATAAAGAAGCCAGACCGAAACTCCGACTGCGCAAATGCCTACGACCGGCCAGATATAATCCTTTGCTTTCATCAGCCGGTCACCACGCGTTCATGCTTCATATCATCCCCATTATTGCCCGTCATATCGGCCAATCCGTCCGATATTGTTCCCATTATGCCGTTCTGCGTTTCGCCGTCCGAAACGGTGACGGCGTCTTTCCTTTTGATTTCGGTTCCGATTGCCTTCGCCATGGCGGCTGCAATCTCTTCCTCGCCCAGAATGACGGAATTAGCGCCAAGATCATGCAGGTATTGTGCTTCTGCTTTTGAACAGGCGCGCACGACGATGTTTATTTCCGGGTTGGCGGCTCGAGCCAGCGCGGTCACACGACCAGCCTCAAAGGCGTTGGGTATCGCGATGACCAGATTTCTGGCGGCTGACGGATTGGCAGCCGCCAGTATTTCAGAATCCGAAGCATTGCCGGTGATAGCCTCAATGCCCTTGTCCTTCAAAGATGCGCTTACTTTCGGCGAATCCTCGATCACCAGAAAAGGTGAAGTTTCCGCCTGCAATCCTCCCGCGATACCAGCACCAATCTGGCCATAACCGACCACAATCGTGTGCGCGACCAGCGATGTTTGCGGCAAAGGCTCGGGCTCGGAAATGCTGGGCTCGGCTTCGATATTCTCACCGGCTGTCATTTCGCCTTTGCTTCGCTTTTCGATCCATGGCCGCATCCGTTCCGCTACGATGAACATGACCGGATTGAGGAAGATTGAGAGGATTGCGCCCGCGAGAATGAGATCGCGCCCGGCTGGAGGGAGAAGATTGAGACTGACGCCCAACCCTGCAAGAATGAAAGAGAATTCACCGATTTGCGCAAGGCTGGCCGAAATGGTGAGCGCCGTGCTGACCGGACGACGGAAAGCGCGCACGATGAAAAATGCAGCGACCGACTTTCCAACGAGAATAATGGCGAGCGTTCCGAGCAGGGGAAGCGGGTCACGGACAAGGCTCATCGGATCGAAAAGCATGCCGACAGAAATGAAGAACAGCACCGCAAAGGCATCTCGCAGGGGGAGGGACTCTTCAGCGGCCCGATGACTAAGCTCGGATTCGCTCATGACCATGCCAGCGAAGAATGCGCCCAGCGCGAAGGAAACGCCAAACAGATGGGCTGCGCCAAAGGCGACGCCGAGTGCAATAGCGAGCACGCCCAAACGAAACAATTCGCGTGAGCCGGTTTGGGCCACGACATTGAGAAGCCAGGGTATGACCTTGCGTCCAACGATTAGCATCAGCGCAACGAACAGGATGACCTTGGCTATGGTAAGTAGAATGATGCCGCCAATGCCGAGGCCAAGCCATGAAATAATGGGATCGCTTGCTGCCGTGCCTTCTGCGCGGCCGGTGACGCTGGCAATGGCCGGAAGCAACACGAGCGCCATGACCATTGCGAGGTCTTCGACGATCAGCCAGCCGACAGCAATGCGTCCGCGTTCCGTATCGATCAGGCGGCGCTCCTGCATGGCGCGCAGAAGGACAACTGTACTGGCGGTTGAAAGGGCAAGGCCGAAAACCAGACCCGCCTGCACGTCCCAGCCGAGTGCGAGGCCGAGACCGGTACCGAGGGCTGCGGCGGCAGCGATCTGCGCAAGTGCGCCGGGTACCGCGATGGCTTTGACGGAAAGGAGATCTTTAAGCGAAAAGTGTAGGCCGACACCGAACATCAGCAGTATAACGCCAATTTCAGCGAGCTGCAGAATGAGGTCCTGATCTGCAACGAAACCGGGTGTGTGGGGACCGGCAATGACACCGGCCAGGAGATAGCCAACGAGAGGTGAGATTTTCAGGCGGGTGGCTATCGCACCGAAGATGAAGGCCAGGCATAACCCGATGACGATTGTCGCTATCAAAGGCGTGTCATGGGGCATCAGGTGCCTTCCCCCTCTGGCTTCTCTATTCTGTATGTGGAAGCCGGGCAAGGCATGAACCTTGCCCGGCGAATGGGTCATTTCTGCGCTGCGGCGCTGTCTTCAATTGCTTGGTGGGCTTCCTTTCGGTGCTGCCACCAGTTGCCGAGCAAGAGCAGAATCGGAGCAGCGATGAAGATCGACGACGACGTTGCGATCACGATACCGAACAGCATCGGAACGGCAAAATTATGAACCGCGCTGCCGCCCCAGATAGCCATCGGAAGCATACACAGGAACGTCGTCATCGATGTATAGATACAGCGGACGAGCACCTGATTGATACTCATGTCCACGATTTCGCGCAGCGGTTTCGATTTATAAAGCCGCATATTTTCTCGCATGCGGTCATAAACCACAACCTTATCGTTTACCGAGTAGCCGATAGCAGTCAGAAGCGCTGCGATGGCGGTCAGGTTAAAGTCGAGCTGCAACAGCGCGAAAAAGCCGACCATCTTGGTGGTATCGAGGACAAGCGTGATGATCGCGCCCATCGCGAAGAACCATTCGAAACGCCACCACAGATAAATGAGCATGCCGAGCGCCGAAAGGACAACCGCGATGAAGCCGGAGCGGGCCAGTTCGCCAGAGACCTTCGGACCGACGACTTCCGTCCGTTCGATCTTCACGCCGGGATCGAGCTCGGTGACAGCCTGACGCATCTTGTTTACGGCGGCCGTCTGCGCTTCTTCGCCACCATCCTGCCGCTGCACGCGGATCAGAACATCGTTCGGGCTGCCTGCAGACTGGAGCGCGACTTCACCAAGTCCAAGCGAGCCAAGCTTGGCGCGCAATTGCGCCAGATCGGCAGGCTGTGATGTAACGATTTCCGCCTGAATGCCGCCCTTGAAGTCGATGCCGTAATTCAGACCCGGTTTGAAGAACAGGCCAATCGACAGGATGGACAGGACGATCGAGACACCAATGCCGACGAAGCGGGCGTTCATGAAGCTGATATTCGTCTTTTCGGGAACGAATTTCAGGAACGGCTCGATGACAAGCACCTTCAGCTTACGTTTGCGAACGTACCACGCCATCACCATGCGGACGAGCGTTACGTCCGTGAACATGGAGATCGCGATGCCGAGCATCATGGTAATCGCAAAGCCGCGAACCGGGCCTGTGCCGAAGGTGAAGAGCAGCAGAGTCGAGATCAGCGAGGTGACATTCGCGTCCACAATGGTGGAGAAAGCGCTGTGGAAGCCCTTGTCCAGCGCGGCCATGGCTCCGAGGCCGCGCCGCGTTTCTTCGCGGATACGTTCGTTGATGAGAATATTCGCGTCAACCGCGATACCAATGCCGAGAATGATACCGGCGATGCCAGGCAATGTCAGCGTTGCACCAATAAGGCTCAAGGCCGAGAAGGTAAGCAGGGTGTGAAGCAGGAGGGCCACATTGGCGATAGTTCCCCAGACACCGTACAGGAGCTGGATGAAGACCGCGACTAGCACGAAGCCGATCACACCGGTAATCAGGCCCATCTTGATCGCATCGCCGCCGAGATCAGGACCAACCGTGCGTTCCTCGATAACGGTGAGCGGCGCGGGCAGGGCGCCGGCGCGCAGGAGTGCGGAAAGAACCACCGTGTCCTGAACGGTAAAGCTGCCGGAAATCTGACCCGAACCACCGGTGATCGGTTCGCGGATGACCGGAGCGCTCAACACCTTGCCGTCGAGCACGATAGCGAACGGGCGATTGACGTTCTTTGTGGTGATATCCGCGAACTGGCGCGCTCCGAGACTATCGAAGCGGAAGGACACGATCGGCTCATTGGTACGCTGGTCGAATCCTGCACGCGCATCGGTGAGACGCTCGCCGGAAAGCGCGATCTGATCTTCGATCGGGTATTTGATATTCGGGTCCTTGGAATCCGGCATAATCGTCACGCCGGGAGGCGGCGCATCGTTCGGATTGGCATCCGCAACCATATGGAAGCTCATTTTCGCCGTACTTCCAAGAAGCTGGCGAAGCTGTGCCGGATCCTGAAGGCCGGGAAGCTGAACCACGATGCGGTCAGAACCCACGCGCTGGATCGAAGGTTCGGCGACGCCAACTTGGTCGACGCGCTGACGGATGATTTCAAGGCTCTGCTGGAGAGCGGCGTCGAGGCGGTAGTTGAAGCCCGCTTCCGTCAGGGTCAGACGCACCTGATTGTCGGTCGAGGCGACATCTATGTCATTGATCGCCGTACCGAACCCGCTGGTATTGACCTGCGAAATCAAGGTGCGCAGTGCAGTTTCCGCCTTGGCGCGCTGGTCGGCGTCAGGGATGGTCACGACAACCGCATCACCGACGGCGCGGATAGACTGCGGCTGGATGCGTTCGGCGCGCAGCTTGCTGCGGGCATCGTCGAGCAAAGTCCGCAAGCGATCCTTCTTCAGGCTGGCTGCATCGACTTCAAGCACGAGATAGGAGCCGCCGCGCAGATCAAGGCCGAGCGTGACCTGGCGCTTGGGGAACCAGGACGGCATCGCGTCAAGTTGCTTTTGGGTAAAGAAGTTGGGCAAGGCGATGATAACGCCGATCGCAACGATCAGGCTATATAGCACAACCACCCATTTCGAAGTACGCATGGATTAAGGTTCCGGTTGGTAAGCCCGGTTGCCACTCGAAGGCTGACGCGGGCATTGTTTTCAATGGCGTTAGGATCGGTAGGGGCCAATCATCAAGAATGGCGCATTATGCGCTTTTCGGGGGCGCACGGGCAGAGCCAAAATGTCCCTGCAAGACCGCGAGGCGCTGGATTTTCCGCGCCGCTTCGGCTGAACCCGTCTTTGGAAGAAACGCTGCCGCCGCCACAACCGGGAGTGCCGCGCCCGAGCTGTCGAAATACGCAGCTTTGATCTTGGCTGCTATGGCTTCGATCAGAATCGCCCGCATGGGCTGCGGTGAGGGGGTGGATTGCTGGCGAACAGGCGTCGCTGGACTGCCTTCGACTTGCCTTGCCACGATGCCGCCGGAATGAGATGCCGCATCGTCATCGGGCGTTGAAAAATCGACGGCAAAGAGAAAAGCGGTAAACGACAGAACGCACGTCACGAACAGCATGAAACCATGCCGCTTGTGCTGTTCCGTGTTTTTCATGCCCTTCATCAAATCGCCAAGACTTTCTTTAGAGTCTAACCGTGGAGTTGAGCCCGCTTTTCACACTCATTGCGAATCCTCATTAATCATTTGTGTTCGCACGAACAAGGAAATACTGGCATCAAGGCTCGCCTGATAGGGTATCTGTCCGCTTCCTACATGCTGTGAAATCTTGTAAACAGCCACGCCTTGCATCCCTTTTAGGGCGCTTTATGTTGAAACCGTGTCTTGTTTAACGGCAGAATTGAATTGGCATATTCATCGACGTTTCGTGTTCTTGCATTTTCTCTTCTGATCGGTGCCCTGTCGCCGGGAAGCTTTGCGCCCGCCTTTGCGCAGGACAACAAGCAGCCGGCACCAGCCGCGCCCGCTGCTGTTCCACAAAGCACGCAGGCGCCCGCTGCCACCGGTCAGCAACCAGCGGCGGCGCCCGTTTCCAATGTGGTTCAGCAGCAAAGGCCTGTTATCGATGATTTGAAGCAGCAGACGAAGCGGATCAGCGATCAGCTGCCGAAGGCGGCTTCGAACGATGAAACGCTCGCCAATCTCAAGCTCCAGCTGGATTCTCTTTCGAAGAAGCTTCTTGATGCCGGTGTTTCATTCCGTCCGCGTCTCAGCGAAATCAATACGCGGCTCGAACAGCTCGGACCGGCGCCATCCGGCGATCAGCCGCCTGAACCGGCTATTGTCAGTGAAGAGCGTGCCCGGCTTGTCTCCGAAAAGGCGGAAATCAATGCGATTGTCGGCGAGACGGAAGATACGTCGCTTTCCGTCAATCAGATGTCCGCAAAAATCGGCGATATGCGCCGCGATCTTTTTGCGAGGACACTTTCCCAGCGCGTGAACATCGACACGACGCTCGGCACTGAGGTTGCATCGGCGGCGAGTTCGCAAATGGTATCGCTCTGGCGCATCATTCAATCGTGGTGGCGCTTTGTAAGCACGTTCAAGCTCAATTCGTTTCTCGCCGCCGCCTTTTTTGCATTCGTAGCCGCGTTGGTAATTCAACTTGGTGCGCGGCGCGTTTTGGGGACACTCTACCAGCGTGACCCAACAGTGGAGTCGCCCTCCTATCTAAGCCGATTGTCGGTGGCCTTCTGGTCTACGGTAATACCGTCGGCGGCTGTGGGCGTCTTTCTGGCGACGACATACTTTTTTCTGAACTATTTCAATGTTCTGAGAACAGATATTGCGTCCCTCCTCCAGTCGCTTTTTCTGGTGCTCGGACTGGTCTTCTTCATCCACAGGCTGGCGTTCGCCTGTATCAGCTCAGATATGCCGCAATGGCGGCTGGTTCCGGTCGCGCCGGGGCCGGGACGTGTTCTTGGCTGGTTGATAACGGGAACGGCGCTGACAAGCGGGCTCGATTCCTTCTTCGGAACGGTCAATCAGATACTTTCCTCGCCGCTATCGTTGACGATGGCGAAAAGCTTGCTCGCAACCGTAATGGTTGGTGTCCTTATTCTTGCGATCGCTTTCCTGAAGCCCGTTGAGCGCGAAAAGGATGGCATTGTCCGGTCGTGGCCGCGTGCCTTCAGGACGTTCCTCATCCTATTGGGCCTTTTGCCGATCCTGACCGCGGTTTTCGGCTATATCGGCTTGGCCCGGTTTATCTCACAGCAGATCGTTGTGACAGGCGCGTTTCTCGTGACCATGTATATGGGCTTCCTGACCGGACGCGCGATTTCCGAGGAGCAGGCTTTTGCTTCCAGCCATATCGGCAAGGCAATGCGGGAGCGCTTTCATTTCGACGACGCGACGCTGGATCAACTTGGCCTCGCAGCCGGCATCCTGATCAATCTCGTCGTGGCGCTGATCGGCATTCCGCTCGTCCTGATGCAGCTTGGCTTCCAGTGGGCTGAACTGAAAAGTACTTTCTACCAGCTGATGACGGGTTTCCAGATCGGTAATATTTCGATCTCGCTCATGGGGCTCTTGACCGGCGTGCTGCTGTTCGTGATCGGCTATCTGCTGACGCGCTGGTTCCAGAACTGGCTGGACAACAGTGTCATGGCGCGCGGGCGCGTCGATTCCGGCGTACGCAATTCGATCCGCACAGTCATAGGCTATGTCGGCCTCTGTCTGGCGGCGTTGATGGGGATATCGGCAGCCGGGTTCAATATGTCGAACCTCGCCCTTATTGCCGGCGGTCTCTCTCTCGGCATCGGTTTTGGCCTGCAAAACATCGTACAGAACTTTGTTTCCGGTCTCATTCTGCTCGCCGAGCGTCCCTTTAAGGTCGGCGACTGGGTGGAAGCTGGCACGGTCAGCGGCATCGTCAAGAAGATCAGCGTGCGTGCGACCGAAGTGGAAACCTTCCAGAAGCAATCGATCATCGTGCCGAATTCGACGCTTATCAACGGCAATGTTGGCAACTGGACCCATCGCAACAAGCTCGGGCGCATCGATATCAACGTGCAGGCTTCCTACACGGCCGAACCGCGCCGGGTTCATGCATTGCTGCTGGAAATCGTTCGCGGCCATCCATCAATCTTGAAAAATCCGGAGCCTTTCGTCGCTTTTCAAAGCATGAACGATTCACTGACGGTCTTCGATATCTATGCGCATGTTGCCGATATCACGTCCACTGGCGGCATCAAGAATGAGCTACGTTTCCAGATCGTCGAGCGCTTCCATGAAGAAGGACTGCATTTGTCCTCCTCCTCGACTGATCTCATTCTGAGCGTGCCGGAAATCGAAAAACTGTCCGGGTTAATGCAGCAGGAAAGAGAGAATTCGTCTGCGGTCAGGACAAAAAGGGCGAGTGCGGAAAAGCCGGAAGCCAAGGACAAGGACGATGATCGCGCTTGATGAACATTGCGTTCAGTTGCAGTTCAGTTTTGTCCGCTTATAAAGGGGTGTCTCAGGGCAATAGGGCTCACGCGACAGAGAACATATCGCAGCGGGAGCGATAGAAAGGTCGGGACGATATGAACACACATCAGCTCAATGGCTTCGCCAAGCTTGTTCTTGGTGCAGCAATTGGTTTTGCGGTCTCGGCCGGGAGCGCTTATGCTGCCCAGATTTCCAACAATGATAGCGGCCCGCAGACGATAGTCGTCACGGAAGGCGCTTCCAAGCGCGAAATGATCGTCGCGCCGGGCGAGACGGTGGATTTCTGCGCTTCGGGCTGCTTTGTGACCTTTCCCAATGGGGACCGCGAAGCATTGACCGGTGATGAAAAGATAACGATCAGTGGCGGCAAGGCCACGTTGAAATAATCTTGCGATCTGAACACAAAAGCCGAGGCATCGCCTCGGCTTTTGCATATAACGGGATTAACTGCGAGGCTTCAAGTTTTCCGGGTCGTAGAGCGGTTTATAGCCGATAGAGCGCACCTCAATCGGATAAGTCTCACCGAAATATTCCACGTTCAGCTTGCGGCCTTCCTGGCAATAAGCCCAGGGCAGATAAGCAAGAGCAATGTTCTTGCCGATGGTCGGACCATAAGCGACGGACGTCGTGAATGATCGGCGGCCCAGCTCGTCGACAAGCGTTTCTCCCGTTTCAGGGTCTTGTACCGGCATGATGCCAACTGGATAACGGGCCACGCCGTTCTTATCGACATTGTCGGTCATGACCAGCGTGCAGAGCATGGCGGGCTGATGCTCGCGGGCGCGGTATTCCAGATGCTTTGCCTTACCACGGAAGTCAGCTTCCTTGACCTTGGGGCGAGCAAGGTCAGCCTCCAGAAGATTGTATTCGGTCAGGAGATCGGCATTTTGCAGGCGCAAGCTCTTTTCCATACGGCGGGTATTGGCATAGGTCTCGACGCCCACCGCGATCACGCCGGTGGAGCGAAGCGCATCCCAGACGGCGAGGCCGTCTTCATAACGCATATGCAGTTCCCAGCCCTGTTCGCCGACATAGGAAATGCGGAAGGCGGTAACGTCCTTGCCTGCAATCCGGATCGGCTTGATGGCAGCGAAGGGGAAGTTTTCCGCGTCGAGCCCTTCCGGGTTCTCGACGACCTTTTTCAGATTTTCGCGCGCGTTCGGACCCCAGATGCCAATGGTAACGTATTTCTCCGTCACATCGGTGATTGTGACATCGAAACCCTTATCTTCGGCCACACGGCGCATATAGTGGAAATCGCGTGGGCCCGCATCGGCGCCATTGATCATGCGAATGCGGTCAGCCATGCGGATTGCCGTGAAGTCGGCTCGCACCATTCCTTCGTCGTCGAGGAAGTGGGTATAGATCCCCTTTCCGATATTGGCGTCGCCGCCGATCTTGGCCGCACAGAGCCATTCCATCAGCTCGACATGGTCGGGGCCCTCGATATCATACATCGCAAAGTGCGAGAGATTGATGATGCCGCAATTTTCGGTGAGTTCGAGATGTTCGGCGTTGGAGACGCGCCAGAAATGGCGGTTGTCCCATTCGTTTTTGCGTACCGGCACACGGTCACCGTATTTCTCCAGCAGGTGTTCGTTTGCGGCATAGCCATGCGCACGCTCCCAACCGCCAAGTTCCATGAAATAGCCGCCAAGTTCGACTTCGCGTTCGTAGAATGGTGAACGGCGAATATTGCGGCCTTTGGAGAAAGGTTCACGCGGATGAACCGCCGGATTATAAACCTTCATCGCCGTTTCTGTGCAGCGGTCCCAAATGAACTGTTCGGTCATCTGGTGCGGGTAGAAGCGGGAATAGTCGATGGCGTGATGATCAATGGAAGTGCGCCCATCCGTCATCCAGTCGGCGATGAGCTTGCCCATGCCGGGGCCGTCCTTGACCCAGATGGCCACGGCATACCAGAGGCCGCGCACCTTCTGGCTTTCGCCCATCGATGGGCCGCCATCGGTTGTGACCTGCAGGAAGCCATTGAAGGAATGGCTTTCATTGTAGCCAAGTTCTCCCAGAATGGGCGTCAGTTCGATGGCACGCTCCAGCGGCTCCAGAATCTGCTCCATTTCGAGGTCACGCTGTGAGGGCGACAGGCGCGCTTCGTGCTTTTCCAGAAGATCTCGCGGATGGCACAGACGAGGATTGGTTTCCTCATAGTACCCCCATTCGATCTGGCCACCTTCGGCAGTCTTTGGATCACCCGTGTCGCGCATATAGGCTGAATTGCCTTGGTCGCGCAGGAGCGGCCAGCCGATTTCCTTGCCGGTTCCCTCAAACTCGTTATAGGGGCCGAAGAATGTCAGCGGATGGTCGATCGGCATCACTGGCAGGTCTTCGCCGACCATTTCGGCGATAAGGCGTCCCCAAAGTCCCGCACAGACGATGACATATTCGGCTTCAATGGTGCCACGATGCGTGACGACGCCCTTGATGCGACCGTTTTCAACGATCAGCGACTGTGCAGGCGTGTTGGCGAAGCTCTTGAGCTTGCCCGCGGCTTCCGCCTGATCGATCAGCTTGCCCGCAACAGTCTGCGAGCGCGGGATGACGAGGCCCGCATCCGGATCCCACAGGCCGCCCTGAACCATGCTTTCTTCGATCAGCGGGAATTTTTCCTTGATCTCCGCCGGTTCCATCAACCGTGCGCGGGTGCCGAAAGCCTTGCCCGACGCGACCTTGCGCTTGATTTCGTCCATGCGCGCGTCGTCGCCGACGCGGGCCACCTCGATACCGCCGACGCGGGCGTAATGCCCCATCTTTTCGTAGAAGTCGATGGAATAAAGCGTCGTCCAGCAGGAGAGGAAGTCATGGCTTGTCGCATAGCAAAAGTCCGAGGCGTGGGCTGTCGAGCCGATGTCGGTCGGGATACCGGATTTATCGATGCCGACGATATCGTCCCAGCCGCGCTCTATCAGGTGGTGCGCGATCGAGGCGCCGACGATGCCGCCCAGCCCGACAATCACAACTTTCGCCTTCTTAGGAAACTCTGCCATTTTATGCGACCCCAGTTGGTATTTTCACAAAACCATAGTCGCTGGCTGGTCGCGACATTTGCCTTTATACGACATATTAGCAGCGTCAGACGACTGCATTGAAGCTTGCGGAAATCACCACGGGGTGGGGGAGGACTGTTCCATTCACGACATGCCGGTTGATCTGGAGCCATATGCGGTCCGACCTGTGAAACTGATTCCGGAACGAGCTGTAGACTTTTGATTTTCTTTTAGAAGCTGAAAGGAATGGGCTGTTCTGTTCGAGGTTCAACGCCATTCCCTTTCAATATCAAGTTTACGCTGCAATGAGCATTTTGCGCTCTGCCCGCTCCTGTTGCGGTGAACGGCCATACAGTTCCCGGTAGCATTTGGAAAAATGCGACGCCGACACGAAACCGCAGGCAACTGCAACTTCAACAACGGGCATGGATGACTGCAGCAACAGATGCCGTGCCCGATCCAAGCGGATTTCAAGGTAATAGCGTGCCGGCGACCGACCCATTTCCTGACGGAAAAGCCGTTCCACCTGCCGGCGAGACAGACCTATCGTATGAGCGACATTGATCAGCGCCTGAGGTTCCGAAAGATTGGCTTCCATCATCTCGATGATAGTCAGCACCTTCGAATTTTGGATGCCGAGACGGGCGCGCAGCGGCAGGCGCTGGCGATCCTGAGGGCTGCGAACACGGTCCGTCAGCGCTTGCTCGCAAATCTTGTTGACCAGGTTTGCATCGAAATCATCCCCGATCAGTTTCAGCATCATATCAAGCGAAGCGGTTCCGCCTGCGCAGGTGTAGAGGTTGCTATCAACCTCAAAAAGATCAGCATAAACCTCAGCTTTGGGGAATGCTTCCGAGAAGCCGGGGAGATTTTCCCAGTGAATGGCGCAGCGCTTTCCAGATAGAAGCCCGGCTGCCGCCAGTATATGCGCCCCAGTACAAAGCCCGCCGACCGCAACGCCGCGATTATACTCTTCGCGCAGCCACGCGAAGACGGATTTGTTCCTGAATTCCTCCACATAGACGCCGGAACAGACGAACACCATCGATGGACGCTGTTCGCGCTGCAGAAAGCGCCGCTCGTCTTCCAGCGAGGCGTTGACAGCGCATTCCACACCGTTGGAAGCCGTTACCGGCTTTCCGTCAATCGATGTCAGCCGCCATCGATAGGCGTCATAACCCAGCATTCGATTTGCAATACGCAATGGCTCGATGGCCGTTGCGAAAGCAATCATCGAAAAATTTGGAACAAGAAAAAAGACAATAGACCGCTTAACCGATGAAGCCTGGATCATGCCCGAACGTTCCCATTCTCGAAGGCTTTGGCTACGGTTCCCGACGCAGCCGAACCTTGTGTCTCCGTCACGACTCCGGGTCGTTTTGGGCCCGGTTTTAGCCGGTCGCTTTCAGACCGGTAGTCCTGCCGCGCCAACCGAGATTCGCAGGGGGAGGGTGATGGCGCAAACAAGATAGTGTTATATTGAGACACAGAACGGGTAGGTTGCAAAGTGCGGCTAAATGCCTGCCGCGAAAAGGTATTTTAATGTCGGGAAAATGAGGGCGGGTCGCGCGCTCGCCCTCATTTGATTTCAGCTTCTGCGGGGCAGTTCGTTCGGGTTTCTTGGAATGCCGGGCAGACGATCATCCACGTTGGGCCAGCCAATATCGTGCAATATGTGCTCGGGCAACGATTCGAGCACCCGGCGGCTTCGCCTCACGCGCCCCTCGTAAGCCCAGATTTGCAGCTGCTTCCGCATTTTGGAGTGCAGTACCAGCAGCCATGACGGTGCATTCACGACGGTCCAAGTCGGCATGAAGCGAATAGTCGTCACTCTGCCACTGGAAGCGGATTGGCAATGAACGGTCATTTTTTCTCTCCTCATTCAGAAAGTCCGGTTGATGCGTTCGCTGCAGCTCGCCTTGTCGGTATCTTGAATATGTATTTCCCTTGACGTTCAATCAAACGAAATATAGAAAGGCTTAAGATCAGAAAATTTGAACAAAGTGCTAGAAACGGAGTCCGTCATGACAGCGCCCGTTCAACATCCCCTTCCGATGCTGGATATTGATGTGCTGCGCACATTTGTGGCGATAGCTGATACCGGGAGCTTTTCTTCTGCGGCAAATGCGGTGTTCCGCACGCCTTCCGCCGTTTCGATGCAGATCAAGAAACTGGAAGAACAGCTGGGGGTCGCGGTTTTCGACCGTGACGCGCGTTCGGTCACATTGACCAGCGATGGGGAGATTCTGCTCGGTTATGCGCGGCGTCTTCTGGCTCTCAATCGGGAAGCCGTATCGAAATTCGTTGCGCCCACAGTGACCGGTGTGGTTCGGCTGGGCTCGCCGGATGATATTGGCGAATGCGTGCTGCCGCTCGTGTTGAAGCGTTTTGCTGAAAGCCATCCGGGGGTAACGGTCGATGTGGTGATCGATCAAAGCAGCAATCTGCGCAAGCGGCTTGACGAGCGGCGGCTGGACGTGACGCTGATCAATATTTCCCACACGGTGCTTAACAAGGGCGATGTGGAAGTTCTGCTGGACGAAGAACTTGTATGGGCTGGCGCCAAGTGCGGTACGGCCTATCGTCGCGAACCGTTGCCGCTGTCCATTTGGGAAGAGGGTTGTGCCTGGCGGGGCAGTGCGCTCGAAGCGCTTGAAAGAAGCCGACGTCCATATCGTATCGCCTACATGAGCTCACACTCGACGGGGCAGCGGGCAGCGATCATGGCCGATCTTGCGATAGCGCCTTTCGGTAAAACGCTGTTGAGCGACGGGATCGTTGCTCTGGGGCCGGAGCACGGCCTGCCTGCTCTTGGCCGCTACCAGCTTGGTATGGTTGTGAAACCGGAAGCCGGTCCGCATATTCAGGTTGTCGCTGACCATCTGCGAAGTGTTTTTGAAGGTTATCGTCGCTCCGGGCGGTTCGAGACCTTCCGGGCCTGCTGATGAAGATCACAGTTTATTGGGATGGGACTTAAAGCATTCTCTTGCCAGAGAAAAACGCTGCGCTAGATTTCTTGTGTGACAGCCGAGTGAATCGGCTTCACCGCCAGCTGCCGAGCAGGGGCTTGTATGCGGCGGGAGGCATAACTGGTTTGAATAGGCTTGGAACTCTAGGCGTCTGCCTTCAAAAGGGCAGAAACGCGCATCCCATTGGAGAGACTGTCATGAAGCTGACCCGACTTGTCCCATTAGCTATTGTTCTCTGCGCATTTACGCTCGCCTCCTGCGCAAATACGGTGCGAGGCGTTGGCCGCGATGTAAAGAGCACCGCGCATGCGGTCCAGGATACCGTAGAATAAAAGAACAAATGGCCCGGGTTTTCCGGGCCATTTCGTTACGGCGTCAGAAAATAGCTGACGGTCATATGCTTGTCAGGGCGGGTTTTGTATGTAACGTCCGTGGTTACAATGTTTTCGTGAGGCACGGCGATATTTGCACTCTGCAACAAAGTTGCAATGCGCTCGTTCGGTTCAGCCCCACCAAACCACATCACGAGTACAGGTGGCGTCAAATGCGCTCTGGTATCCGGGGTTTCTGGATGTACCACTCGCAAGGACGAATCAAACAATCTGAAATTACCCGGAATCTGTGCATTGTCCGTGAGGATCGTCTTGAACGAGCCTTTCGCCCGCACTTCTTCATAAAGATGTCGATAGTCGAGCTGGCCGTAAGGCGGCGAGCCCGAACCATAGGTCAAGTTAAAGCTCAACACCGGCGGCACAATAAGCGCCGCGACAGCGCTGACGATGGCATAGTCAATCAAGGCTCTATCTCCGATCCGATAACGAGCCATAAGGCTCGCCATCAGAGCAGGAGTGAGAAACAGGACTGGCTGCAGCCAGCGGTCTTTCACGTTATTAGCGCCGGTTGCGACAACACCGACAAGTACGATACCCAAGCCCACCAGAATGAGAAGGCGAAGAAATTTCTCGCCAGTCGCCAGCGGAGCGGGTGGCGCAATCTTTTTCTTCCAATGGATGAGCGCGATAATTCCAGCGATCGCGACGGCAAGGATAGAGAACAGAAACGCCGCCTCAATGAAACTTTCGACTCCCATCAACCGGTCGAAGAACAGATTCCCGGAAGCACCGATCTCAAACTTGCTTGCACGCGCCATGACACTTGATTTGTGTGCCAGCATCCAGATCGCAGTCGGCCCGAAGCAGATCGCGAATGCCAGAACCGTTACGAGACTCAGCTTGGAGAGCAGTATCCGGCGATATTCGGGAATGAGAAGGCCCGTCACGACCAGCATGATCAGGAAAAACGACGCGTTGAACTTGCCGAGAAGTGCCGCAGCCATCGCAGCACCAAGAACGATGGCAGACCCCGCGTGACGCGCACGCATATGCCAGGCAAAGGCCAGAAATGCCCAGCCACAACCGGCGGTGCCAGCAACTGAATGCGTCAATGCGCGCTGCGATTCCCATCCGATTTGCGGAATGAGGAACAATCCGAGCATGCCGGCCGACGCGACCATGCGCGAAAAACCGAGTAATTTCATTGCGCCGTAAACGCTCAGGAACAAGCTCGCGAGAAGGCCGAACTTGACGATCTGCAGCGTGAGCATCGAGGTGCCGAGCAATGACGCCGCAAGATTGGTAATCCATGTATAGAGCGGGGGCTGGGACCCGCCATAGCCCCAGTCCAGATAGCCAATATTGGCAAGCTGTTCGGCGTCATCAAGACCGGCACCGTTTGAAACGAGGGTGACAAGAACGGCCTGAAACGCAAAATAGCACAGCACGAATATAACGGCCCAAGGCAGGCCGAAGAGCGTCCTGTCTGCGCTGGAAACAGCGGCGGTTGATCGTTGTGCGGTCAAACTCATTGCCTCGAATAAAAATAGCCTGTGCAGGCGCTCCACTGGAGGAGCACTGCATTTCACAGGATTATGTCCGGATTTCAATCGGACAGCTAAAATGCCTTGTAACAAAGGCGTGTAATCAGGCAATCATTCGGGAGCAAGGGTTTATGTGCCGGTACGGGCAATATTGCAGGCCGAGAACGGCAAAAACCGCGCTGCCAGAGGTGCACGGTTTTGCCAATTACGCATGGCATCTCCGCCGAACAATACACTGGCGGGATATACTGAGCTCCGGTACGCAGTACCAGATCCGGAGCGTCGAGCCGGGGTGAACCGCCTCGTGCTCCTTTCTAGCTCAACATCGTTACCGTACGGTTATCAGAGACTTAAGCAAATCTAAACAATGCAAGTTTTTTGCGTGGACTTTTGTTTACTTTGCCACCGATCTGGCCCGCAGATAATTGATAATGCCTGAAAAGTCTTCGCCGCCATGGCCTTCGCGGTCAAAAAGACCATAAAGTTCCTGAGCATGCGCTCCAAGCGGCGTATCAGCGCCGGCGCTTTGGGCGGCCTCCTGCGACAGTTTGAGGTCCTTCAGCATCAGGGCTGCTGCAAAGCCGGGCTTATAGTCCCGGTTGGCAGGCGATGTCGGAACAGGGCCGGGGACAGGGCAATAGGTTGTCAGCGACCAGCATTGTCCCGATGAGGTCGAAGCCACATCGAAGAGGGCCTGATGTGAAAGCCCCAGCTTTTCTGCCAGAACGAAAGCTTCGCTGACACCGATCATCGATATGCCGAGTATCATATTGTTGCAGATCTTCGCCGCTTGTCCCGCGCCATCGCCGCCGCAATGCACGATCTTTCCGGCCATTGGCTGCAGGACCGGTTCGCCGCGTCTGAACGCCTCGTCGCTGCCGCCTGCCATGAAAGTCAACGTGCCCGCAGACGCTCCCCCGGTGCCGCCGGAAACGGGCGCATCGATGGAAAGATGCCCGTGGCTTGCCGCCAGCTCATGTGCCTTGCGCGCCGAATCCACATCAATGGTCGAACAATCGATGAAAAGCGAGTCCTTCCGGGCTTTAGGCGCAATATCTTCATAGACGGCAAGAACATGCTTTCCCGCGGGCAGCATGGTGATCACCACGTCCACATCAGCAACGGCCTCCTGCGCGCTCGAAGCAACCACGAGGCCATTTGCCTTCGCTTCATCAAGATGTTGCGGCAAAAGGTCGAAACCGTGGACGGTGTGACCGGCTTTCACAAGATTTGCGGCCATTGGCCCGCCCATATTGCCAAGGCCGATAAATGCTATTTTGGCCATAATGAATTCCTCCCTTGGCGGTTATTAAATTTCGTCAGCGCCCGATCATCTGGCGTGCAATGATGACGCGCATGATTTCATTCGTACCTTCGAGAATCTGGTGCACGCGCAAATCGCGGACAAGCTTTTCGATTCCATATTCATGAAGATAGCCATAGCCGCCAAAAAGCTGCAGCGCTTCATTCGCTACATTGAACCCCGTATCCGTGACGAAGCGTTTGGCCATTGCGGACCATTTGCTCGCGTCATGGGATTTTCGGTCCAGTTTGCTGGCTGCGGTATAAAGCAGAAGACGTGAGGCCGAGAGTTCGGTTTCCATGTCGGCCAGACGGAATTGCAGGGCCTGAAACCGATCGATCGTCTGGCCAAAAGCCTTGCGCTGGCCGCAATATTCCAGCGACTTGTCGAGCGCCGCCTGCGCGCCGCCGAGCGAGCAGGCGGCGATGTTGAGACGACCGCCGTCTAGCCCCGCCATTGCGATGCGGAAACCGGTTCCTTCCTCCCCGAGCAGATTTTCAATCGGAACCCGGCAATTATCGAAAATAACAGTTCTTGTCGGCTGCGCGTTCCAGCCCATCTTGAATTCATTGCCGCCGAAAGAAAGGCCGGGTGCATCTTTTGGCACAACGATGGTGGAAATTCCCTTGGGACCGTCCTCGCCAGTACGCACCATCGTCACATAGACATCCGTGGCGCCAGCACCAGAAATGAACTGCTTCGAGCCGTTGAGGATATAATGGTCGCCGTCGCGCGTGGCGCGCGTTCTGAGCGCTGCGGCATCCGAACCTGATCCGGGCTCAGTCAGGCAATAGCTCGCAAGCGCGTCCATCGACGTAAGTTTCGGCAGAAAGCGTTGCCGCTGTTCGTCGTTGCCGAAAGTGTCGATCATCCATGCGGCCATATTGTGGATAGAGACGAAGGCCGAGAATGAAGGACATGCAGTCGCCAGGGCTTCAAAAATCAGCACCGCGTCGAGCCGTTTCAGCGCCGAACCGCCTACATCCTCGCGTACATAAATACCGCCCATGCCGAGCGGCCCGGTCTCTTGCAATACATTGACGGGAAAATGCTTGTCACGATCCCACTGCAATGCATGGGGCGCAACACGATCGCTGGCGAAGGCTCGCGCCATATCTTGAATGGCAAGCTGATCTTCGTTCAGTTCGAACTGAATCTGGTCGGCAGCATCCATGGTTTCCTCCCTGCAGCACCGCACCTATTCGCTGAACTAGATCATAACAGCGGTAGGCTGCCAACGCTCCATTGGAATAATGTTGCTCACATTTGTAATAAACTGATGCGCATTTTTGCATAGAAGGAGGCCGAACGAGATGCCGTTGCCAGCGCCTCGCGTTTAAGCTACGCACCTTTCCATGGCACGCGCAATCATGTTTCAAGGTACGGGTTCGGACGTCGGCAAAAGTGTTCTTGTCGCCGGGTTATGCCGTGTCGCACGCAATCGCGGGCTCAATGTCAGACCGTTCAAGCCGCAGAACATGTCCAACAATGCGGCAGTCAGCGACGATGGCGGTGAAATCGGCAGGGCACAGTGGCTGCAAGCTCTGGCATGCGGAATTCCGTCGTCCGTACATATGAACCCCGTTCTTTTGAAGCCGCAGACCGATATGGGCAGTCAGGTTGTCGTGCAGGGGCGGGTGCGAGGCGAGGCGCGCGGGCGTTATTATCAGGAATTGAAACCGCAACTCATGGCTGCGGTTATGGAATCATTCGCAGAAGTCAGCAAAGGCGCAGACCTTGTGCTGGTGGAAGGTGCGGGTTCGCCCGCTGAAATCAACCTGCGCGCTGGTGATATCGCCAATATGGGATTTGCCACGCAGGCGAATGTACCGGTTGTCCTGGTCGGCGATATAGACAGGGGCGGAGTGATCGCTTCCCTTGTCGGCACGCACACTATTCTTTCCAAGCAGGACCGCGCCATGGTTCGCGGGTTTCTGATAAACAAGTTCCGCGGTGATATCTCGCTTTTTGACGACGGGCTCGCCGCTATTACCCGGTTTACCGGCTGGCGCTCCTTTGGCGTGGTTCCATGGCTCAAGCCTGTATCGCGATTGCCGGCCGAGGATTCTGTCGTTCTCGAGCGTGCCGTGAGCGGAAACAAGCAGGCGCTCACGGTTGCAGTGCCGATGTTGCCGCGCATCGCCAATTTCGATGATCTCGATCCCTTGAAAGCTGAGCCGGATGTGGAAGTGGTCATGGTTCCGCCTGGCTCGAACATCCCCGGCGATGCGGGCCTCGTCGTCCTGCCCGGAACCAAGTCAACCATCGCCGATCTGATTGCACTTCGGGACAATGGCTGGGATCGGCAGTTGTCCGCTCATGTCAGACGGGGAGGCCACCTGCTCGGTATCTGCGGCGGATTTCAGATGCTTGGTCGCCACATCAGCGATCCTGCCGGTATCGAAGGGCATGCACGCGACATTGACGGCCTTGGTTTTCTCGATGTCGAAACAGTGATGGCGCCGGAAAAAGTTGTCCGCAACGTACAGGCGACGTCTTGCCTGCACAATACGCTGCTTGAGGGGTATGAGATCCATATCGGTCGCACCACCGGCCCGGATATGGCGCGGCCTTTTGCCTGGTTAGCGGGGCATTACGATGGCGCCGTATCGCCGGATGGCCGGATCATGGGAACTTATCTCCATGGTGTTTTCAATGCTGACGAATTTCGCCGGAGATTTCTGGAGAGCCTTGGTGTGCGCGGTAGTTCCGTAAATTATCGCGCCGGTGTTGAAGATGCATTGGATGAGCTGGCCGAAGAGCTGGAAAAGTGCCTCGATATTGCAGCGCTTTTCGCGATTTGCTGAATTAAAAAGTGATCTCTCTTTTATTTTTTCTTTATCCTTAAATTTTGCTAGCCACTTCCATCTATTCAACTGAATAGATTCGTTGTATAATCTTACTTTATTAAGTCATGCAATTATTAATTTAATAATTACTTATTTCTAATAGGTGATGTTTTGAGTTCTTTCTCTTTTTCCGGGTCGGAGCGTGAATTTAATAATATAAGGCTGCAGAATTATTTTCTTTACTCTTTTGTTTTGATAAGTGGTGTTTTTATTGTCATTCCCAATATTGATTTGTTTGTCTCGCGATTTTTTTTCAAGGCGGGAAGTTTCTACATTTCCCACAATCCATTTTGGATTGAGTTGCGAAATTTTCATCGGCTTAGCCAGTGGTATCTGTTAGGAGCCATGGTCGTGCTCGTCGGACTCTACGCTCTATGGCATCGCCCACTTTCAATCATCGCGCCGCATAAGATTATTTATATGGTGCTTGTCTATGCGATCGGCCCAGGGGTGTTGGTGAATAGTCTGAAGCTTCTTTTTGGAAGGGCACGGCCGCGGGATTTAGTGGAGTTTGGCGGCTGGGCTGATTTTACCCCGGCCTGGCAATTTGCCAGCATATGTCAACGCAACTGTTCCTTTCCGTCGGGCGAATCGTCGGTAGCCGCTGCCATGCTGCCTCTCCTGATGCTTGTGCCCGCGCGCTTTCGATTGACTGCGGGGATAATCCTGATCCCGCTTCTTGCGCTCGTATCATTGAACCGCGTGTTTATGGGTGCACATTTCCTGTCTGACGTGGTTATCTCCTGGGTGCTCGTAATCGGCGTTATGATCTGGTTTTGGCCCATGATTTCACGTCGCGCCAATGTAATCGACGGATGGGTGCGGCTCTGCGGCAAAAACCTGCGAACACGCTTGGCTGTTCGCTGATTGACGCCGGTGGGCCGACAGCCTAATGTCAAACTCGTGCAACAGGTTTTTGCCGGGACGAATCCCGGTGATACCAAAAAGGGAATGCGACGGACGGACCCACTCCGGGCGTCTTTATCGCAGCCGACCCCGCGACTGTAGAGCGGAGAGGGATGAGGCAAACCGGACAACCGGTAACCACTGGAGGCAGAATGGCTTCTGGGAAGGCAGCTTCAATCCCCGTGACCCGTGAGCCAGGAGACCTGCCTGTTGCGTGAGGGCATTGAGCCCGCACCCCTTGGGAGGTTTTTCCCAGCTGCCTGCACGGAGGTTGTCATGGCTGCACATACCCAGAATTCTGTTTCCAGCACACTCGCAATACCGCTCGCTGCCCGTCTGGGCACAGCTGTCGGTTCACTGCTTCTCGGCGCGTTTCTGATTTACGGCGTAGGGCTTGCCCATTCCGATACGCTGCACGATTCAGCGCACGATACGCGCCATTCCTATGGTTTTCCCTGCCACTGAGCAGTCGAATATCTTCCGGAACTGAAGTTGAACAAGCTCGATGGCGGACGGCCAGAGCATTTCCCATTTTGATTGAATCGTTGGAAATGCCCTATCTGGCTGTTTTTACGCGCATCTTGTTCCGAAACCGTTTCAGGCTTTTCGGATGGCGCTCCATCGGTGCGAAATTGCTATTGAGGGACAGAAATGTTGATCCGTTATTTGTTGGCGACGCTCGCCGCCGGACTTCTGGCCGGGCTGCTGGTTACGCCTGCCATGTATCTAAAAACGGTGCCTTTGATCCTGCAGGCCGAAACCTACGAAGAAGCTGGCGCCGGCCATAGCCACGGTGAGGCGGAATCCGCGCCGCATGATCATGGCGGCGCTACTGCAGATGCCGAAGAAGGAGGCGCCGAATTGCCGTTCGGACGACTGGGCAACACGATCCTGGCCAATCTTGTGGCCGGGGCTGGTTTTGCCCTGCTGCTCAGCGGCGTAGCATTGCTGCTCGGGCGTCGTATTACGGTTCAGAATGGCATTTATTGGGGCGTTGCGGGTTTCTTCACAGTGGCATTTCTGCCGGCGTTGGGGCTCTCGCCGGAGTTGCCGGCAATGCCTGCGGCTGATCTGGCCGAACGCCAGCTCTGGTGGATTGGGACAGTGGTGCTGAGCGGACTAGGTATCTATCTCGTCATGTTGCGTCAGGAAATCTGGGCAAAAATCCTGGGCCTGGTTCTGATCGCTGCGCCGCATCTTTACGGTGCACCACATCCAGAAGATATTTCGTCGCCCATTCCCTCGCTGCTTGCGTCGCAATATGCGGTCGCATCGCTGGCGACCAATCTGTTTCTATGGGCGGTAATCGGCCTCGCACTCGGCTGGTTCATCCAGCACTATGCATCGTCCGAGATTGAGGGCTGACGACAATGGCTTCGCCGGGAAAATCGGTTCTGGTTCTTGGCGGAGCCCGTTCGGGCAAGTCGTCCTATGCCGAGAAAATGGTCGAATCCTCAGGTCTTAAGCCACTTTATCTGGCAACTGGACGCGCTTTCGATGAGGAAATGGAAAATCGCATTGCTGTCCACCGGGGACGGCGCGGTCCTGAATGGCAGACAGTGGAAGAGCCGCTTGATCTCGTCGGCGCACTCGCATTGCATGCTGCCGCCGATCGGTTCGTGCTGGTCGATTGCCTGACCCTGTGGCTTACCAATCTGATGATGGCCGAACGCGATATAGCGAGAGAGACGGCAAATCTCGTCGCGATGCTGCCGAGCCTTGGCGGGCCAGTCGTTTTGGTTTCAAACGAAGTGGGACTTGGGATCGTGCCTGAAAATCGCATGGCACGGGAATTTCGCGATCATGCAGGCCGCCTGCACCAGGCAGTGGCTGCGATCGTGGACGAAGTTTATTTCATGGCGGCAGGGCTGCCGCTCAAGATGAAGGGATAAATCAATGCAGGGACAAAAAATTCCCGCAACCGTTATCACGGGTTTTCTCGGATCGGGCAAAACGACGATGATCCGCAATCTATTGGAAAACGCCAATGGAAAACGCATTGCATTGATCATCAACGAGTTTGGCGATCTCGGTGTCGATGGAGGCATTCTGAAAGGCTGCGGTATCGAGACATGCCGCGAGGAAGATGTGATCGAGCTCAACAATGGCTGCATTTGCTGCACTGTTGCCGATGATTTCATCCCGACGATGACCAAGCTTCTTGATCGTGCTGATCGCCCTGATCATATCGTGATCGAAACCTCCGGCCTTGCCTTGCCGCAGCCGTTGGTTGCCGCCTTCAACTGGCCGGAAATCAAGACGCAGGTGACAGTCGATGGCGTGGTCACGGTGATCGATGCCGCCGCTGTTGCAGAGGGACGTTTTGCCGATGATCATGACAAGGTTGATGCACAGCGGGCAGCGGACGAATCTCTTGATCATGAAAGCCCCTTGGAGGAACTTTTTGAGGATCAGATTCATGCAGCCGACCTTATCGTGCTCAACAAGGCCGATCTGATCGATCCATCGAGATTGGAAAGTGTCAAGACCGATGTGGCCGAGCGCTCGTCGCGCCGGGTGAACATGGTTCCTGCAAGCTTTGGCAAGCTTGGAGCCGATGTTCTGCTGGGCCTCGGTGTCGGTACGGAAGACGACATCGCCAACCGTAAGTCTCACCATGAAATTCATCATGCGGATGGACATGAACACGATCACGATGAGTTTGAGAGTTTTGTCGTCGAGACAGGTTCTGTTGCCGATCCCAAACTATTCACGGACAAGCTAAAAGCGGTCATCGCGGAACATGACATTCTTCGTCTGAAGGGCTTTGTCGATGTGCCGGGCAAGCCGATGCGTCTGGTCGTGCAGGCGGTCGGTCCGCGCATTGAGCATTATTTCGACCGTCCATGGGGCAAGGATGAAACGCGCTCCACGCGGCTGGTTGTCATCGGATTGCACGATATTGACGAAACAGCGATTGCCCAAGCGGTGAAAGACGCCGCCTGATGCATCTCCTGCTTGCCCAGAAAGGAACGATCAGCGACGGCAATGAGGCCGTCGATCTCGGCCAGACACCGGGAGAAATATTGTTCCTTTCCGCCGCCGATACAGAACTGGCCAGTCTGGCGCAGGCACACAGGCTTGCACCGGATTTGCCAAGCTTGCGGCTGGCCAATTTCCTGAGCCTCACCCATCCCATGTCCGTTGATGCTTATGTGGAGCGCACCGCGCGGCACGCAAAGCTGATCGTCGTTCGCATCATTGGCGGGGAGACCTATTGGCCCTATGGGCTGGAAGCACTACATGCCTGCGCCGTCAATCATGGCGTCAAGATTGCCGTATTGCCGGGGGACGATAAGCCAGACCACGGGCTGGACCGTTTTTCGACGATCTCTGCCCAGGAACGAAATGAACTCTGGCAGTATCTGATTGAAGGCGGGGCGGCAAATACGGGCGCATTTCTTCACTATTGCGCTGCACTGATCGCGGGTTCCGAGAAGCCGGAGAGTGCCGCCCCTTTGCTCAGGGCCGGTCTGTGGTGGCCGGGAGAGCATGTCGCGTCGCTGGAAAGCATCCGTACGCAGTGGAGCGATGTAAAGGCACCAGTCGCCGGCATCATTTTTTATCGGGCGCTGGTGCAAAGCGGACAGACGCAGCCTGTCGATGCGCTGATCGCTTCGTTGCAAGCAAATGGCCTCAACCCGCTTCCGATATTCGTTTCGAGCCTCAAGGACCGATTGTCCGCAGCCGTTGTCGATGGTCTGTTTGCGGATTGTCCGCCGGATATCGTTTTGAACGCCACCGGATTTGCGATTTCTTCGCCAGGTGCCGAGCGCAAGCCGACGGTGCTGGACAAGCGCGGCAATATGGTCTTGCAAGTTATCTTTTCCGGTACGCCGAAAACCGTCTGGGAAACGTCGCAGCAAGGGCTGCTGGCGCGCGATCTGGCGATGAATGTCGCCCTGCCGGAAGTGGACGGGCGGGTGCTTTCGCGTGCGGTATCCTTCAAGTCTGCAAAGCAGTTTGATGCGGCAGTAGAAGCGAATATCGTGACGCACGAGCCGCATGAAAACCGCGTGGATTTTGTGGCGCAACTTGCCGCAAACTGGGTTCGGTTGGGGCGGAAATCGCCTGAGGAAAGGCGTGTTGCGCTGATCCTTGCCAATTATCCGAACCGCGACGGGCGGCTTGGCAATGGCGTGGGTCTCGACACGCCAGCCGGAACGGTCGAAGTCCTGCACGCCATGGCCAAGGGCGGCTATCCCGTCGCTAACCTGCCGGTGGACGGTGATGCTTTAATGCGTGCCCTAACGGCAGGGCCGACCAATGCCGCACGTGACGGGCGCGAGATACGCGAGACGATTTCACTGAATCAATACAAGGCTTTCTTCAAAAAACTTCCCATTGCGATTCAGAAAGAAGTTGGAGATCGCTGGGGCCCGCCGGAAAACGATCCTTATTTTGCCGAGGAACTTGTCGCTTTCGCATTCCCGTTGATGCGGCTGGGTGAAACCCTTGTCGGTATTCAGCCTGCACGCGGCTACAATATCGATCCGAAAGAGACTTACCACTCGCCCGATCTGGTGCCGCCGCACGGCTATATTGCCTTCTACGCGTTTCTGCGCGAGGTCGCAGGCATTGATGCCATTGTGCATATGGGCAAGCATGGAAATCTGGAGTGGCTGCCGGGAAAGGCGCTTGCGCTGTCGGAAAACTGCTATCCCGAAGCCGTGTTCGGTCCCACACCGCATATCTATCCTTTCATCGTAAATGACCCCGGTGAAGGCACGCAGGCCAAGCGTCGTGCCGGTGCAGTCATCATCGACCATCTGACGCCACCGCTGACACGCGCTGAAAGTTATGGGCCGCTGAAAGATCTGGAAGCGCTGGTGGATGAATATTACGAAGCCTCCGGTGTCGATACGCGCCGCCTCCTGAGACTGAAAGGGCAGATACTCGACCTCGTGCGCGACATCGGACTTGATCGCGATGCAGGCATTCAAGACCATGACGATGAAGACATGGCGCTGCAAAAGCTCGACGCTTACCTTTGCGATCTCAAGGAAATGCAGATTCGTGATGGACTGCATATTTTCGGGCTTGCACCTCAAGGCAGACTGCTGACCGATCTTCTGGTCGCGCTGGCCCGTGTGCCGCGCGGTGTTCCGGTTTCGCTTGGCGGTGCGCCGGGCGATCAAAGTCTCCAGCGGGCAATCGCTGCGGATTGTGGGTTTGACGAAATATTCGATCCGCTGGATTGCAACATGGCCGAGGCATGGACGGGAGAGAAACCGGAACTCCTGCGCGCCGCTAGCCCAGCAACATGGCGCATAGCAGGCGATACGGTGGAACGTATCGAGCTGCTGGCGGCGAGTTTTGTTGCGGGCGAAAAGGAATGCCCGCAAGACTGGTCGCAGACGCGGGCGGTGCTGCAATCCATAGAGGAACATCTGCGTCCCATGGTGGTCAATTGCGGTCCTTCGGAAGTAGACGGGTTTCTTGCCGCGCTTGGCGGGCGATTTGTGCCGCCGGGACCGTCCGGCGCACCGACACGGGGCCGTCCCGATGTGCTGCCGACCGGGCGCAATTTCTTCTCTACCGACAGTCGTGCCGTTCCCACGCCGGCCGCATGGGAACTTGGGCGTAAATCGGCGGAACTGCTGATTACCCGCTACACGCAGGACCATGGTGAATGGCCTACATCTTTCGGCCTGACCGCGTGGGGTACGTCGAATATGCGCACCGGCGGAGATGACATTGCGCAGGCCCTGGCGCTGATCGGCGTGAAGCCGGTCTGGGACATGGCGTCACGCCGGGTAACCGGATACGAAATTGTTCCGATTGCAAAGCTTGGCCGTCCGCGGGTTGATGTGACATTGCGCATTTCCGGCTTCTTCCGCGATGCGTTTCCAGAACAGATTGCGCTGTTCGACAAGGCTGTGCGCGCAGTGGGGGAGCTAGATGAGGATGCCGAGGATAATCCGATTGCGGCGCGCATGCGGATAGAGCAAGCGCGTCTCGTTGCAGATGGGGTAGACGAGAAGACGGCACAGCGCCGTGCAGGCTATCGTGTCTTCGGGTCCAAACCCGGCGCTTATGGTGCAGGCTTGCAGGCGCTGATCGACGAGAATGGCTGGGCCGGGCGCAACGATCTGGCGGAAGCCTGGCTTGTCTGGGGCGGATATGCCTATGGCGCGGGTGAGGAAGGGCAGGCCGAGCGTGGCCTTTTGGAAGAAAGGCTTCGTTCGGTTCAGGCGGTGGTGCAGAATCAGGACAACCGCGAACATGATCTCCTCGACAGCGATGACTATTATCAGTTCGAAGGCGGAATGGCCGCGACCGTGGAAAGCCTGAGCGGCGCAATGCCTGCGGTCTATCACAACGACCATTCCCGCCCGGAGAAACCGGTGATCAGGGCATTGGAGGAAGAGCTTTCACGCGTCGTGCGGGGGCGCGCGGCCAATCCGAAATGGATCGCGGGTGTGATGCGTCACGGCTACAAAGGGGCGGCGGAGATTGCGGCAACGGTCGATTATCTGTTCGCCTTTGCAGCGACCACCGGCAAGGTCGGAAATCATCACTTCGAGGCGGTCTATCAGGCTTATATCGCGGACAGGACGGTGCATGACTTCATGGCTGAGAAAAACCCCGCAGCACTTGCCGAGACGGCAGCGAAGCTGAACGACGCCATCGAGCGGGGCTTCTGGACACCACGGTCCAATTCGGCGCGGTTCGAACTGGAACAACTTGCGACTTTGAATCCGGGAATGAGAACAAATGGCTGAAAAATCTGCAAAACTTCTCTCCATGACTGAAGAGGAACTGAACGCCCGCCATGCGGACAAGATGCGCAAGAAGAAGGCTGCTCGCGACAAGATCCAGGCTACGAAGACCAAGGAAAAGGGGCTGGTGATCGTCCATACCGGCAAGGGCAAAGGCAAATCGACCGCCGGTTTCGGGATGGTTTTCCGTGCATTGGGTCATGGTATGAAGATTGGCGTCGTGCAGTTCGTCAAGGGTTCGTGGGACACAGGCGAGCGCTGGGTGCTTGAAAAATTTCCCGAGCAGGTGACGATTTCAGCGCTGGGCGAGGGCTTTACCTGGGAGACGCAGGATCGCACGCGGGATATCGCCATGGCGCGGGGCGCGTGGGAACAGGCCAAGGCGCTGATAATGGATGAAAGCTACGATATGGTGCTTTGCGACGAGCTGAATATCGTTCTTCGTTATGATTATCTGCCGGTTGAGGAAGTGATTGAGGTTCTTAAAGCCAAGCCGGAGATGAAGCATGTCATCATTACCGGGCGCAATGCCAAGGAAGAGTTGATTGAAGCGGCGGATCTTGTGACCGAGATGGAGATGATCAAGCATCCATTCCGCTCCGGCGTGAAGGCACAGAAGGGCATTGAATTCTGATGATCGATAGCTGGCAGTTCTGGGCGCTGATGTCGGCGGTATTTGCCGCGCTGACCGCGATCTTCGCCAAGATCGGTATTCAAGGCATCAATTCTGATTTTGCCACGCTTGTGCGCACGCTGGTCATCATTGGCGCGCTATGCCTGTTCCTGACGATTACCGGACAATGGCAGAAGCCGGGCGAGATTTCCGGAAAATCGTGGCTGTTCTTGGTGCTTTCGGGACTGGCGACCGGTGCTTCGTGGCTTGCCTATTTCCGGGCCTTACAGATCGGTGATGCATCCCGCGTCGCGCCGATCGACAAATTGTCGGTCGTGCTGGTGGCACTGTTCGGTGCGGCATTCCTTGGTGAGCGTATGTCCACCATCAACTGGTTCGGTATTCTGCTTATCGGTTGCGGCGTGGTGCTGGTAGCGCTTCGGATTTAGAGCGGTTCCGCTTAAAACGGAGCCGTCGGAACCGCTCTAACTATTTGTTTCATCGCATTATCCGACGCAAAACCGTTTCACACTTTTGCTGGAAATGCTCTAGAATCCCATCCACTGGCGCAGCGGGTTCGTTCCGTCCATCAGGAGGCGAACTGCCAGTGCCAGGCTGACCACGATCAAAAGCGGTTTGATGATGCGTGAGCCGACTTTCATCGCCAGGCTCGCGCCGATCTGTGCGCCGATGAACTGGGCGATGCCCATGCAGATGCCGATTTTCCAGTTGATGACGCCGACAGCGGCGAAGGTCGCAAAGCCGCCGATATTGGACGCACAGTTAAGAAGTTTTGTGTGAGCGGTGGCTTTCAGCACGCCGAAACCGGCAAGCGCTACAAAGGCGAGCATGAAGAACGATCCGGTTCCGGGGCCAAAGAGCCCGTCATAAAAACCGATCAGCGGAACGAGCGTCACGCCGAAAAGAAACGGTCCGAGACGTCGCGCCCGGTCAACGTCGCCAAGGCTCGGCTTGACGGCAAAATAGACTGCGATGGCGATAAGGAGGATTGGCAGGGCCGCTCGCATGATATCCACCGGCAGAACGGTTGCCAGCAATGCGCCCAATACCGAGCCGATGAGCGAGGCGAGCGCTTCGGGCCACTGTTCCCGAATGTTGACATGCCCTTTGCGCGCATAGGCGATCGTTGCCGAAGACGATCCAAACAGTCCTTGCAGCTTGTTCGTTCCCAATGCTTCAACGGGTGGTATTCCGGCCAGCAACAAGGCGGGAATCGTAATCATTCCGCCGCCGCCGGCGATGGAATCGATGATTCCGGCAATGAATGCCGCAGCCGTCAGGAGCAGGGTAAGCGTATCAAAGAAATCGAGCATCGGGGGGAGCCTAAAGGAGAGGTTGGGGCAACATAGAGCAGCGGATGCGCGAACGCCAGTCAAACGAGGAGTTTCGCCTGAAGAAAGCGGCGTACGGAGCGAGATTGTTTTCCTGTGCATCCGGCGCTATTCATTATATGCAGGCTGAAAGTTTAGAGGGGTTCCATGAGCGAAAGCATCTTTGAGCGGATTACTGCTTTTTTGAGCAGGAAGAGTGCCGTGCAGCGCGTCGCCGACGATCCGGCGCTCGCTTCTGAATTGCTTTTGCTGTTGCATGTGGTGTTTGCCGATGGCGACCAACACCCAGCCGAAATAGCCGCTTTCAAGGAAATTGCCGAAAAGAATTTCGGCATTGCGCCAGAAGAGCTTCCGGAAGTCGCGGAATATCTCAAGGATTTTGCTTACGAGACGACAACCAAGCAAGCCGCCAATATGCTGGCAGAGATGGCGCCGGAGCGTCGTTTAGCGTTGCTTGGCGACCTCGTGACAATCGCCTGCTCCGATAATCGCCTTGATCGCAGCGAAGCAACAATGATCCAGCGTATTGCCGATACGCTCGGGGTCAAGCCGGAAGAGCTGCACAAAGCGCGCCGTTCATCTCCCTGTGGTTCCTAGAGCATGTCTCCCAAAAGTGGGAACCGGTTTTGGGACAACGACATGCTTAAAAGCAATTTCATCAGAGTTCTTGGCATGGGCGGTTCGTCGGGCGTGACGTTCGATGAGCTTTTGGCCTTGGCCGAGCAAGTGTTGGCTCGGGGAGCGTGTTCGCGGCCTGATGCTATCGCGACCTTGAGCACGAAGCGCGGTGAGCCGGTATGGGCTGAGCTTGCTTCATATTATGCATGTGCGGTTTGTTACTTCGATGCGGAGCGACTGGAGCAGGAAACACCACGTCTGAAAAATCCGTCGGAGGCTGTTTTCCGGACAGTCGGTTGTCATGGTGTTGCCGAAGCAGCAGCGCTTGCTGCCTCTGGTCCGAGCGGTATTCTGGCAGTCGAGAAAACCGCCTCGGGCCGAGCAACTGCCGCTCTGGCGATTGCTGCCCCCAGCGGCGCTCCGCAGTTCAGGAAAGGAAGATCGTGACTGTTCATTTCATTGGCGCCGGTCCCGGTGCGGCGGATCTTATCACCGTTCGCGGCCTGCGCCTGATCGAACAATGCCCCGTATGCATCTATGCGGGGTCGCTGGTGCCGAAGGAACTTGTTGCCGGAGTGCCCAAGGGTGCGCATCTGGTCGACAGTTCATCCCTGACTTTGGATGAGATTATCGCTGAAATGGAAGCCGCACACGCTAAGGGTCTCGATGTCGCGCGGGTGCATTCGGGCGATCCGTCAATTTACGGTGCTATGGCCGAACAGATGCGGCGGTTGGACAGTCTCGGCATTCCCTATGATGTGACGCCGGGTGTTCCAGCATTTGCGGCTGCTGCCGCCGCCATGAAGCAGGAACTGACCATTCCCGAGGTCAACCAGACTATCATCTTGACCCGCACCTCGATGAAATCGTCCGCAATGCCGGAAGGCGAGAACCTTGCCACACTTGGACGGTCGGGCGCGACGCTGGTGATTCACCTTTCCATTCGCAACCTCGCGAAGATCAAGGCCGAGCTGACACCTCTTTATGGCGCTGACTGCCCTGTAGTCGTCGCCTATCGCATTGGATGGCCGGATGAGCGGATACTACGCGGCACGTTGTCGGATATAAGCGAGAAGGTGGCAATGTCGGGCCTACAACGCACTGCGATGATTTTTGTCGGGCGAGGTCTGGACCCCAAGAACTTTCGCGATTCCGCGCTCTATCATGAAGCGCATAGCCACGCGGCGCGTTCAAAAGCCTAAGTTTGTACGGGCGAATGCGATTGCATCTTCCGGCGAGACAACAACATTTCCCGCTGTCGCCGGCGGGCGGGAAATCATCATGACCGGAAGCCCTAGCGCGCGAGCGGCTTCGATCTTGACATAGGAAACGGTGCCACCCGAATTGCGGCTGACGATCAACCCGATCTTGTGGTTCTCCTGAAATTGCCTTTCCGCTGCGAAATCGCCGGGCTTTGCGAGGATAAGCTCGCAATCCGCGGGCAGTGCTGTTTCCGGCGGGTCGATCATGCGCAAGACGAAATGAACGTCCGAGCGCTTGGCGAATGGCGCGATATGCTGGCGGCCGAGCGCTAGAAACACGCGCTCGCCGGAAGGGACAGCGCTTGCAGCTTCGGCTTCGTTGGAAACGTCGATCCAGCGGTCTCCCGGCTGTTTCTGCCATGCTGGGCGCTCCAGCCTCACCAGTGGAACGTCGCACCTGCTTGCGGCCTGAACCGCATTTTGCGAGATGCGCGTGGCATAAGGATGGGTCGCGTCGATAACGAGGTCGATCCCTTCGCAATCGAGATAGGAGGCAAGGCCGTCAATGCCTCCAAAGCCGCCGCTTCGAACCGCACCGCGCAGTTTGGCTGGATTGCTGGTGCGTCCGGCGAGCGAGGTGATCGCTTTGACGGGCAGTTCCGCAAAGGCCGTGGCCAGCGCTGCTGCCTCGGTCGTTCCGCCCAAAATGAGTATTTTGGGCTCAGATGCGCGCAAGGATATTGCCACTGCGATCGGTCACGATAATCTCAACTTCCACAGGTGCGCCGCGAAGGGTTTCCAGTGCTGTTTCCTTCGCTTTGAGCGCAATGGGCGTCGCCATGTCGAAGCCGATTGATTGAGTCAGTTCAAGCACTTCCAGAGCAGTGTTCGCAAAGAGAATCTGCTCCTTCATGCTTGTTGGTGTGCCTGCCTTTTCCGCTATGGTCCAGAGGAAGCCCTTGTCCACCTGCGAGCGCGAAGAATGGAGATCGAGCGCGCCTTGGGCGAGCTTGGTCAGCTTGGCGAAACCGCCCGCAATTGTCAGCTTGTCGATTGGGTGGTCACGCAGATATTTGAGCACGCCGCCCGCGAAATCGCCCATGTCGAGAATGGCAAAATCCGGCAGGTCATAGAGCGCCTGCGCCGCGTCTTCGGACGTCGAGCCGGTCGCGCCGAGCACGTGCTTTTGCCCGGCAGCACGCGCAACATCGATTCCGCGATGGATCGAATGAATCCATGCCGAGCAGGAGAACGGGTGGACCACCCCGGTGGTGCCGAGAATGGAGATGCCGCCAACAATGCCGAGGCGCGGGTTCCATGTTTTCCTGGCAATTTCCTCGCCGCCCGGAACCGATATCGTAATGACCAGATCGGCGGGCAGGCCATATTCGGCGCAAATCTGTTCGCAGATTTCCGTCATCATGCGGCGCGGAACCGGGTTGATGGCGGCTTCACCCGGAGGAATTTGCAGACCGGGCCGCGTGACCGTGCCAACGCCTTCACCGGCGCGAAAGATGATGCCGGTTCCCGGCGGCGCCGGGAATACCGTCGAGATGATCGTGGAGCCATGGGTCACATCAGGATCGTCGCCCGCATCCTTGACGATGCCCGCCATCGCATAGCCTTCGCCCAGCCCTTCGTAGGCGAGCTGGAAGTAGGGCACTTCGCCTTTTGGCAGAATTATGCCGACGGGATCTGGAAATTCTCCAGTGATGAGCGCCATCAAAGCTGCCTTGGTGGCAGCGGTCGCGCAGGCGCCGGTAGTCCAGCCGCGGCGAAGCTCGGCCTTTTCCTGACTTTTATTCGTTGGAGCGGTTTCGTCATTCATGGACGCCTTATAATGTATCTGCTAGCTGTGTCGCCAGACAGAATAATGGTTGACGAGAATGAACAAGGCTGAAGAAGCGGCGGCATGTGTCATTGCGAAAAGCAGGGTGACCTTGCCTGCGATGGAGCCCGGCCATGTGTGGCTCGTGGGGGCGGGGCCGGGCGACCCCGGACTTCTGACGCTTCACGCCGTCAACGCTCTGCAACAAGCGGACGTCATCGTTTACGATGCGCTGGTGGATGATGCCTGCCTTTCCCTGAAACAGGCGGATGCTGTTCTGGAATATGCAGGCAAGCGCGGCGGCAAGCCCTCGCCGAAACAGCGCGATATTTCCCTGCGGCTTGTCGAACTTGCAAAACAGGGCAAGAAGGTGTTGCGCCTGAAAGGCGGCGACCCGTTCGTGTTCGGGCGAGGAGCGGAAGAAGCGCTCACGCTCGTTGAGCACGGTGTTCCGTTTCGCATCGTTCCCGGAGTGACCGCCGGAATTGGCGGCCTCGCCTATGCTGGCATCCCCGCAACGCATCGCGACATTAATCAGTCGGTGACGTTTTTGACCGGTCACGATGCCAGCGGTTCTGTACCGGACGGGATGGACTGGACCGGCATCGCCAGAACCTCTCCGGTGATCGTCATGTATATGGCGATGAAACATATCGATCTCATCGCCAGGCGGTTGATCGATGCCGGGCGCTCGCCGGATGAGCCGGTTGCGTTTGTATGCAATGCCAGCTTGCCTGACCAGATCGTGCTTGAAACAACATTGATGCAGGCTGCAAGAGACGTTGAAGCGGCGGGGCTGAACCCGCCTGCAATCGTGGTTGTGGGGCAAGTGGTTCGCCTGCGGGATGGATTGGACTGGATGGGCGCTTTGAGCGGCAAGGTGCTGTCCAGCGATCCGCTCGGCATAAAGAACCAAAATGAGGGAGCGCAAACCGCATGAAGGGTTTCATGATAGCAGCCCCAGCTTCCGGGTCGGGCAAGACAACGGTAACGCTGGGTTTGTTGAGGGTTCTGAAGCGCCGGGGCGTAGCGCTTGCGCCGGTGAAGGCCGGGCCGGACTATATCGACCCCGCCTATCATAGGGCCGCGAGCGGTGCAGATTGCTTTAATCTCGACCCCTGGGCCATGCGTCCTGAACTTATCAGTGCGCTTTCCTCCCGCATGACGGAAAGCGGCGCCAAGCTGCTGGTCGCCGAAGGCATGATGGGGCTTTTTGACGGAGCGCTGGACGGCAAGGGTTCTTCCGCCGACCTCGCCCGGCTACTTGACCTGCCGGTAGTGCTGGTGGTGGATTGCGCCCGTCAGTCGCATTCCATTGCCGCGCTCGTCTGGGGTTTCAGTCAGTTTCGCAAGGATGTGCTGATTGCGGGAATTATCCTCAATCGCGTCGGCAGTGCCCGACACGAGGCGATGCTGCGCGGCGCCTTGGAGCCGCTCGGCATCCCGGTTCTCGGTGCACTGCCTCGCGATGCTGCTCTTTCGCTACCTGAAAGGCATCTGGGGCTGGTGCAGGCGGGCGAACATTCCGATCTCGAAACTTTTCTGGATCACGCCGCCGATGTCATCGAAGCGCATCTTGATCTGGACGCATTGCAGTCACTCTGGTCACGACCAAAGCGTTACGATGCAATGGCCAATGTGCCGCGCCTGAAACCGCTTGGCAGCCACATTGCGGTTGCCCGCGACGACGCATTCGCTTTTGCCTATGCGCATTTGTTTGAAGGCTGGCGCAGGCGCGGGGCTGAGATTTCGTTCTTCTCGCCGCTTGCCGACGAGACACCGAGACAGGACGCTGACGCCATCTATCTGCCCGGTGGTTATCCGGAACTTCATGCAGGACGTCTTGCACAGGCAAGGCGGTTTCAAACGGGCATACGCGAAGCCGCAACCCGTGGCGCAACGATCTATGGCGAATGCGGCGGCTACATGGTTCTTGGCGAGAGCTTGCACGATGCGGAAGGCGTTGCGCATCCGATGCTGGGTCTTCTGCCGCTCGAAACCAGCTTTGCGAAAAGAAAGCTGGAACTTGGCTATCGCCTGCTGGAGCCGCTTGAGGGTTCGCCATGGGTCGAGCCGTTGAAAGCGCACGAGTTTCACTATGCCAGCATCGTGCGGGAAGGGAACGCTGATCGTCTTTTCCGTGTTCGGGATGCTGTGGGCGATGATCTGGGCGAGGTGGGTCTCAGGGTCGGTTCCGTTTCCGGCTCGTTCATGCACGTTATCGATTTTTGCGGAGAGAGAGCTTGAGTGCAGAAATCGAGCATGGCGGTGCGCTGGATAAGGCCGTCGCACGTTTTGGCGGACAGCCGCAAGACTGGCTCGATCTCTCGACGGGCATCAATCCGGAGCATTTTCCACTTCCCCAGCTGACACCGGAAATCTGGAATCGCCTGCCGGACGAGGGGCTGCTACGGGAAACGTTGCGGCTGGCCCGTGGCTATTATGGGCTTGGCGAGAATGCGCCTATCATTGCCGCCCCCGGCACACAGGCTTTGATCCAGCTCGTTCCCATGCTGGTTGCTCCGTCTACGGCTGCGGTTCTCGGGCCGACGTATCAGGAACATGCGGCCTCGTTCTCCGCTTCCGGCTGGAAGGTTGTGCAATGCACGACGATTGATGAAATTCCAGACGATGCGACGGCGGCGGTTGTCGTCAATCCCAACAATCCCGATGGGCGCGTGGTTTCAAAAGGCGATCTGCTGCATCTGGCGCGAAAGCTGGGTGCACGGGGCGGCTTTCTGATCGTGGATGAGGCTTTCGCCGATGCGCATGAGGATGTCAGCGTTGCAGCAGATACGGAAGACGTGCCGATGATCGTGCTGAAATCCTTCGGCAAGTTTTTCGGGCTGGCTGGCGTTCGTCTGGGCTTTGTAATCGGCGGGAAACGTTTTGTCGAGGCTTTGCAGCAGCGGCTTGGGCCATGGGCGGTTTCCGGTCCGGCGCTCGCAATTGCCAGCCATGCCTTCAGCGATGCCGAGGTGCTTTCCAACTATCGTGCGCGTATCGATCTGCGGCGGCTGGAGCTATCTGCTGTTCTCGAGAAATCAGGCCTTAAGGAAATCGGCGGCACGGCACTGTTTTCTCTTATTGAACATTCGGATGCGCACGAACTCTATGCCAGACTGTGCCAGAGACTTATTCTGGTCCGGAAGTTCGATTATGCCCCACGCTGGCTGCGCATTGGTCTGCCGTTGGATGACGTGGCGCTTACGCGCTTGGAAAAGGCGTTTAAATCCTGATTCAGTTTTTCTGGTCAAACTCATGGAAATAAAGCTCATTATTCTTTCGCTTGCGCTGCTTCTCGATCGCTTTGTCGGCGATCCCCCGCAGCTATGGCAAAAGATGCCGCATCCTGTCGTGCTGTTTGGGAAGGCAATCTCTTGGGGAGAAAAGCGCTGGAACAGCCGGAATTTCCCTGCTTCGCTGCGTCGCCGAAATGGCATGTGGCTGACGGTTGGGCTGGTGGCGGCCTGCGTGGTTCTGGGGCTTGTCCTTGAGGCTTTGTTGCCTTTTGCCGGAACAGCAGGTGCGGTTGCGGAAATCCTCATCGTGACGGTGCTATTGGCGCAGAAAAGCCTTGCCGATCATGTGCAGGCAGTGGCGCTGGCGCTGCGCGAGGAGGGGATCGAGGGCGGACGGCGGGCCGTGTCGATGATTGTTGGGCGCAATCCTGAGCATCTTGACGAAGGCGGCGTTAGCCGAGCAGCGATAGAGAGTCTCGCCGAAAACGCATCGGACGGAATTGTTGCGCCTGCGTTCTGGTTTCTGGTGGGCGGGTTGCCGGGCCTGTTTGCCTACAAGATGATCAATACCGCTGACTCGATGATCGGTCATCTCAATGATCGCTATCGCGATTTCGGGCGTTTTGCCGCGAAGCTGGATGATGTTGCAAACTACATTCCCGCTCGGTTGACAGGGCTGCTGGCATCACTTGCCACTGCCGTCACGAAAGACAAGCTCTCAGGAAGGGAAGCCTTCTCCGTCATGCGTCGTGACGCGCGACTGCATCGCTCACCCAATGCTGGCTGGCCGGAATCGGCATTTGCAGGCGGGCTGGGACTGGCGCTGGCCGGCCCGCGCCAGTATGGGACGGAAAAAGTTGAAGGTCCGATGCTCAATGCATCCGGTAAACGCGATGCCGATGCCGATGATATCGATGCCGCGCTTCGCCTGTTTTGGTCAACAATGAGCCTGATGACCGGGCTGGTGATCGCCGCGAGCCTGCTTGGGCTATTTGTCGGTTAGCACGAACCGTTTGCCGTCGAAGCGCTGGAGGCGGTTGGGATTGTCTGTCCGAATGCCGTTGCCGTCGAACTTGATCGTGCCAAGCACGCTTTCGAAGGAACCGGTGCGCAGCGTATCAAGCACCGGCTGCTTCTTCTCGTCGGTGCGCCGGATCGCATCCGCGGCAATCTCCGCGCTGGCATAACCGATGACGGCATAAGCATCGGCAAGTTTCCCGGCCTGATGCAGTGCTTCGATTGCAGGCTTTGCGGTCGAAAGATCCTGCGGACGGAGCGGGGCGATCATCAAAGTGCCCTGATTCAAGGACTGTGCGCCGGGCGCGGCATCCAGCAGGCTGCCGCCCGCAATCGTCAGCGGGTGATTGAGGGCGGCAGCGCTTGCGCCGATGGCGGCGATATCGTCGCGCTCGCCGCCAACATAGACGTGAGTAGCGCCCGCGCGCCGCAGCCGGGCGACCAGCGCATTCTGATTGTCGAGACCAGGCCGGTAGGTGTCGGTGAAAACCGGCTGAAGCTGCTGCTCCTTGAGGCTTGCCAGCACACGCGCTGCCCGTTCACGCCCCTCAATCGTACCGTCATCGATGACAGCAAAGGGTTGGGCGCGCCAGAGACTGGCGAGAAAGCTGCCAGTCGCTTGCGTTTCCTTGTCGAGCCCGGTTGCGAGACGAAATACCGCCATCGGCGTGGTTGCGCGCCTTTCGGTGAGCGTCGGTTCGCTGACGCCGGATGCCACGACCGATATGTTGCCGGCTGCGAGGATCGGAAGTGCTGCCTCAAGGGCGTCGGGACACAGGAAGCCGGTCGCGATCCGGACGTTTTCCTTCACGAAACGTTCTGCCGCTTCCCTGCCGCCTTCGGCATCGCAACGGTCATCGGATATGACGAGTGGAGCGCTTTTCGCCGCGGCCGCGATGTGGGCTCCTTCGGCCAGTTGATTGCCCAAGGGAGCGAACGTTCCCGACAGAGGCGCTGCAAGTCCGATGCGCATATCCTCTGCCCGCGCCAGCATCGAACTGGCCAGCAGTGTGAGGATAATGCTTGTCAGCGCTGCAACAGGACGTTTCCCTAGCTCGATCACGTGATCCGTCTTCATTAAACAATTCGTGGCATTTTCAACGAAAAGTGGGTAGCTGTTTCCTCGCCTTTGTGCAATGCCCGTTTCTGGGGGCCGATATTGCGGCTTCTGAGCAAGATAGCTGGCTTCAGGTAATATACCCATAGGGCGAGATGGATTCTGTTGGACGTGCAAACGATTAAGAACATCATTTCCAGTGCAGCTTCGGTGGAATCCAAGTCCTACCGCGATGCCATGAGCCATTATGCCGGCGCGGTACAGATCGTCACGACGGCGGGCAGCGCGGGAAGGCGCGGCCTCACGCTGACTGCGGCCTGCTCGGTGTCCGATAATCCGCCGACGATCCTCATTTGCCTCCAGAAAGTTCATGAGGAAAACCGGCTGTTCATCGAGAATGGTGTGTTTGCCGTCAATACGCTCGCTGGCTCGCACCAGCAGCTTGCAGACGCGTTTTCCGGCCGTATCGGTCTGACGCAGGACGAGCGGTTCGAACTGGCGCAGTGGGAAGTTCAGGTTACCGGAGCGCCCATATTGCGGGGAGCGCTTGCTTCTTTCGATTGTCGGGTGGTCAGCGTTCAGGATCACTCCACCCATCACGTGCTTTTCGGCGAAGTGGTCGGCCTGCGGTCGAGGGCCGAGGAGGAAGCGCTGGTTTATCTCAACAGGCGCTATCATACTCTGGAGCTGTAGTGCGATGAGGCGACGTGGAACGAGCGGTCTTGTGGGCGCTTTATTTCTGTTTTCAGCGTCTTCTGCATTTGGCGCAGGTCTTTTGCCTGCATTCAAGGACGATTATTTCGCGTATCCCGGCATTATCAGCAGCGCTGACAACGGTGATTACAAGGTCGTCGATTACAATGAGATGCGCGATATCAACGGGCGCGATGCGGTGCCTGAAAAGCGTGTGAAAGACGCCTATGTTTCGCTGAAAGCCCGCGCCTACCAGAAGGACGTGACTTTTCAAACCGTTGCCGGACCGGTCAAAGCCATGACGGCGGGCAAGCGGGAAGGCGCATCTTTCATCGTCATCTACCTGCATGGACGTGGCGGCAATCGCCTGCAAGGCATGAACGATTTTACGTTCGGCGGCAATTTCAACCGGGTGAAGAATCTCGCGGCATTGAACGGCGGCCTTTATGTCACGCCGGACTTCAAGGATTTCGCCGATGTGGGAGAGGCGCAGATTGCCGGGCTGATCGACGCCGTCAAGGCGTCATCGCCAAACGCTCCGTTGATCCTGTCCTGCGGCTCGCAAGGCGGAACACTGTGCTGGCGCATAGCGGGAAACGAAAAGGTCGGGGGTGGGCTTGCAGGTCTCATCCTGCTCGGCTCGCTCTGGGATGAAGGATTTTTCAAGTCTCCAGCATTCAGGAAGCGCGTTCCTGTTTTCTTCGGCCATGGAAGCCGCGACCCGGTTTTCGCCATCGACAAGCAGGAAACCTTCTACCGCGAGATCCGCAAGCGCGCGCCGGGTTATCCGGTTCAGTTTCGCCGTTTCGAGAACGGCAATCACGGCACGCCGATCCGCATGGCAGACTGGCGGGAAATGCTGAACTGGATTCTGGCAAAGCAATGACGTCAGCCTGTGGATGCGAATCGAAATTCTGGCAATGTGACCTTCCTGCCACTCGACAATCGTGCAAAACCGAATAGTTATCGAACTTAAAATTTACCTACTCAGCAGATCCTATGAGGTTGATCATGTATGGACGCGCCCGCACCGGAGCCCGTTTCCTAGCCATTGCCATGTTGGCCCCGCTTGCCGCTGCCTGCACGACGACTGTACCGACCACCACGGCGACGCCGGGCAAGACCGACGCTCCGGTCAGTGCGCCGACGATTTCGATGCCGCGCTTTACACCTACGGCTTATGTCGATCCGGCGCTGGCCCAGCCGTGCATCACCGCTGCAGCCAACAAATATTTCTTGCCGGAACGCGTTATCTCCGCCGTCAATTCCCGTCCGGGTGCAGCAGGCGGAACGGATGTCGATCTCAAGGTGGACCTGCGCACGGCTGTTTGCCAGCTCACCGCCAAGGGCGGTGTGCGCGCCGTCATCGACACGTCGCCGAAGAGCGCCGACCAGATTGCAGCTGAAGCAGCAGCCGCCAAGGCCGATGCCGCCGCCGCTGCCCAGCCGAAAAAGGCCAAGGCAAAGAAGAACTGATTCAAGAATCACTTCTAACATACGAAAAAGGCATGGTTTTCCCTGCCTTTTTGTTATTTGTTTTCCGGGTTTTCGCCATACCAGCGCGGCGTGTAGACCCATTCTCGGCCATCGGATTTCGCGAAACTTCGGGTGTGGGAAGAGCCGACGATCACTACGGTACGCATATCAACCTCGCCGGGCGTCAGCGCGCCGAGCGTGGTTATCCGTGTCGTCTCCGCAGGCCTGCCTATGTCTCGTCCAAGGACGATGGGCGTCTCTGGCGCGCGATATTGGCGCAGGATTTCCAGTGCGCGGCCAAGCTGATGCGGGCGCGCCCTGGAAATGGGATTGTAGAACGCCATGGCGAGATCGGCTTCGGCGGCGAGCGCCAGGCGCTTTTCGATGATTGCCCAAGGCTTCAGATTGTCCGACAGGGAAATGATGCAAAAGTCGTGTCCCAGCGGCGCACCAATGCGCGATGCGGCAGCCATTGCTGCTGAAATTCCGGGCTGGATGACAAGCTCCACACCGTACCATGCGGGATTGTCTGTTTCGTGCAGCGCCTCCACAACCGCCGCAGCCATCGCGAAGACGCCGGGATCGCCCGAGGAGACCATGATGACATGCCGACCGGAAGCCGCGAGTTGGAACGCGTGACGAGCGCGCTGCATTTCCTCGCGATTGTCCGTCATGTGAATGATCTGGTCCGCGCGGAAGGGGCGAAGGTTCTCCTCTGCCATTCGCACATAGGTCTCATAGCCGAGGATGTCTTCAGCCTGTTCCAATTCATGCTGGACGGCGGGCGTCATCAGGTCCCGCGATCCGGGTCCAAGTCCGATAACGACCAGCTTGCCACGCTTTCGACCGACAAAGAGTACATCTGCCGGTGTAGCGGCTATGGCGACGGCCAGCCCGTCGCTATCTATCAGTTCGACCGGCTGTTCCACGGAACGAAGGACCAGATCGCACGCATCTGTCGCATCTGCCACATAGCGCAGCGGAATATCGAGATTGGCCGCTACCTCATGAAGTACGGAAGACGCACAATTCTTCTCGTGGGCGAGAAGCAACGCCAGAGACGACTGGGCTATTCCGGCTTTGGCCAGAGCATCTTCGATATCGTTCTGAATGTTCTCGCTGATCCTATCGACGGCAATAGCCACACAGCGCGGATGATAAATCAACTCGTCCGGGCGCGGTGCACGGTTGCGGGGCGTTATGCTGATCGTCAACGCGCCGTCGTCGGCAAAAGGCAATTTCGATTGCGCAAGCCAGCGCGATTGTCCGTCCAGCCGCAGCTTCTGCCCGGCGAGCAGGTTCGACATGAAATTTTTCGCGTCGTCAGGATTAGCAAGCGTCAGTTCGGCAGGCGGGTGCAGCAAATTGATCCCGAACCGCAATTCGCCGGACGTGGTTATTGCAGGCACAACTTCCAATGCCGCCGCAACCTGCCTGGCCATGTCGTTTACACCGGAGAGACCGCCCAAAAGCGGCACGACCGTGCTTCCATCTTCGGCAACGGCCAGAACCGGCGGTTCGATACGCTTGTTCTCAAGCAGCGGGGCGAGCGCCCGGATGACGACGCCGGCGGCGCAAAGCGCAATGATGGGGCGACCTTCCTCGTAAAGCGATCTTATCGCATCGCCGAAATGCATGAAGGTGCTGTCAACCGATGCAACACGGTTCCGAAGGCCGAGTATTTCGGCGCGTTCCAGCGCCATTGCGATTCGCTGTGCGGCGGGCACAGCAGCTTCTCCGAGCACCAGAATTGCGGGGATCATGCGCCGTTCCATTTTTGCCCCGGAACGAGAATGATCGAGAAATAGGGGCAATCGCCGCCATCGACTTCGGCAAGCGGCACGATGCGCTGATTGGACATGGTGGCGCGCTCGACATAGAGCGCACGCTCCATGAGATCGAGATCGCCAAGCACGGTGCGGACCTTGTCGAGATTTTTGCCAAGCTTCATTATGGCCGCTGCTCCCGTATCCGCGAGCCGCTGTTTCAGCTCTTCGGCGCTCATGACGCCGGAAAGGACGGATAGCGTCTGGTTGCGATAGACCAGCGGCGCACCGAGGACGGCAGAGGCACCGAGAACGGAACAGACACCGGGAACCACTTGCGTTTCATACCGGTCCGCAAGCCTGTCGTGGATATACATGAACGAGCCATAGAAGAACGGATCGCCTTCCGCGATCACGGCTACATCCTGTCCGCGATCGAGATGGCTTGCTATCGTGCCCGTTATCTCGCCATAGAAATCGCTGACGATCTGTTCGTAATCCATGTGTGCCGGGAGCTTTTCCGTCGTCACCGGATAGATCAGCGGCACCAGAATCTGTTCCGGTGAAAGATATTCCTCGACTATTGAGAGGGCGTTGCCCTTCTTTCCCTTCGCGGCATGATAAGCAACGACCGGCGCGCTTTTGAGAAGGCGAAGGGCTTTCAGCGTTATCAGTTCGGGATCGCCGGGACCGACGCCCAGGCCAAACAGTCTGCCTTTTGCCGCCATTATTCGCGCTCCGAGGCGAGCGCGTTGACCGCCGCTGCCGTCATGGCGCTGCCGCCGCGTCTTCCGCGCACGATCACATAAGGCACGCCACGGCTGTTTGCGGCGAGTTCTTCCTTCGATTCTGCCGCGCCGACGAAACCGACCGGCATTCCGATGATCAGTGCGGGTTTCGGCGCACCGGCATCCAGCAGTTCGAACAGGCGGAAGAGGGCAGTTGGTGCATTGCCGATTGCAACGACGCTGTTGGCAAGATGCGGGAGCCAGAGGTCGAGTGCAGCCGCCGAGCGGGTATTGCCGATCTTCGCGGCGAGCTCGGGAACCGACGGGTCGCCAAGAGTGCAGATGACTTCATTGTTTGCGGGCAGACGAGAACGGGTAATGCCTTCGGCCACCATGCGCGCATCGCAGAGGATGGGCGCGCCTGCGAGCAGGGCGTCGCGCCCGGCTTTGCCCGCGCCTTCCGAAAAGGCGAGGTCACCAACCACATCCACCATGCCACAGGCGTGAATCACGCGGACCGCAAGCTTTTCCAGATCGGCGGGTATGCGGCTCAGATCGGCTTCGGCACGGATGATGGCAAAAGACCGGTCGTAAATCGCCTGCCCGTCGCGAATATAGTCTGTCATAAGGACCACTCTAATCAGTGTCGGGCGTTCAGAAGGCGCGCCGCTTCGTCAATGGTGATATCTGTCGCCAATAGCTGCCCGAAACGCGATGGTCCAGTCCTGTCTCGCGCATAAAGATCGTAGCGGCCTGCCGACCGGGCAAGAAGCGTATGCGGAAGGGGCGCGAGCGCCGCGCAGGATTTGGCGCATCCGGTCACGTGGACGGCTGTCGTTGCGCAGGTCAAATGCGAGGCGAGTGTCTTGCCGTCGGCTTGAGTGTCGGCGAGCGCGGAGCCGCACCCATTCGAACCCGAACAGGCACGAATCCGCGCATGAGGCGCTTCGGCTGTGGTTTCGAGATCAAGCGAACGAAGTACTTCGGTTATTTTTCCAATCTGCATTCCATCTACATAAGGGAGGATGATGCCTTGCCATGGCGTTAGCCGTAGTTCGCGCTTTCCGCTGATGGAGAGGTCTGCCAGTGCCCTGAGCTGGTGTGGCGTCAGCCGCCCCATAAGCGGCATGGCGCCGACATAAGTCGATCCATCACGCTGCCGGTTCGGGCCAAGATGCGAAAATGGCGTCTGTGCCTTGCGTTTCCAGCCTGCGGCAGAATGGATTGGAAAAGGCAGTTCCCTGTTCAAATCGGCGAGAAATTCGGCTGGCGAAACCACCTCGAACAGATGTTTCATCCGCGCAAAACGGCCATGGCGTAAAAACCGATGCAGCAACGCTTCGATGAGGGGGAGGGCGTGTCGGGATTCCAAGGTCCCCAGCGCTTCCCTGTCGGGAGAGGAAGCAAGGCCGAACGCATAGGTTTTCCGGTCCACGGCCGAAAGCCAGATATCGCCCGGATGGGAAATCATGGCGCAGTCCTCGCCGCCGTCAATCTGCAAGGAGAATTTCGGTGACAGCGAATAGAAAGCTTCATTCGCCTGCAACATATTCAGCACGGATAAGGCCAGTCCGGTGACGTCGCATATCTGACCACAGTCAAGGCCAGACGTGGGGCTAACCATCACGTTGCGAACATCGTCGGCACCGGAATTTTCTGCTCCAAGCCCTGTGTCATGAAGCGCAGCGACAACATTATCCCAATGTCCGGGCGCGATGCCGCGCAACTGGATATTGGAGCGAATCGATAGCTCAATCGCGCCTGTATCGAAACGTTCCGCTATCGTTGCAATTGAACGGGCCTGATCGGCTGACAGGCGACCGAGCTTCAATTTGATGCGGGCCATTGCGCCATCTTTCGCCATCACCATGCGTGAAAGACCAGGACAGGCGTTGCGCCTGTCGGTCTGGACTTGCAGCGTTTGAGTGGTTTGCTGGCTCGACATTCCAGCCTTATACGCCTTGCCGCTTGCACTTGCTACTGCCTCGCCATACGAACAGGGAAAAGGAGCGGCGCGCATGGCACATTGGCTGACGGTGATCGGGATCGGCGAAGACGGATTGGACGGGCTTGGGAAAACCGGGCTCGCGGCGCTTGCTTCGGCCAAGGTCATTTTCGGCGGCAGACGCCATCTGGATTTTCTGGACGACAGCATCAAGGCTGAGCGCGTGGCGTGGCCGTCTCCCTTCGACGAGGCTTTCGCCATGATTGAGGCATATCGCGACCAGCCGGTCGTCGTGCTGGCAAGCGGCGATCCAATGTTCTTCGGCGTGGGCGCAACTTTGGCGCGGCATTTTTCTCCGCAAGAAATGCTTGTTCTGCCGCATCCGTCCTCGCTCTCGCTGGCTGCCGCAAGGATGGGATGGCCGCTTCAGGACGTCCGCACTGTCAGCGTGCACGGTCGTCCGTTTGAACTGCTGCTTCCGCATATCCTGCCGGGCGAGAAACTTCTTGTCCTCAGCAATGACGGCTTGACGCCAGCAAAAGCGGCGGCAATGCTCAAGGACAAGGGCTTTGGCCAGAGCCGCATGACCGTGCTTGAGCACATAGGCGGCTCGAAGGAACGCCGGATAGGGGATAGAGCAGAAAACTGGTGGCACGAGCGATGTGCCGATCTGAATGTTCTGGCGATTGAATGCATCGCTGCGCCGGAAGCGAACGTGTTTTCGCCAGCGGCCGGGCTTCCCGATGAAGCCTTTGAAAATGATGGTCAACTGACCAAGCGGGACATTCGCGCTGTCACGCTGTCGCGATTGCAGCCATTGCCCCATCAACTTCTTTGGGATGTTGGGGCTGGGTGCGGCTCCATCGGCATTGAATGGATGCGTGTTCACCCCACATGTCGCGCCATTGCCATCGAGGCCAACGGACAGCGACAGGCCATGATCGAGCGGAATCGCGCGTCATTGGGCGCTTCGGGATTGCAGTTGATCAGGGGCGAAGCTCCTGCGGCGCTTACAGGATTGGAAGCGCCGGATGCAATTTTCATTGGCGGCGGCGTGACCGATGACGGTGTGCTTCAAGCTTGCTGGAATGCCCTGAAGCCAGGCGGGCGGCTGGTTGCCAATGCCGTGACCCTGCAAAGCGAAATGCTGCTTTTCAACTGGCGTGAAAAGTGCGGTGGAGAACTGACGCGGCTCTCGGTTGCGCAGGCCGGGGCGCTCGGTTCTTTCGATGTGTGGCGGCAGGCACTGCCCGTCACAATTTATTGCGGGTCCAAGCAACAATGATGACTTGAATAGTCATGTTATATTCGGGTAAGGCTGGGAAAATTCATTCCCAAAGGAGGACGGGGCATGTCCGAACTCAACGCCAATACCCGTTTTGCGCTTACCAATGCGGGTCATGTGCTCAATCAGCTTCTCGATCATTTTGTCGAGCATGCCGACGTGCACCGTCAGGGTAGCATGGCCAAGCTGGTGCTGAGCTTCGGTCAGGCGGATGTGCAGTGGGACGATGAAACGGTCAGCGTCGATGTCACGAGCGAGGACGAAACCGGGCTGGCCTATATGAAATATTCCATCGCCGAACATGTGCTGGAGTTTCTCGACAAGGGCAGCGCCAAACCGAAGATTATCTGGGAAGGCGATGTGGCGGCCGGACTGCCATTGCCTTATTTCCGCGAGATGCAGGTTGTTTCGGTATCGAATGTAACGCCGCACATGCGCCGTGTTCGCCTCAAGGGCGACAATCTTCACCGCTTTTCCTATTTGGGCCTGCATATCCGTCTTCTGTTCCCGCCCAAGGGCCTTGCCAAACCGCAATGGCCCACGACTGGCGAAGATGGCCGTCCGGTTTGGCCGGATGGCGAAGCCAAGCTTGCGACACGTGTCTATACGATCCGCAACATTGATGCGGCCGCCGGATGGGTGGATATCGACATGGTCGTTCATGGCGATGATTGCGATGCGCCCGGCTCCGGTTGGGCCCTCAGCGCCAAGCCGGGCGACATTGTCGGTATGACTGGTCCGGGCGGTGGCGATGCAGGCGATGCCAAATGGTATCTGCTCGCTGGCGACGAAACCGCCTTGCCTGCCATAGGGCGCATTCTCGAACGGTTGCCGGAAGGAACCAAGGCGGTCGTGCGCGTCGAAATCGGCAGCCCCGAGGAAGAGCAGAAACTTTTCTCACGGGCCGATGTCGATCTGCAATGGCTGAACCGCAATGGCGCCGAGGCGGGAACGACGACATTGTTGCAGGACGCGGTGAGGGCGGTGGAATTGCCGGAAGATGAAGACGATATTTTTGTCTGGGCCGGTTGCGAATTCGACGCATTCCGGTCGATCCGCACCTATATGCGCAAGGAACGCAATATCCCGAAGGACCGTCAGCTGATTGTCGCCTATTGGCGGCGCGGGCAGGATGGCGACACGCCAGGCAAGTCCGACGATTGATGCAATGAAAAAGGGGGCCGCCAGGTCCCCTTTGTTTTTGCGCATGCTGAAACGGACCGCTTCTTCCTACCTGCGGAAGCCTTCGCTCGCCCGCATCAGGTTCTTCGTATAGTCGGCATGGATATTGCCGCTGACAAGATCATTCGCCTGCAACTGTTCCACGACCTCCCCATTACGCATGACGGCAAGCCGGTCGCACATATGGGTGACGACGCCAAGGTCGTGGCTGACCATGACGAAGGTGAGATTGCGGTCGCGCCGAACCTGTTCGAGCAGGTTCAGCACTTCCGCCTGAACCGATGCATCGAGCGCCGAAGTCGGCTCGTCGAGCAGCAATATGCTGGGCTCGACGATGAGCGCGCGGGCAATGGCGATGCGCTGGCGCTGGCCGCCCGAAAGCTGGTGCGGATAGCGGAAGCGAAAGCCGGAACCGAGGCCGACTTCATCGAGCGCCTTCACGATGCGCTGTTCCGTGTCGCCAACGCCGTGGATGGCGAGCGGTTCCAGCAACAGGCGGTCCACAGTCTGCCGTGGATGCAGCGAGCCGTAAGGGTCCTGAAACACCATCTGGACATTGCGATAGAACGCCTTGTCACGCGGTGTCTTCAGCAATTGTCCGTCAATACGGATTTCGCCATCTTCGACAGGCGCAAGACCTGCTACGGCGCGCAGCAGGGTCGATTTGCCCGAACCGGATTCACCCACCAGCCCGTAGGATTCGCCGCGGGCCACTTCGATGCTGACCGATTTCAGCGCATGGAAATGGTCGAAATAAACGTCGATATTATCGACGCTCAATGCAGATGCCGTGCTCATAGTTTCGCCTGTCATAGCTTCCATGCCTCCTCACGCTGCAAGGTTGGCAGGGGATGGCGATCGGCTCCGATTTTCGGCATGCAGTTCAGCAATCCTTGCGTATAGGGGTGTTTCGCATTGGCGAGGTCTTTCGCCGCGATTTCCTCCACGATCTTGCCTGCATACATCACGATGACGCGGTCGCAGAAGGAGGAAACGAGGCGCAAGTCGTGGCTGACGAAGATCAGCCCCATGCCGCGTTCGGCGACCAGCTTGTCCAGAATGCCGAGCACTTCGAGCTGCACCGTCACGTCGAGGGCTGAGGTCGGCTCATCGGCGATCAGCATTTCCGGCTCTGCCACCAGCATCATCGCAATCATGACGCGCTGGCCCATGCCGCCCGAAACTTCGTGCGGATAGAGGCTCATGACACGCTCAGGATCGCGGATCTGCACAGCTTCCAGCATGGCGATGGAGCGCTTGCGGATTTCCTCGCTGCTGAACTTGCCGTGGGCCTTCAGCGTTTCGGCAATCTGCTTGCCGATGGTCATCACAGGGTTGAGGGAATATTTCGGGTCCTGCAACACCATGGCGATACGACCGCCACGTAAGGCACGGCGTTGGCGCGCTGGAGCGTTCAGAAGATCGATGCCGTCGAACTCGAGTTTTTTGGCGGTGATCTTCGCGTGCAGCGGGGTCAGCCCCATGATGGCGCGGCCGGTCTGCGACTTGCCCGAGCCGGATTCGCCCACGATGCCGAGGCGTTCGCGACCCAGTTCGAAGCTGACGCCGCGCACGGCCTCGATTGCGCCCGTGCGGGTCGGGAAGGTGACCCGCAGGTCTTCAACAGTCAGAAGAGGCTTCATTGGTTGTTACCCCGCGGATCGAGCGCATCGCGCAGGCCGTCGCCCAGAAGATTGAAGCCGAGGCTGACGATGAGGATCGCGATGCCCGGCATGGCGGCAACCCACCACTGGTCGAGAATGAAGCGGCGACCGGACGCGATCATCGCGCCCCATTCAGGCAATGGCGGCTGAGCGCCAAGGCCAAGGAAGCCAAGACCGGCGGCGGTGAGGATGATGCCTGCCATGTCGAGCGTCACACGCACGATCAGCGACGAGGTGCAGAGTGGCATGATGTGGCGCACGACGATGCGGATCGGCGAAGCGCCCATCAGACGAACGGCGGAAATATAGTCCGAGTTGCGCACGGTCAGCGTTTCGGCACGCGCAATGCGCGCATAGGGCGGCCATGAGGTGATGGCGATGGCGATGATGGCATTTTCGATGCCCGGCCCGAGAGCAGCAACAAACGCGAGCGCCAGAATGAGCTTCGGGAAGGCAAGGAAAATATCGGTAATGCGCATCAGCACCGCATCGACCCAGCCGCCGGCGTAACCGGCAACCGTGCCGACCAGAAGGCCGATAGGCGCTGCGATGATCGCGACCAGCAGCACCACATAAAGGGTGAGGCGGGAACCATAGATCAGACGCGAAAGAATATCGCGTCCCTGATCGTCGGTGCCGAGCAGATACCCCGGTGATCCCGGCGGCAGGAGACGTGCATTGGCCAGATCGCCGACAACCGGCGAATGCGGGGCCAGCACATCGGCCAGAGCCGCCACGACAAGAAGGCCGATGATGATCAGGAGACCGAGGACGGCCAGCTTGTTGGCGGTGAAGCGCCGCCAGACCATGTAGGCGCGACCGAGACGGGCTTGCGTGCGCGACTGCGGCCGCTCGGTAAGCAGCCATTCGCGCCATGAGAGGTTGGAAGTATCTGTCATTTGGCTCATCGTGCGCGCGTCCTTGGATCGAGAAGCCGATAGAGAAGATCGGACACGAGGTTGAGCGCGATAAAGACCGATCCGATGACGATCGTGCCACCGAGAACGGCATTCATATCAGCGTTTTGCAGTGAATTGGTGATGTAGAGTCCAAGGCCGGGCCAGGAGAAGATGGTTTCGGTCAGCACCGAACCTTCCAAAAGCCCGGCATAGGAAAGCGCAATCACGGTCACCAGCGGCACGGCGGCATTGCGCAGCGCATGGCCCCAGATGATGCGGGTTTCCGAAATGCCCTTGGCGCGCGCGGCGATGATATATTCCTGTTCCAGTTCATTGAGCATGAAGGAACGGGTCATGCGGCTGATATAGGCGAGCGAGAAATAGCCGAGCAGTGCAGATGGCAGGATAAGGTGGGAGACAATATCCTTCAATGCTGGCCAGTCGCGCTGGAGAATCGCGTCAATCACATAGAATCCGGTGATCGGCGTGAAGGTATATTCGAATGTGATGTCGATGCGTCCGGGACCGGATGTCCAGCCCAGCCGCGCATAGAAGATCAAAAGCGCGAGCATTCCGAGCCAGAAGATCGGCACCGAATAGCCGACAAGCCCGATCACGCGCACGATCTGGTCGACGAGGCTGCCGCGCTTGACCGCGGCGAGGACGCCAAGAGGAATGCCGAACACGGCGCCGATGATCGTGCCGACGGTGGCAAGTTCCATCGTGGCCGGGAAAACGCGGCGAATATCGGTCATGACCGGATTGGTGGTCAGCACCGAAGTGCCGAAATCGCCCTGTAGCACGCCCTTCACGTAAAGGAAAAACTGCTGGTAATAGGGCAGGTTGAAGCCCATTTCTTCCCGAACGCGCGCGACGACATGCGCTGGAGCGCGATCGCCGACGATTGCAAGAACGGGATCAATCGGCACAACACGGCCGATGAAAAAGGTTACGGCCAGAAGGCCCAGATAAGTCGTGATGACGATACCCAGAAAACTGGCTATCGACGTGGCAAGAGCCGCCCCGCGCCGCGGTGCCCGCCTTACCTTTTTGGTGGTTCCAGTGTTACTCAATGTTTTGACCGCTTCCGACAATGAGAGCGTTTCAGGACAACTGTCGCTCCGGAAAACCGGATCGGCAGTGCTGAAAATTTCGTGGAGCGGCTTCCTTTTTGATTCAGAAAACCGCTCCATCTCGTTGATTTAAAGCCGTTTCGGCGCGTGATGATTTTCACGCGCCGACGCATGGCCACTATTCCTTGCTGACAGGAGCCAGGAAGTTGGAGTCGAATGTCGGGCCGAGCTTGTAGCCCTTCACATTGCCGCCGATGCCGGCGACTTCCACCTGCTGGAACAGCATGACGAACGGGCTCTGGTCGAGCGCTTCCTGCTGCAGCTTCTTGTACTGTTCGGCACGCTTGTCGCTGTCGCGCTCCAGAAGTGCGGCCTGCGTCTGCTTGGTTAGCTCCGGAATGTCCCAGGCGTTGCGCCATGCGAGCGTCTTGGTCGAGGCGTCGTCGCTATTGTCAGGATTGCTGGTGAAAGCTTCGGCGTTGGAATTCGGATCCCAATAGTCCATGCCCCACTGGCCGATATACATATCGTGGTTGCGGGCGCGATATTTGGTCAGTGTCTGCTTGCCGTCGCCGGGGATGATTTCGATCTTCACGCCAGCCTGAGCAGCGGTCTGCTGGAAGGATTCGGCAATGCCGGTGACCGGCTGGCCGTTACGCACGTCGAACGTGACCGAAAGACCGTCCTTGAGGCCTGCCTTGGCGAGAAGTTCCTTCGCCTTGGCGACGTCGAGCTTGTACGGAGCAGCATCGAGAGAGCCGAGAACACCCTTGGCCTGATAAGTCTGGCGGATTTCACCGATGCCCTTGATGAGAGTCGAACCGATCGCATCATAATCGACCAGATATTTGAACGCTTCGCGGACTTCCGGCTTGGCCAGATTCTCGTTCTTCTGATTGAGGCTGATGTAATAAACCGTGCCCTTGGCGGCGCTGGTTGTGGCGAGCTTGTCGTTCTTCTGAACGGCTTCGTAGTCGCCCGGTTCCAGATTGCGCGCCACATCCACATCGCCGGATTCGAGCATCAGGCGCTGCGTCGCGCTTTCCTTGACGTGACGATAGAAGACCCGCTTGAGCTTGGCCTTTTCGCCATAGAAATTATCGTTGCGCTCCAGAATGACGACTTCATTGGCGCGCCATTCGCGGATCACGAACGGGCCGGAACCTGCCGACTTGGTTTTCAGCCATGCATTGGCATAATCGGTGTCGTACTTGTACTCGTCGGTCGGCGTAACCTTCTCTGCATGTTCTTCGAGAAGCTTCTTGTCGACGACTGCGGCGACGGTCGCGGTCAGGCAGTTCAACACAAAGCTTGGCGCATAAGGCTTGTCGACGGTGAAGACGAAGGTGTTATCGTCTACGGCTTTTGCCTTTTCGTTGATGTTATCCTTGGTCAGGCCAAACTGGGTCAGGATGAACGCCGGGCTCTTGTCGAGACGGACAGCGCGTTCGAAGGAATAGGCTACATCGGCAGACGTGATCGGATTGCCGGAAGCGAACTTGATGTCCTTCTTCAGCTTGAACGTATAGGTGAGGCCGTCGTCGGAAACGGTCCAGCTTTCGGCAACGCCCGGCACGACTTTCGACGTGTCGTTGATGTCGAGACGGACGAGCATGTCGTAGGCGTTACCGATGAACTCGGCCGGGCTCAATTCAAAGGATTCGGCAGGGTCGAGCGTGATGGTGTCGTCAATGGCCCATGCCTGTACCAGCGTGTCGGCAGGTGTGGCCGACAGGGCCGGATTTGCGGCCAGAACAGCGGCAAGTGCGGCGCCTGCGGCCAGAATGCGAAAACGTCCGAAATGCATCATGGTAGAGTTCCCTTTCTGTATTTTTGTTGGGATTTTGTTCGATTGTATCTGCATGTCAGGCTTCATGCCATGCCTGTTTCAGAACCCTGATCCAGTTGCCCCGGCAAAGCTTTGCCAGTTCCTCGTCGTTATATCCGGCCTTTTGCAAGGCTATGACAAGGTTCTGCGTGCCTGCTGCATCGCCGATTTCGGCAGGGATTGTTGCGCCGTCATAGTCCGAACCAAGCGCCACACAATCGATGCCCATGCGTTCAACCATGTAATCCACGTGGCGCACCACATCGGAAAGCGGCGTGTCGGCGTCTTCCTTGGCATCGGCGCGCAGCATGGTCGTTGCGTAGTTCAGTCCGGCAAGGCCCTTGCTCTCGCGGATCGCATCAAGCTGGCGGTCGGTCAGGTTGCGGGCCACGGGGGTGAGGGCATGAGCGTTGGAGTGGCTGGCGACCAGCGGCTGATCGCTCAGTTTCGCCACATCCCAGAAGCCTTTTTCGGTGATATGCGCAAGGTCGATCAGAATACCCTTGGCATTGCATGCCTTGACGAGACGCTTGCCTGTCTCAGTCAGGCCGGGGCCGGTATCTGGGCTCATCGGATAGGCAAACGGAACACCGTGTGCGAAAATATTGTTGCGGCTCCAGACGGGTCCAAGCGAGCGCAGGCCTGCGGCGTAAAACACTTCAAGTGCTGCAAGATCTTCATCGATGGCTTCGCAGCCTTCCATGTGCAGCACGGCGGCAAATGTGTCGCTGTTCAGCGTCTCGTCGAGCTCGCGTCCATTGCGGCAGAGCTTCCAGCCGCCAGCCGCTTCCAGCTTGAGGGCAATGGCGGCCATATCGAGAGCGATGTCGAGGGAGGGGCTGCGTTCCAGCGGTGGCGAAAGCGGCGTTTCGTAATGGCCATTGGCGTCTGGCTTGCCCAGTTCGATATGCTCGCCGGAGGGCACATAGATAGCACAAATACCGCCCGCCAGGCCGCCCTTGCGCGAGCGGGGGGCATCGATATGGCCGACATCCGTTCCGCCGATGAATTCCTTGATGGGGTCTTCGCCTTTGCGGGCATTTTCCCAAAGCCGCAGAAGGACATCGTTATGTCCGTCAAAAACGCGCTGCATTCTCTCATTCCTGCCTGCATGGCCTGCCGGAGCAGAGCCACATATTCATGTGTTCAGGCGCAAGGGGACAACACGGCAAGGTAAGATAACCTCCCGATATGGTGGTTGAGCTTTCCAGTCATTGTTCCCCGCATTTCCACTATCAATTTATAAGCGGTGAGTGCCTGTCGGAGTCAAGCCATCGAATGACGTGGCCAGACTGCGAAATGAAGATAAATTTATGCAAAACGAAAGGGCTGCGCGGTAAAGCGCAGCCCTTTGTGCAAAAGCCGAATTGCTTGATGCGAAAACAGAATGAAGTGTCGGTCTAGAACTTGTAGTTCAGGCCCGCCTTGATCGAATGGTTCTTCAGGTTGTTGCGCTGCTCCACGCCATTGACGCGGGACTTCACGTCGCCGAAGCGCTGGAAGTCATACTCGGCCTTGACCGAGAGCGGGCCGCTCAGCGCTTGCTCCACACCGGCGCCGATCAGCGCGCCGCCTTCCCAGCCCGGAGCGGAAGTGGTGTTGTCCTTTGCCTTGAAGCGCGTCACGCCGTAGCCCGCCGTGCCATAAACCAGCGTCTTGTCGAAAGCATAGCCGACCTTGCCCTTGGCATTGCCGTTCCACGACTGCTGGAGGCTGCCGCCATGGCCAATGCGATGCTCCGCCTCGGCGAAATTGCCTTCGAGTTCCGCGCCGAACACCACATTGCCGCTCTGCATGTTCTTGCCTACGACGACGCCGCCCAGAGCGCCCGTGCGGTTGGTGAAAGGGCCGGGGATCTTGGACGATGAAGCGCCGATCTGTGCGCCGATATAGTTGCCCGACCAGTCATGCGGGCCGCTGGCAACCGGATCGTTATAGGAATAGTCCGTTGCTCCCATCATGTCGGCGGCGAAAGCCTGACCTGCAAAAGCAACGATTGCGGCGCCAAGCGCCACTGCGGTGATAGAACGCTTCAACATTTTTTACTCCGATTTTCCCGTCCGGAAACGCTGGCGGGAAACATGCCTGAATTCATTATTGCCATCGAAAGGTCTTGCCTTCGGTCTGGCTTTCGTCTCACCTCTGATTGTGTCCAAATTTAAGAAAATTCGAGCGATTTCCATGCATTGCGCAATCATTCCTTGCGCTATGCTTAACAATCGGTAACTGCGTGACGCCGGAGTTTTGTCAGATCAATCCCAGCCCGCGGAAGCTGGCATGGCCGTGCTTCCCGACGATGACATGGTCGTGCACGGTGATGTTGAGCGCCTTGGCGGCATTGACGAGCTGTCGGGTCATGTCGATATCGGCGCGCGATGGAGTCGGATCGCCTGATGGGTGGTTGTGGACCAAAATAATGGCCGTGGCAGAAAGTTCCAGCGCGCGTTTGACCACCTCGCGCGGATAGACCGGCGTGTGGTCGACCGTGCCGGTCTGCTGCACTTCATCGGCAATCATCCTGTTCTTCTTGTCGAGGAATAGGATGCGGAACTGCTCGCGGGTCTCGTATGCCATGGCGGTGGTGCAATATTCGATGACCTGGTTCCATGAGCCAAGCACTTCGCGCTCCATGACCGCGCTTCGCGCGCTTCGCTTGGCGATGGCTTCCACAAGCTTGAGTTCATGCGCGACAGTGGGGCCAGCACCGGGCACTTCAGCGATCAGCTTTTCGGGCGCGGCCAGCACCTCGGCAATCGAGCCGAACCGGGTCAGAAGCGCCTTGGCGAGCGGCTTGGTGTCAGCGCGGCGAATGGCACGAAACAGCAGCATTTCGAGCAATTCATAATCCGCCAATGCATCGGGCGTTTCCCTGAAACGCTGTTTGAGGCGATCACGATGACCGGCGTAATGCGGCTTGTCGATTTTGGGCGCTAATTGCAGCGTATCGCTGAAGCCGGGCAATTGCGCATTACCCGGCTCGTTCCTGCTCTTTGCCATCCTGTTTAAACCCCCGCAAAAACAGACCAGACAATTATCGGGACAATATCACTTCGACATTATCTCATGGAAGGCGGTCCGAAGACATTGGCTGGAGAGAGTGTGAATATCTCGCAGCCGTCTTTCGTAACGCCGACCGTGTGTTCATATTGCGCCGTCAGCGACCGATCTCGTGTAACCGCCGTCCAGCCATCGGCGAGAACCTTCACATGCGGCTTGCCGAGATTGATCATCGGCTCGATGGTGAAGATCATGCCTTCCTTGATTTCCACGCCTTCATTCGGCGTGCCGTAATGAAGGATATTCGGCGCATCGTGAAAAAGCTGCCCGACACCGTGGCCGCAGAAATCGCGCACGACAGAGCAGCGCTCGCCTTCGGCATAGGTCTGGATCGCTGCGCCGATTGCGCCGGTCTTGGCGCCCGGCTTGACGGCCGCGATCCCGCGCAAAAGGCTTTCATAGGTGACTTCCAGCAGCCGCTCGGCAGCGCGCTTGATGCCGCCTACCGCATACATGCGGCTGGAATCGCCATGCCAGCCATCGAGAAGATAGGTCACGTCAATATTGACGATATCGCCCTCGCGCAGCGGCTTGTCGTTCGGGATGCCGTGGCAGACGACGTGATTGATCGACGTGCAGGTCGATTTCGTATAGCCGCGATAGTTCAGCGTTGCCGGAAACGCGCCGTGATCCATGCCAAATTCGAACACGAAGCGGTCGATCTCGTTGGTGGTCACACCGGGCTTGACGATATCGTTGAGCGCATCGAGACAGCGCGCCGTCAGATTGCAGACCGTGCGCATCCCCTCGAAGGCTTCGGGGCCATAGAGCCTGATCTGGCCCGTATATTTCATGGGTGCGCTTGTCGCTTCGATATAGGTTACCATCACTTCGATCCGTCTCATTTACTCGATTGGCACCAGCCCGGTGGCGTCAATGCTGCTATCCGTTATGTGGCACCGAACGGCCCAGGCCTCAACCCCGTTTGCAAGCGCGTGTTCAAAAGCGCGTGCGTAAGTGGGGTCGAGATCGCCGGAAATACTGAATCTGCTGCAATCGTTTCGCTGGATAATAAACAGCATCACGCCACGATGACCAGCGGCAACCACGTCGACCAGCTCGTCGAGGTGTTTTGCGCCGCGCGCCGTCACCGTATCGGGAAACTCCGCCAGTCCGAGTGTCCGGATGAAATGCACATTCTTGACCTCGACATAGGCGCGCTGGCGCGGACCGTCATCGAGCAGAAGATCAATGCGCGAATTGCGGCCATATTTCTGCTCGCGCTTGAGGCTGGCATATCCCGCGAGGTCGGGAATGAGACCGTTGAGGATCGCTTCCTCGGCGATTCTGTTGGGCAAGGCGGTATTCACGCCGACCAGCGTATTATCCGCTTCGACGATTTGCAGCGTGTGGGGATATTTGCGGTGAGGGGCATCCGAAACACTCAGCCAGACGCGGGAACCCGGAGCGGTCAATCCGAGCATCGAGCCGGTGTTGGGCACGGACGCCGTGATGAACCGCCCGTCATCAAGCGTGACGTCGGCGAGAAATCTTTTGTAGCGGCGTTCCAGCCTGCCGGTAACCAGAGGAGTTTGAAAAATCATGCGCCGATGTAGAGCAGTTCGGCGCGCATGCGAAAGGCTTTTCTGCCAGCCTCGCCGAAATAGCGGATAGACGGGGCCGGGGTCAGAACAAGGCCTTGAGAACGTCGGCCCAGCTCATATCCGCACCCAGTACCATTGCCGCAGCAACGAGACCGGCACCGAGAAAGGTGAGGGTGGTTCTTGTTTCGCTTGTCATTATTCTTCCCCATCAAATCAATCATTTGAAACTGGGAGGAATTTCACGGGAGAATTTGCCCGGATTGTGATGCGATAATGGCTATTCCGGGCAATTTGCGGGCATTTTACGGATAGGGTAAACGCCGCCGGATCTTGCTAGTTTTTCACCCAGTCGAAGACGAGTTCCTCGCGAAAAGCGAAGCGGACGACATGGCTTGCCACCACCTCTTGAAGACGGGGGAGGTTTTCTTCCGAGGTTTCCACGGTCGCGGTCAGTTTTTCAGCATCGGCATCGAGAATCACGAGACGGTTCTCGCCGAGATCGATCGTGCCGTGTTCAGGAGTGAATTCTACCGTGAATTTGTGCGCCCAATGCTTGCAGAGCTGCTGCAGGTAGCGGCTGGCATGGGCGGTGGAAACGATTGCTGTTGCTTTCGGCATCATGCTGTCCTTTCAGGAAGGTTACAGTCCGGCGCGTAGCAACATCCTGGCAGTTCAGCCAGTAATATTTGCGTCAATTCTAAGGAAAAGAAAAACCAGCAATGGTACGCCCAAGGGGAATCGAACCCCTGTTTCCGCCGTGAAAGGGCGGCGTCCTAACCGCTAGACGATGGGCGCCCGTTGCTGGTGTGGGGCGCTTATAGTCAGGAAATTTCCGACATGCAAGCCCCTTTTTCACCTGTCTGTGAATAAGTTCAAACAGCGCAAAACAGCTTGCGCCCAGCGCTAACATATTGAATTGTAAGGGAAAAGAAAAACCAGCAATGGTACGCCCAAGGGGAATCGAACCCCTGTTTCCGCCGTGAAAGGGCGGCGTCCTAACCGCTAGACGATGGGCGCCCGTTGCTGGTGTGAGTGGGCTTATATTGAGGAAGGTTCTGACTCGCAAGCCCCAAAAAACACTTTTCTGAAAAAAATCGAATGTACTGCAAAAATGGGGAAAACTTCCCCGATCGATTTCGTTACTTCCTTGAAAAATAAAGGCAAAAGAAAAGCCGGATCATGCGATCCGGCTTCCGGTGAGGGGTGCTTCTCAGCCCTTGCAGCGCCAGTTCCAGTCGCGCTCCGGACCAACATCGACGTGAACCGAAGTCGTGTGGCAATAGGTGCCGACGCCGCCACGTCCCGGCATGGAGCGCGCGAAGCGGGCGATTTCCCATTTGGAAACGCCATCGATCTGGATGTCTGCCGCAGCGCAGATCATATGGAGCGATTTGCGGGCGCCGTTGACCTTGCGATTATAGGAGGGGCTGCGATAGCCCGAAGTCACCATCACCGGACGGCGGAAATGACGCTCCATGGTTTTCAGCATGGAAACGAGCTGCGGCTTGAGGCAGGCGACATCCACGGTTTCTCTTTGTACTTTCAGGCCATTGGGCGCAAGGCGGGCAAGACCCGGCGCTGACGCAAGCGTCACGCTTGCAAATTCATCGTCTTCGTTCGCATCAATATCGCTATCGTCATAGAGACTGTTGCGATGCTTGATCTCGATGCCGCCATTCGGTCGCACGCCCGGCAGTGAATAATTGTAATCATGCTTGGCGGAAGGCGAAACCGGCTTCACCACGGCCAGTTTCTTGTTTTCCGTTCTATCGGAGCGTGCGCCGGTCGATTCGTCGGAGAAAAGCCGGGCGATGCTGCCTTGCGAGGCTGTTGGGCGCTGTGGCGAGGCGTAAGCGCTCTTTGTGGAACCAAACAGGGAAGCGACCTGAACCGGCTTTTCAGCCTCGGCAGGCTTTGCCGCCGCGGTCTGCTGCGGTTCGGCTGCCCCGGCCCTCTTTTCTTCCTTTGCCGGTTCTTGGGGCTTCTTTGCAGTTTCGGCAGATGCTGCTTCCGCTGGCTGTTCCGTAGCTTGAGCCGGTTCCGGCGCTGCGGGCTTGCTGCCGCCGAACATGCCAAAAAGCGATGTGCTCTTCGGTTGCTGCGGGGCGAGGGCGGCAACCTCGGTCGGCTGCTGCTCGGTGGCCGCGGCAGTTGTGGCCGGCTTCGCCTGCTCTTTATTATTGGTGTTTGTCGCCGCTGCCACGACAGCAGGCTTTGTTTCACCGGGCTTGGCTTCCGCTTTTTTCTCTTCCGTGGAAGAGGCCGTCGCCGCCTCTGCGGCGGCTGTCTGGTCAGCGGCGCTTTGCAGCGTGTCCGCAATGACGGAGCCATCGGCGGCGGAGGTCATCTGAAGCGGCTTGCCGTCAAGTCCCGTCCCGGTTGATGTGCAGGACGTGACAAGAAGCGCAAGCAAAGCCACGCTGCCTGATAGAAACCTGCCGGAGGTCCGGTGTGTAGAATGTGCAAATTTCAACAGTCTGCTCCAGCTCGATTTCCCTGACCAGTTTGGCGCCCCGAATTTCTCCGGGCCTACCTGGTTTCGGGAGATCGGCTCTCCCGTGCGAGGCTGACGTCACGTCCAGTGGCTGATCGTCCCCACAGCTCCCGACTGTTTGTGCCGGGAAAGAAATTCAGAAATATCAGCGTGTTATGATAGTCACTTCAGAGCAATGACAGTCATTTCGCTGCAAGGGGCAAATCACCTGTCCGGCAATTCGCTACCAATTTTTAAGTTTTTTAATCGCCGAGTGCAACTATTGATGCGCATGTGGTGTTAAATGACTTGGCATTTAGCGCGGAATATTCGCATATAACAAAATATTACTTCGTGTAACTCTTGGTTAGGTTTTTCCTTTCTGATGGCCCGTTGGTGTGGCGTTCCGGCCTTCAGGACAAGGCGAATTTCCGATTTGCATCACTCACTTGTTGACAGGACGCCTCGACTTGGTGCTATCCGTTGGCAATTGCTTTATCTTTGTCTGGCGCTGGGCCAACAGCGCCTTATGCGGCATCAACCGGGAACAGAAACATGACCAAGCGCACGCGGCAGATCGCCAATCTTTTGCTGGCAGCAACAGCGGCGGCGATGCTCACTGCGTGCGCGGGCGGAAAAGAGTTTCAGGGCACGCCGCAGGAAGGCGCTTCCCGGACCGGTGTCTTCCCGACATTCGGCCATATGCCGAAGGCTGCGACCACGCAGATCACTGCGGAAGAAAAGCAGCAGCTTACAACCAAGCTTGATGCCGACCGCACGCGTCTGGCGGCATCCAGAACCGGCGGCGCGGGTTTCACGCCCGCCGAAGCTGCTGCACTGCGCAAGCAGGCGCAGCAGGATACGGACGCTACCCTGAAACAGATCGAAAGCGGGGAAGAGTAATCCTCTTCCTTGGGGTTTGGCGCGCATCTTACCCGAAAACCGTTTCACACTTTTCGGGATGTGCTCTAAAGACGAAAGCCGCGTTCTTTGACGCGGCAACATGTCTCGACCCGATTCGAGAACAGGTGTATAGCTCCTTGGCGGCGCATACGCGCCATTACGTTCAACCCTCCACTGGAACAGGATCATGTCGGAAGAATTCCATAAAGTCCGCCGTCTGCCCCCTTATGTCTTTGAACAGGTAAACCGTCTGAAGGCATCGGCGCGAGCGGCGGGTGCCGACATCATCGACCTTGGCATGGGCAACCCCGATCTTCCGACCCCGCAGAACATCGTCGACAAGCTTTGCGAGGCCGTGCAGGACCCGCGCGCCCATCGTTATTCGGCTTCCAAGGGCATTCCGGGCTTGCGCCGTGCGCAGGCGCAATATTATGCGCGCCGCTTTGGCGTGAAGCTCAATCCGGACACGCAGGTTGTCGCCACGCTCGGCTCCAAGGAAGGCTTCGCCAATATGGCGCAGGCCATCACCGCGCCGGGCGATGTGGTGCTTTGCCCGGACCCGACCTATCCGATCCACTCCTTCGGCTTCATCATGTCGGGCGGCGTCATCCGCTCGGTACAGGCAAAGCCGGATGAGAATTTCATCCCGACGCTTGAGCGCGGCGTGAAGCATTCCATCCCGAAGCCGATCGCGCTGATCCTCAATTTCCCGTCCAACCCGACGGCCTATGTGGCGACGCTCGATTTCTACAAGGATGTTGTGGCTTTTGCGCGCAAGCATGACATCGTCATCCTGTCGGATCTCGCCTATTCGGAAATCTATTTCGACGGCAATCCGCCGCCATCCGTGCTGGAAGTGCCGGGCGCCATGGATGTGACCGTCGAGTTTACTTCCATGTCGAAGACATTCTCCATGCCGGGCTGGCGCATGGGCTTTGCGGTTGGCAATGAGCGTCTGATCGCCGCGCTGACGCGCGTAAAATCCTATCTCGATTATGGCGCGTTCACGCCGATCCAGGTTGCTGCAACGGCGGCGCTCAATGGCGACGGCTCGGATATCGCCTATGTGCGCAATGTCTACAAGCAGCGCCGTGACGTACTGGTCGAAAGCTTCGGTCGGGCAGGCTGGGATATTCCACCGCCTGCTGCGACCATGTTTGCCTGGGTTCCGATCCCGGAACGCTTCCGCTCGCTGGGTTCGCTTGAATTCTCCAAGCTTCTGGTCGAACAGGCCGATGTGGCCGTCGCGCCGGGCATTGGCTTTGGCGAACACGGCGACGACTATGTGCGTATCGCGCTGGTCGAGAACGAGCACCGCATCCGTCAGGCTGCGCGCAACATCAAGCGTTTTCTCTCCGCCAAGCATGAGAACCTGCAAAATGTGATTCCGCTCGACGGTCGTCGCGGATAGTCTTTAGAAATCGCTAGGGGCGGCAACTCGCCGCCCGTGCATCCCACCTGATAGCTACTCCATACAGAAGGTCGATATAATGAGTGATGCATTACGGATCGGCGTTGCCGGGCTCGGCACCGTTGGTGCTTCGGTGTTGCGTATCCTGCGTGACAAGTCCGAAATGCTCACGCGCCAATGCGGCAAGCCTGTGACGGTTACGGCGGTCAGCGCTCGCGACCGCACGCGGGATCGCGGCATCGATCTTTCCGGCATCGCATGGTTCGACGATCCGGTTGAGCTGGCCAAATCTGCGGAAATCGACGTTTTTGTTGAGCTGATCGGCGGCGAGGATGGCCCGGCGAAAGCTTCCGTGGAAGCGGCTCTGCGCGCGGGTCGCCATGTCGTGACCGCAAACAAGGCCCTGCTTGCGCGCCACGGCGTTGCGCTTGCCAAGATCGCCGAGGACAAGGGCGTTCTGCTCAATTTTGAAGCCGCTGTCGCAGGCGGTATCCCGGTTATCAAGGCCATGCGTGAATCGCTGACCGGCAACACGGTTTCGCGCGTCTATGGCATCATGAACGGCACCTGCAACTATATCCTGACCCGGATGTGGGAAGAGGGAATTTCATTCGAAGCCTGTCTCAAGGATGCGCAGCGCCTCGGCTATGCCGAAGCCGACCCGACTTTCGACATTGAAGGCAACGACACGGCGCACAAGCTGGCGCTGCTGACCAGCCTTGCCTTCGGCACGCAGATCGCAGCCGACGATATTTATCTCGAAGGCATCAGCAATATTTCGCTGGCCGATATTCGCGCCGCCGATGAACTCGGCTATCGCATCAAGCTTCTGGGCGTTGCGCAGAAGACCGATACGGGTATCGAACAGCGCGTGCACCCGACCATGGTGCCAACCTCGTCGGTGATCGCGCAGGTTCACGGTGTCACCAATGCCGTTGCAATCGAAACCGATCTTCTGGGCGAGCTTCTGCTTTCCGGTCCCGGCGCGGGCGGCAATGCCACGGCATCCGCCGTGATCGGCGACGTTGCCGATATTGCCAAGAGCCGTCCGGGTTTCCAGCACGGGCCGGTGTTCGGCACGCCTGCCAAGGCGTTGCAGCCCTATAAACGCGCCAAGATGCGCAAGCATGCGGGCGGTTACTTCATCCGCCTGACTGTGCTTGACCGTATCGGCGCTTTTGCGGCCATCGCCAAGCGCATGGCGGAAAATGACATTTCGCTGGAATCCATCGTGCAGCGTCCGCCGATGGACGATGCAGCAAGGGAAGGCATCAAGACGGTCATCCTCGTCACGCATGAAACGACCGAATCGGCCGTCAAGAAGGCGCTGGAAGCGATCCTCAAGGATGACCATCTGGTCGACAAGCCGCAGATGATCCGCATCGAACGGGCGGGCTGACTGCGGATATTCTGCTCTCTTGCAGGTTCGATTCACCTTTGTTATGAAGGCCGGGTTATTCGTTTCAAGAGATAAACAGGAAAAGGAGGGCTGTACGATGTATGTGACGCGTCATGATCATCACCGTCAGTATGGCCCCGGTTTTGCCCTGCATAAGTAATTTGTGCAGGGCGGAAAAAAGACACTGAAACCACTGTCTTATTCTGCCTTTTCCTGAAGGCGCGGTCATCGACCGTGCCGGACATTCGCCAGCACATTGATGCATATCGCGGTTTGGAAACCGGGCATTTGTGCGTGGCAGAATTGGGCTGATTGCCATGTCTCTTGTTTCTATCCAGAATCTTTCGCTTACCCTTCATGAACCCCTCTTTGCCAATCTCGATCTCGCCATAGGCGAGGGCGAGCGCCTTGGTCTCGTTGCTGCCAACGGGCGCGGCAAGACCAGCCTTCTGCGCCTCCTTGTCGGCGATGGTGAACCGACACTCGGAACGATCACCCGGTCGCGTGGATTGAAAATCGGCTATGTCAGCCAATATGTGCCGGAAAGCCTGCTAGACCGCAGTTTCTACGAAGTTGTGCTGGATGGGCTCGATGAAGAAGCGCGGGATTATGAAAGCTGGCGCGCCGATATCGTTCTGGATGATCTGTGCGTGGCCGATGAATTGCGCCAGCTTCCGGTGTGCCAACTCAGCGGCGGCTGGCAGCGGCTTGCGCTTCTGGCCCGCGCTTGGGTGTCGGAACCCGATGTTCTCCTTCTCGATGAGCCGACCAACCATCTGGACCTCGAAAAGGTGCGGTTGCTGGAAGACTGGCTGAATGCGCTGCCGCGTTCGGTCGCGGTCGTGGTCAGCAGTCACGACCGCGCCTTTCTGGATGCGGTGACGAAGCGCACCCTGTTCCTGAGGGCGGAAAAATCACCGATTTTCGCTCTGCCATATAGTCAGGCACGGGTTGCGCTCGATGAAATCGACGCGGCGGATGCCCGGCAGTTCGAAAAGGACATGAAAACGGTCCAGCAATTGCGCAGGCAGGCGGCGAAGCTCAACAATATCGGCATCAATTCCGGCAGCGACCTGCTCGTGATCAAGACCAAGCAGTTGATAGCGCGGGCCGACAAGATCGAGGAAACTGCCAAGGCAGCCCATGTGGAGCGCTCTGCCGGCAAGATCATATTGAACAGCCGCGGCAGCCACGCCAAGGCGCTGGTTGTTCTCGATCACGCCGATATTGCTACGCCCGATGGCAGGCTTCTTTTCAAGACGGGGCAGTTTTGGATCAATCCGGGCGACCGCATTGTCCTGCTGGGCGCCAACGGCATGGGCAAGACGCGGCTGCTGACGCTGGTGCGCGAGGCCATCCTTGCTCCGGAACGGGCGCAGACCGGGGTCAAGGCGACGCCATCGCTGGTGCTTGGATATAGCGATCAGGCTCTGTCGGAACTTCGTCCGGACTGGACGCCGTTCGAGACGATTGCGAGACGCTTCGATATTGGCGACCAGCGGACGCGATCGCTGCTCGCCGGTGCCGGTATGACGCTTGAAATGCAGGCGAAGCCGCTGGAACGCCTGTCTGGCGGGCAGAAGGCGCGGCTGGCGATGCTGGTTCTGCGGCTGACCAATCCGAACTTCTATATTCTCGATGAACCGACCAACCATCTCGATATCGAGGGGCAGGAAGCGTTGGAAGTGGAACTGCTGCGCAATGAGGCGGCAAGCCTGATCGTCTCGCACGACCGCAGTTTTGTTCGCAATGTCGGCAACCGGTTCTGGATGATCGAAAGAAAAAAGCTGGTCGAGCTGGAAAGTCCGGAGTTTTTCTTCGATGCTATAGGAAGCTGAATAGGTGCAACATCTTTCGGTTGTTTGATAACTTCTGGCCGGGCGTGAGTGTTCACATCCGGTCGAGAGGTGAAACGAAGCGTGTATTGCTTAAATCGATTAAGAGTTTGAGCGTACAATGTTTTTGGCCTTCGCGCCCTTGCAGGGTGCCGGGGACTTTGACAAAAGGTTTGCACAGTGTCGCTATAAGAGGCGGCAGTCGCGGGCGTCATGCGCCGCATCCACGCAATTCGAATTCAGGACTTTGTTCAAATGGCCAAGACCGCAGAGCAGCAACCCCACGGACTCGACCGCATCCTCACACTCGAACTGGTCCGCGTGGCCGAGCGTGCAGCAGTGGCGGCGGCGAGGCTGCGTGGCCGGGGCGACGAGATGGCCGCTGATCAGGCCGCCGTCGATGCCATGCGTCAGGAATTGAACCGCCTTCCGATTGCCGGGACGGTGGTTATCGGTGAGGGCGAGCGCGACGAAGCGCCGATGCTCTATATTGGCGAAGAAGTTGGCACCCGGCAGGGACCGGACGTCGATATCGCGCTTGATCCGCTGGAAGGCACCACGATCTGCGCCAAGAACCTGCCGAACTCGCTCGCCGTCATCGCGATTGCCGAGAAGGGCAACCTGCTTTACGCGCCGGACGTCTACATGGAAAAGATCGCTGTCGGTCCGGGTTATGCGAAGGGCGTCGTCGATCTCGACGCCAGCCCGACGGACAACATCATGTCGGTTGCCAAGGCAAAGGGCGTGAAGCCGAATGAAATCACCGCCTGCATCATGGACCGCCCGCGCCATGCGCGGCTGATCGAGGAAGTGCGTGCGACCGGCGCGGCCATCCGCCTGATCGGCGACGGTGACGTGGCCGGCGTGATGCACACGACCAACCCGGATGAAACCGGCATCGACATCTATATCGGTATCGGTGGTGCGCCTGAGGGCGTTCTGGCTGCGGCAGCGCTGCGCTGCATCGGTGGCCAGATGCAGGGCCGTCTCCAGCTCAATACCGATGAAAAGATCGCTCGCGCCGCCAAGATGGGCATCGCAGACCCCAAGAAGGTCTACACGATGGAAGAAATGGCCAAGGGCGACGTGCTTTTTGCCGCGACCGGCGTGACGGACGGCAACATGCTTTCCGGCGTCAAGTTCGCCCGCGACTATATCCAGACGCACACCATCGTCATGCGTTCAAGCTCGCAGACGGTGCGCGAAATCAAGGCAAGGCATCAGGATTTGTCGAAATTCTGACAGGACATTTTTCAAGTTGGCAAAAGGCGGCATTGCAAAAATGCCGCCTTTTGTGTCTTTAGAATCTTATGACCACAGAGCGCTTTTTCCTCGGAATAAAACAATCCGCAACCGGGCAGAAATGGGTGGACCGGCTTGGCCTTCGTGAGGCCAATACGGCACTTGCCATCGCGCAGCATCACGGCATTTCCGATCTTGTCGCCCGCGTGCTGGCCGGGAGGGGCGTGTCCGTGGAAGGCGCGCCGGAGTTTGTCGATCCGACACTGCGCAATCTCATGCCCGATCCGGCAACGCTCACCGATATGGAAAATGCGGCAGGGCGCATTGCGGACGCCATTCTGCGCCGCGAGACCGTAGCCATTTTCGGCGACTACGATGTGGATGGGGCCTGTTCCTCCGCCTTGATGGCGCGTTTTTTCAAACATTACGGCATTCAGCACTCCATCTACATTCCCGACCGGATTTTTGAAGGTTATGGCCCAAACCCCGATGCCATGCGCGATCTGGTTGCCAAGGGTGCGACCCTGATCGTGACCGTCGATTGCGGTACCAACAGCGCCCCTTCCATCACGGCGGCGAAGCAGGCCGGGGCGGACGTCGTGGTGCTCGATCACCATCAGGTTGGCGGCGACCTGCCGGAAGATGCGGTGGCAATCGTCAATCCGAACCGTGAAGACGATATTTCCCTGCAAGGGCATCTCTGCGCGGCGGGCGTGGTTTTTCTGACGCTGGTGCAGGTGACAAAAATCTTGCGCGAGCGTGGCAAAGGGCCGGGCCCTGATCTGCTTTCCCTGCTCGATCTGGTGGCGCTCGCCACGGTCTGCGACGTGGTGCCGCTAACCGGCGTCAATCGTGCTTTCGTCGTCAAGGGGCTGCTTGTTGCGCGCTCACAGAGCAATGTCGGCCTTGCAGCACTTGCCCGTGTGGCGCGCATTGGCGAGCCGCTCAATGTCTTCCATCTGGGTTACCTGATCGGGCCGCGCATCAATGCGGGCGGACGCATCGGCGATGCCGGGCTTGGCGCTCGGCTGCTGACGCTGGATGATCCTGCAACGGCGGACCGTATCGCTGTTGAACTCGACCGGCTCAATCAGGAGCGTCAGGCCATGGAGGCCGAGATGCTGGTGGAGGCGGAAGCGGAAGCCTCGCTGGAAATCTCCGGTGGTGCGGGCGCCTCGGTGATCGTGACGGCAAGCGACCGCTGGCATCCCGGTATTGTTGGCCTGCTTGCCTCCCGGTTGAAGGAAAAGGCGCGGCGTCCCGCCTTTGCCATTGCCTTCAACGCCAATGGCGTTGGTTCGGGCTCCGGGCGTTCGATCATGGGGCTTGATCTCGGCAAGCTCGTTCGCGGCGCAATGGAGCGCGGACTGCTCGTCAAGGGCGGCGGTCATGCCATGGCAGCCGGTATCACCATCGAGCGCGGCAATCTTGGCGCTCTGCGCGCCTATCTTGAAGAAGAATCGGCGCATATCGTTTCGCGCCTGCGGGAAAACCAGAGCATTTCCATCGATGGTGCGCTGGCCGCATCGGGCGCCACCGTGTCGCTTTATGAAGCCTTGCAGAAGGCAGGGCCCTATGGCTCGGCGCACCCGCAGCCCATATTGGCGCTGCCGCATCATATACTGGCCGATGTGCGGGGGGTAGGACGCGACCATGTGCGCGTTACATTGCGCGGCGCGGATGGAAAGCGCGTCAATGCCATAGCCTTCCGGGCGGCGGAAGGCGATCTTGGGCGGTTTCTGTTCAACAATATCGGCCAGAGCGTGCATGTGGCAGGAAATCTGTCGCTAAACCATTGGAATGGCTCCGTCACTCCTCAGATACAGATTCTGGACGCGGCATTGCCCGTTTAATATTTCCTGGGCCAGTTTGAAATTTCAGGATTTTTTTGCCTTCACGCTCTTGTGAGGGGCGGGGGCGAATTCCCATATGAGCACTGATTTAAACATTCAGACATGACTCTAAGTGGGAGAAACCGATGCCGGGTTCCGGAAACCGCCTGACCAAACTGACAGCTGCAATGGTGTTGGGGCTGATTGCCTCCTTTGCTGCGGTCGATTTCGCCGAGGCTCGCCGCGCGGGCGGTGGCGGTTTCGGCAGCCGCGGTGCGCGCACCTATTCCGCACCGGCGCCGACGCGCACGGCACCCAACAACGCCGCTCCCATCGAACGTTCGATGACGCCCAATACCGGCACGACACAGACCAGCCGCCCGGCGGCAGGCGCAACGCAGAATGCGGCGCAGGCGCAGCGTTCCGGCGGCATGTTCGGCAGTTTTGGCCGTTCCATGCTGGGCGGCCTACTGGTCGGCGGTCTGATCGGCATGTTGCTCGGTAACGGCCTTGGCGGTCTTGCGGGCATGTTCGGGCTGATCCTGCAGGTCGCAGTGATCGCGCTCATTGCCATGTTTGTCATGCGCATGTTCGCGAACCGCCGCCAGCCAGCGGCGGCAGGTGCCGGTAACGCAGGCGCGCAGCCCTTCGGCGCGGCAAAGGCTGCCGCCCCACAGGCTGGTTTTGGCGGCCGTACGCCATCCGTAAACCCGTTTGAAAGCAAGCAGGAAGCCGCACCTGCTGCTGCGGCGGTTGAAGACGAACCGATGGATGTCGGTCAGGAAGATCTGGATCGTTTCGAGCAGATGCTTTCCGAGATCCAGACTGCCTATGGCCGCGAGGATTATGCGGCGCTGCGCAAGCTTACCACGCCGGAAGCCATGTCTTATCTGGCGGAAGAGCTGGGCGAGATCGCTTCCAGCGGCATGCGCAACGAGGTGAAGGACGTGAAGCTTCTGCAGGGAGATGTTTCCGAAGCCTGGCGCGAAGGCAATGCCGAATACGCCACCGTTGCTATCCGCTATTCGGCAATCGACGTGATGCTGGATCGCAATACCGGCGCTGTCGTGGAAGGCAATCCAAATGAGCCGGTTGAAAGCGTCGAGCTCTGGACGTTCACCCGCAAGGATGGCGGCGAATGGCAGCTTGCAGCCATTCAGGGAACGGAATAACCGTTCAGGATCGAAAAAGCCCGGTCTCGCGACCGGGCTCAGACCGCTGACAAACCCATCGATATTTTCGACGGGTTTTGTTCTGGGAAGTATGCTGTTTTGGGCGGCAGAGTTTTGACGCAGATTGAGAAGGGTGTATCCGGCTCATGCGC